>Ga0351840_1194_pt1 | contig 10187 bp, 3 predicted proteins | sample BONcelHFGM3001E5_FD_206883 | JGI IMG/M metagenome (GOLD analysis project Ga0351840, IMG submission 206883) | Enriched cells from coal bed in the Powder River Basin, Montana, United States - BONCAT cells FGM rep1 HSBNCT.FGM.300.1.E5 ... | reverse complement strand
TATTATTTTATTGGAACTGGCTGGATTTCCTGAAACACACGCCAGATTTGAAGTCATCACGCAACGGACACTGTCATTATTAACCGGGTTGTATATGAATGTCGGAGCATTGCTTCCTGCATTTACTCCATTTACTTTCCATTGATATGAAGGATTGGACCCGCCATTGACGGGTGATGCGGTGAATGTCACCGGTATTCCACCACAAACCGGGTTGACCGATGGAGAGATGGTAATACTGACAGGCAAGAGTGGATCGACCGTCATGATAACCGGATTGCTCGATGCCGGATTGCCGGATGTGCAGTCTTCAGTGGAGGTGAGGATGCAGGTGATTTGGTCGTTGGTCATTGGTAAATAGGTTAAGATGGGGGAGTTTGTTCCTGCATTGGTTGCATTGACTTGCCATTGATAACTGGGTGAACTACCTCCGTTGGTTGGTGCGGCGGTGAAGGTTACGGGGATTCCTTCGCAGACGGGGTTCTCGGAGGGTGTGACAGTAATAGAGACCGGAAGAAAAGGATTGACCTCCATGATTACGGAATTGCTGGTTGCCGGATTGTCTAAGGTGCAAACCAGGCTTGATGTCAGGACGCACGTTATAGTATCATCATCATTTGGGGGATAATCAAATAAAGTCTGATTCAATCCCGTATTTATTCCATTTACTTTCCACTGAAAAAGCGGATTACTCCCTCCATTTACTCCGGTGGCAGTAAAACTGACAAGAGTCCCGGTACAGGCTGGATTTTCTGATTCCAAAATACTGATACTCACTTGTGGGCCTTCGATCACCCACACATCAAACTGAGTTGGATTAGACCCTTCACAACCATTCGAATCGGTATAATTCACTTTAATCCATTGCGATCCTCCACTGTTCCAGGTTATCGTGCAGGTCGAATCATTTACTGTCCCGCCTGCAATGATGCTGCCTCCGGGTGAGATCGTCCACTGATAGCCGGTATTGCCTGCAGCGGTCGAATACGGGATTGCCGCTCCTGTACAGGTCGTATCAGGACCGGCAATAATTGGCACAGGCCGTGGATGAATAAGGATTGGTAATAACTTGGGAAATCCTTTATCACAGCTGTTAATTCCATATACGGATATGGTGTCGGGACCCACCTGTGCGCCGATATCTAATGTGATGGAAGTTGTATGCTGACCCGAAGTAATCGTCAGGTTGCCTGAAACGCACCAGTGGTAATCTGTTGAAGTAAGGATCGGATCAATGGAATATCCAATCCCGGAGGTGTTCTGGCATAAGGAGGCAGGGCCATAGATTTGAAGAGCCGTATCGGGCGACCAGCAATCGGCGAATTTGACGAGGAATACATCATTGCCACCGCCATCATCGGGTTGATGCGATCCCTGGGATGCGATGAAGTTGGCCAGAGGATTCCTCATGCATAAGGTAGTGTCCCCATCCGAATTGTTGGATGAGCCTGTATTTCCGTACAGGTAAATGTTATCGTTCTGATCAATTGCGCAGCATGCGCCGAAATCACCCAATTTCCCTCCGTAGTAGGTGCCCCAGATTCGCTGTCCATCACTGGTAAATTTTGCAAGGATCGCATCCATGCTTCCCCGGTTGATGGTTTGGTAAGCTCCGGGTGAAAAGGACAAAGGGTTTTGTCCAGACATTTGTCCCGAGACAAAGACATAACCGCTATCATCGACGGCGGCACCAAAAAGACATTGCGGGCCGTAATAAGTTCCCCAAAGACGGTCACCCGTTGCGCTGAATTTCTCAAGATACCCGTTATTGCTTCCCGCGATAGTTGTCTGGAATACACCCGGTGTTGCAATATTGGTGGTCGAAGCCGCATAACCATATAGATAAACGCTGCTGCCGGTATCAACAATGCATCCCATACCGATGTCAGATCCTTCGCCACCAAAGTATGTCCCCCACAACCGGGTTCCATCAAGGTTGAAGCAAGCCAGAAAGGCTTTCTGTATACCGTTATATAGAGGCATGAATGATCCCGGGGTGGCAATGTTGTTGGATGAAATGGTAGAACCTGAAAGGTATACAAAACCGTTTTTACTGACAGTTGTGCATACATTTGCTTCCCATGAAGATCCCCCGTAATAAGTGCCCCAAACCCGTTGCCCGTCGCCGGTAAATTTAACAAGTGTGTTATCGCATTGTCCTCCGAGTGTGGTCTGGGTAGCCCCAGGTGTAGCAATAAAGTCCGGAGAAGAGCTCCATCCTCCGCAATAAACATTGCCTGAAGTATCGGTAGAGCAGACCATTAAATAATCTTCTCCGTTCAGATTAGCTTCGTTCCCTCCGTAATAGCTGCCCCAGATTCTAGAACCTGCTCCCGTGAATTTAACGACGAATCCATCTTCCAGTCCCCTTTTGACCGTCTGGAAAGCCCCGGATGTAGCAATATTGGTCGTTGAGGCAGTCCTCCCAACTAGGAAAATGTTCCCATCCGGATCAACGGCACAGGAGTTTCCTTCTGTAAATTCATCTCCTCCATAGTAGGTTCCCCATAGCCGTTGTCCTGTTGTTGCAAATTTCACAAGGAATGCATCACCGATACCTATCAACTCCGTTTGAAAGGCTCCGGCTGTAGCGATATTTGCAGACGATGAAGTTCTGCCGCATATGAAGATATTCCCAGCGAAATCGGTGACGCAACTGAACTGTTGGCAATTTTCACTCTGCGTACCGCCATAATAAGTTCCCCATCTCCTCGTTGGAATCGGATCAATGATCAACTCAGCATACTCCGGAACTCTCTCTGAAAGACCAAATCCCCAGATGTTTTCTCCTATTTTCATGAAATTGCCCTTTACCGGAAATGAATGATCATACATTTGGTACGAGCAGAGCGGGATAACTTCATCGATAACACCAACCGATGTTATAAGTTTCAAGCCTTCGGAAATCTCCCTTATCTTCATGGGCCCCAGGATCTCAAGTTGAACGTTCGCAAGATTTCCCCCTGGGTGAACCAAAAAGTTGTACTCAAATCCAAGATTCTTATCAACCAGGAACTCGAGATCAATACCGGGATAAATATTCAGGTAGGTGACTTTTTGATAGGATCTTACATCAGTTACCCCTTCCTCCGGCGTCTCAGTGGTGTAATAGTTCAAATAATCCGTTGAAGGTTCAGAAGTGATGATCTCGCAGTTCGGATTGGAACCGATGAGGTCGAAGTCGATGCGGTGGAAAAAATAGCTATTCGCTGTTTGCTGTTCGCTGTTCGCTGTTGGCTGTTCGCTGTTCGCGTTATTGTTTGCCAATTTTCCTTTTGCGAAAAGCGAATGGCGAAAAGCGAATGGCAATGTATCAGTCTCCTCAATTTTATACACATCGTAACTCCACCCATTAGCGCGCAATTGCACATTCATCCCCGGGGTGTTCAGCAAGTACAGTACATCAGGATTGGGCTTGTTGTTCTGGTCGATGATCTGGCCTTTGTTTTCGATGAAGCCGGTTTTTGATGCGGAGTTGAGCAATTGATTCCCGGGAATATCACCAGCCACCCCATGCAGATATGTGGTAGCCAGGGCAATGAAAGCAATACCGGTTATGAATTTACGATTCATTTATTTCTTCGGATTCTTTGGCTTTAATCTTTCAGCGCTCCTTTCTAATTGTTTTACAAAGTGTTTTTCAGCTCTGGAGAGTTCATCATTTGTCATCTCTTTGTATTTTTCATATTCGGAAATAGCTTTACTAAGTGCTTTTTCGTGGCTCACCGTGCCGGCATTTTGCAAAATACTATTTCCGGTCATTTTTAAAAAATCGTCCAGGCGTTCTATCCAGTCCTTCATGTACATTGGCTTACGTTTGAGCGCTTGGAGTTCTGCCAGCTCCAGGTATGCCGTCACCATTCTGTTAAGAATCGTCAATTCCTCTTCGTTCAGATAGTTTTTTGCTATTTCAATCTCTTGCCTGGTAGGTTTTTCACCTTTGATGCTTGCTAACCCCAGATTTGGCTTTGTGGCATCAATGCGTTGATAAATAATTTCGGCAGCTGTATGCCCGTGTGCTGCCCAGTGCATTTTGTTTTGTACGGTTTGAAAAAACCGGATAGATATTTCCAGTTCAGGATCGTAATCAATGCTGGTTGCATAGATGTCCAGCACTTTACGCCAAAATACTTTTTCAGACGAGCGTATATCGCGGATACGAGCAAGTAATTCTTCAAAATAATTACCGCCCCCGGCTTGTTTCAGCAATTCATCGTTCATTGTGAAACCCTTTACAATGTACTCACGAAGCCTTGCCGTAGCCCATTGACGAAACCTGGTACCCTGATGGCTTTTTACTCGATAACCTACCGAGATAATCACATCTAAATTGTAGTAGTTGGTGGGTTTTGTAGAAAAATCGGAATTTCCGATTTTTCTCACAGACACGTCACTATCAAGCTCTTTTTCTTCATAGATATTTAAAATATGCTCGTTGACGGTAGATCGTGATTTTTGAAACAATTCTGCCATTTGGTCGATGGAAAGCCAAACGGTCTCATCTTCTAAACGGGTTTCAATTTTTGTATTTCCGTCCTCGCTTTGATAGATAATTATCTTGCTTTCTTTCATTTTTGCTGTATTGTTGTCTGTTTTACTCTTAGTCATCTAATCAATCCTTCACACACCTCACGCTAAACCCATTCCCCCGATAACTCGGATAGTACGACACTGAATAGTTGTACTCATTCATCCCGTGTGCCCAGGCCTTCCAGGGGCCATGCGAGGTTGAACTCCAAAACAGGGTACCAAGTCCTTCCAGATACCAGTTCCTGTTGAAGGCTGAGATTCCCGTCACGTGTGCATTGAATCCCGAATACCCGGAATAGAGAAGAGGGCTTCCGGCAAAGGCATTTCCCTGGTAAAAGGCAAAGAGCTGGTTCCAGTCTGATTCCGAAGGTACATGCCAGCCGGGGGGACAAAGACCCTGGCTCTCTTCGGCGTCCTGGAAGGTCATTACTTCGTCCCACTGGTAATACGAAGGACGAGGGACGAGGGATGAAGGAAGAGAATATTTCTCGGGGATGCAGTTGTCGCGCTGAGGGGTGGTGTAAGGGATTTCGGTGCCGTAGTTGAGGTTGGCGGCCATCCAGCACTGGGAACCGATCTGGACGGTGGGATACGACTGGTTGTCGCGGATATCGACAAGCGATGAGCCACAAGCCATGAGGGACGAGGGAAAGACCTCGATCCCATGGGCTCTTGATGCGGAGCATAGGGCTATGTTGGTGTATTGATAAGTAATCATCTTTACTCCAATTCCCGCTGTGGATGGGCTAAAGATTCCCGTTGAAGAGTTGACTCCCGGACCGGAATAGGTTCCACCTAGGGGTATCCCGCCTTTGAGTTTAATTGGCTTGGCGTTGACGGTAGTGATGGTGTCAAAGCAGGCCTGGAAAGTCACCACGGGAGCCGGCAGGGTGGTCATTTGAATCGTATTTGAACTGGCAGGATTTTGCGTCACACAGGCGAGGTTGGAGGTCAGGATGCAGGTGATTTGGTCATTGGTCATTGGCAGATAGGTGAAGATGGGGGAGTTTGTTCCTGCATCGATTCCATTCACTTTCCATTGATAACTAGGATTTGTCCCGCCATTGACGGGTGATGCGGTGAATGTCACCGGTATTCTACCACAAACCGGGTTGACCGAGGCAGTGATGGTTACACCGGCCGGAAGCAGTGGGTCAACCGTCATGATCACCGGGTTGGATGCAGCAGGACTGCCCGTGGCGCAAAGGGCATCGGAAGTCAATACACAGACCACGGCATCGCCGTTTACCGGGGTATAGCTGAATACGGGACTGTTTGTGCCTACACTGAGACCATTGACCTTCCATTGATACACCGGTGTAGAGCCGCCATTCACGGCGGCTCCGGTAAACGTCACCGGAAGACCTTCGCAGGATGGGTTGGCTGATGGAGAAACCGAGATACTTACAGGTAAATTCAGATTGACGACCATTGAGATGGTATTGGATGTAGTAGGATTATTCGAGATGCAGATCGTTTGTGATGAAGTAAGGACACACATTACCTGATCATTATTTGATGGAAGATAAGTGAATAATGGGTTGTTAGAGCCTGCAGTAATTCCGTTTACTTTCCACTCGTAAACAGGGTTAGCGCCGGGATTGGTCGGTGCTGCGGTGAACGTGACGAGAGTGCCGCTACAGATGTTATTAGTAGAGGCAGAAATGATTACGTTTACGGAATCGCCGGAACTGACATTTACGTTGAAAATTGTTGGTGAGGATGCGGTGCATCCATTGGTGTCGGTATAATTCACGCTGACCCATTGGGCGCCGGATACATTCCATATGACTATCGCTGTGAAAATATTGGGTGTGATTGAACCACCCGCTGAGACGTTCCATTGATACTGTGATTTCCCGGATGCAGTTGAATATACATAAGACATTCCGGTACAAGTGCTGTCACTCCCTAAAAGTGGCGGACTCGGCCTTGGATGGACTGTAATAAATAATGATGATGTAACCCCATCCTGGCAGCAATTGGTTCCAAAGACGGAAATATTTCCAGAAACTGCATTGTTTGCAATATTTACAGTTATGGTGTTGCTATTAATTCCGCTAGTAATAATAAATCCTTGTGGCACATTCCAGATATACCCTGTTGAATATGCAATAACCGGGACAGAATAAACAACTTCATTTGTAGTCTGACATACATCAATCGGTCCGGTAATTTGTTTTGCCGAATCTGCGCCGGTGCAATCTGCAAATTTTACAAGAAATGCATCCGTTTCACCGGCTAATGTGGTTTGAAAAGAACCAGAAGTTGCAATATTGTTTTGAGAGTCAGTATATCCCGTGAGGTAGATATGTTCGCAGGGATCAATGGCGCAATATTGACCTATATCTAATCCTGTGTCACCATAATAAGTTCCCCAGATTCTGTCTCCATCGTTGCTGAATTTGACTAAAAACGCATCAGAACTACTACCTCCGTATGTTGTATCGAAGCCATTAGGTGATGCAATATTTGTTGGCGAGTCCGTCTGACCACAAAAAAACACATGACAGCTATCATCCACAGCACAGTTAGTCGATAAATCAGCGCCAGTACCACCATAATAGGTTCCCCAGATCCGCTGTCCTGAGGGATTGAATTTTACAAGGAAACAATCTTTGTTTCCAGCCAGGGCCGGCTGAAAACTACCTGGGGTTGCAATATTGTTTACTGATAATGTATAACCCAGAAGAAAAATATTTCCATTGGTATCAGCAGCACATTCACCATCTCTTTCAGCAAGGGAACCTCCGTAATATGTTCCCCATTGGAGTTGCCCCCCCGTAGTAAACTTTGCAAGCCATGTATCCATTATCCCTCCATAGGAAGTCTGGAAACTACCGGGCGTTGAAATACCATTTGTGGATTGCGTTTCACCACTAAGGTAAACAATATTATTTGAGATCGCACAATGATCAGCCTGATCATAGTTTGTCCCTCCGTAATAAGTTGCCCATAAACGCTGTCCGTTGCTGTCAAATTTTGCAAGGAATCCATCATATATACCCGCGCAGGCAGTCTGATATCCATCGGGTGATGCAATACCGGTCGGCACATCTGTATCGCCTCCGAAGTAAATATTACAGGAGTCATCAACGGAAATAAAAATACCTTCCGTATACCCAATACCTCCATAATAAGTCCCCCAGTTCCGAAATCCATTGGTGTTGAACTTTACCAGATAGGCGTCCGAGGCACCAGCTCTGGATGATTGATACGATCCTGGTGTAGCTATGTTTGAACTTGAGTTGGTTGCGCCCGTCATGTATATATTTCCATAATGGTCAATAGCCGACCAGTTCCAATCCTCCCAACCAGATCCTCCAAAATAGGTCCCCCAGAGCCTTTCTCCTTCAGAATTGAATTTTACGAGGAATGCATCGAAACCTCCTGCATAGACGGATTGAAATGATCCCGTCGTTGCGATATTATTTGCAGAACCTGTCTGTCCTGAAAGATATATATTAAGACTGTCGTCATAAGAGCATGTATAAGCATCATCAATTTGTGATCCACCATAATACGTTGACCAAAGGAGTCTAGGTTTTGGGTCAATGATAAGTGTTGCATTTTGATGAATTTCTTCGTCAATTTGAAAACCATAAACATTCATGTCCCGTTTGATAAAGCGAACAGAAGTATTAAGGTTAGTTTGGTCAATAATAAAATACGATTCAGGGAATTCCTCTTTTATTGTGCCAATTGTGTTTCTTAATATAAGAGAACCGCTTGATGCTAAGATTATATCGGTACATGAGATTTTCATACGGATTGCGAAAAGGTCTCCGCCTGGATGAATCATGAAATTGTATTTGAACCCCTTTTGATCATCTGCAAGAAACTCCAGGTCAATATTGGGATAGATGTTTTTATAGATCACCTTTTGATAGGAATGCACGCCGGTAACGCCTTCAGCCGGGGTGCCAGTGGTGTAGTAATTCATATAACAGGGGGACGTATTCGGCGCGATGATCTCGCAGTTCGGGTTGGAACCGATGAGGTCGAAGTCGATGCGGTGGAAAAAATAGCTATTCGCTGTTTGCTGTTCGCTGTTTGCTGTTCGCTGTTCGCGTTATTGTTTGCCAATTTTCCTTTTGCGAAAAGCGAATGGCGAAAAGCGAATGGCAATGTATCAGTCTCCTCAATTTTATACACATCGTAACTCCACCCATTAGCGCGCAATTGCACATTCATCCCCGGGGTGTTCAGCAAGTACAGTACATCAGGATTGGGCTTGTTGTTCTGGTCGATGACCTGACCCTTGTTTTCGATGAAGGCGGTGCTGGATTCTGAATGTATAGTATGTTGACCGGCTACGGTAAAAGCCGATAGAAAAAGAAGCCCGGTAATGACGTTGTGTTTCAAGGAAAAATCGATTCTGAAGAGTCGTTCCAGCTGATCACCTGCCCATTGGACCTGTGCTGATTTTCCTTCCCACCATAGACAAGAAAAAGGGATTCTGACGGGGCTCCGGAATGCTTATGCCAATAATCCAATCCTTTAAAAAAATCGGTATTGATGACCCGGCTTGATTTTATTTCTACGGCTTTTGTCCCGATCCCTTCATCAATGATCAAATCCACCTCATTACCGGTATTGTCTCTCCAGAAATAAAACCCGGGTCGGACACCTGTGTTCAACCGGCTTTTTAATAATTCGGCGATGATGAGGTTTTCGAACAAAAAACCCTTGGTAAAATGAAGCTGTGCCTGTTCCTTCGTTTTTAATCCCAATAAAACGGATGCCAGACCGGTGTCATAAAAATAGAGTTTGGGCGTCTTCACCAGACGTTTGTTGAAGTTCTGATGAAATGGATACAAACGGAACACAATATAACTTGCTTCAAGCACCGATAACCAGTTCTGTGCGGTATGATAGGAGATTCCCAGTGCATTTCCGAACGAAGAGAAATTGACCAGTTGCCCGATATGTCCGGCACACAATTTTAAAAACTGCTGGAACCGGTGTAAATCGATGATGTTTAAGATCTGGCGCACATCGCGTTCCAGATAGGTCTGAATATAATCAGCAAGCCATTTGTCCGGGTCAAGGTTTTCATCATAAATCCGGGGATAAAATCCGGTTATTAAATAATCTTCATAATCTGTATGGGCAACAGATGTTTGTCGCAATTCACTGATGGAAAACGGAAGCAGGGTGAACAGAGAGACTCTCCCTGAAAGGCTTTGTGAGATTTTATGATGTAGTAACAGATTTTGTGATCCGGTAATAACCATGCGGATTTCCTTATCCTCATCCACAGCAAGCTGCAAATAGGAAAACAGATTAGGCACATGCTGAGCCTCATCGAGTACGATCCTTTTTCCATAAGTTTTCAGAAAAGAGAGGGGATCGTTAGAGGCAAATTCCCTCAGACTCAGATCCTCAAAATTTACATATGAGTAATCTTTAAAGACCTCCTTTACGAGGGTGGTTTTTCCTGATTGCCGCGGCCCTGTGACGGAGATGACAGGACTTTTCACTGAAGCAGCTTTCAGCACATGATGTAAATCTCTATAAATCATCTTGTAAAAATACAATTTACAATTTAGAAATCAAACTTCTAATTTGTATTTTTTCATTCTCTAATCCCTCACACACCTCACCGAAAACCCATTCCCCCGATAACTCGGATAGTACGAAACCGAGTAATTGTA
>Ga0351840_1172_pt2 | contig 10252 bp, 5 predicted proteins | sample BONcelHFGM3001E5_FD_206883 | JGI IMG/M metagenome (GOLD analysis project Ga0351840, IMG submission 206883) | Enriched cells from coal bed in the Powder River Basin, Montana, United States - BONCAT cells FGM rep1 HSBNCT.FGM.300.1.E5 ... | reverse complement strand
ATTGTGGGTAATATGAAATATGTCATTGATGTGTTACCCATGAATGATGACGATGATACTGCCTGTGACGGCATTAAAAGTGCATATGCAAAATATAAGAAACAATACGACATGATCTATTTCGGCAATGGCGGTGATAGAAACGTTATTTCAACACCGAGTAGAGAACAGGAATTATGTAAACAATTAGGAATAGGATTAATTTGGGAATTAGGCGGCAAGACCAAAGTTCAATCCTCAAGTTGGGTTTTAGATAAGCAGAGCAAATAAAAAACGGAACATTCTTATACGGAATTCATATGGCAAAAAAGGCTGTTCATAAACGAAACTCTTCTCAGATAGGTGTGCAACCGACGAAAGTCATTTCATGCCCGGCCATTGCGGACGGTGTTGATCTGCCGGATATCACATTTCACAAGAACAAAGATGAGGAGGCATTTGTCGGGCCGGCATCGCCAAGGCATTGCTCACCTCTCCAGAAAAACGCGATCATCGATGAAAGAGTATCGGCGTTTGACGATCTGAAGTTAAAGACACTGCTTGCCCCGCTGTTTCCAATGATTGCGGCGTCCAACATCACTTTCCATATCGTTGGCCGTCGCGGATCACTGTTAAAGATCACGCAGGACGCGACGGATGTCATTGTTGAGGCGCATTGGAATTTATTCATCCCCTATTTTGATCATGTCAAAGCACTTCCCATCATTCATCCCGAGGTCCTGGACATCTTCACCAGAGCTGTCTTTCGCTATATGGCCCTGGCCGCAAAGCATCCGAAGGTTGCGGATAACCAGCCCAGGAGCTTCGTTGTCGAAGCCTACAAAGCACAGCCTGAGCTTTTGCTGGCTTCGTTGGACATTTTCGATAAGCCCAGCATTTACCACATTCAGCCGACAAGATTCTGGTTCAACAGGATTTCTGCCGTCAATGACACGTATCGTTTCCAGATTGGTGTTGCCGCTGCGGCGACCGTCCCATCGGTGAGTCTTGAATTCCTGGAAGAAGTTACAAACTTTGTCCATAAAGTTGTGAAAAATTATGCTTTCCGCTATGCAGATTATCTGTGGACGCAACATTACAAAATTACCTTCGGCAGCAGGGCCGACGCGGGAATGGTGGCGCGTGAAGGGGAAGACATTGTCATTCATATTGATCCTTTAATCGATCAAGCCTCTTGGAAACCGGCGCTTTATTTAAGCCTTGGCTATGCGATCATGCTTGCCATTCTCCAGGCAGCGGGAAGAGACGATAAAAAAGAATATATCTATCTAGCCGTGAAAAAGACCTGGAATCGGTTTTTGAGCTTTGATGAATCTATTGAGAGGCAAAGTGTGCGTGAGATTTACCGGCTGCCTCAGTTGACCGAAGCACTCCAGTGCCGCAGTTTGATGGAATGCACCATCGGCAATAAAAGCGAGGAACTTGTCGATGATTTTTCGATGCTCATGAACTATTCATCCAAAGATACCATTTTGGAAAAGTTGGCTATTTTAAACGAGATCCGGAATGAGAAAAGAACCGGTTCTTATTTTGAACAATTATCGAGTTCCGTCCGGAATATAAATGCCTCTTTGATCAGGAATAACATTAATTACAGCAAGCTGATCGAGATCCTGCGCAATGACAACATCGATCATCTGCAGTTGGCGGAGTTTTTACATACCGGACAATTAGACGGCGTGACTGTTGTGGATGTGAGCGAATGGCTATTGCTCAGGACGCTTTTATATGACTTGATTAATGCGCCCAAGGTATTCAGTAACGATTACAAAATGCTTTTGAAGGTTTTGACAAAAGTATGCAAGAGCCTGATTGTTTATATCTGGATGTTAGGCGTCAATAACGATGCGCGTTATGAAATGGTCAGTGCGTATATAGCAAAGCTGATGTATGATATTTTCGTGTTCAATCGTGTGAAGATCTATGACATCGTTGCCGACCCGGTGGAATGCCTGGAGGTTGAGGCCGTGACCGGGTATCTTTTAAATTGGGCCAGTTTTACACCGGAAAAGCGGCATTCAGGCATTAAGACATTGTCGGGCTTACCGAAGAATGTGGTTGCTCATTTAAGTGTTCAGACAGCCGACGACGTCGACCGGTTGATTAACGTGATCAGAGCAAGCAACAGCGGGCTTATCGGTTTCTATCTGTATCAGGCGTACAGCTGGGGAAGCGTTCAGGATGAGCTCACCAATAAAATCCGCAGCCATTTCCCCCAACTGCTTAAGTGGGCTCAGGCGGCAATGCTTCCGGCAAAGGCGAACATGGGAGGAGCGATGCTGCTTTTGCTTTTGGCCGAGATCCTTTCTGACGAGCGTGACGGGTTTGCTCGGAATATTGTGATTACTGAAGCAGAAAGGCAGCTCGTGCGTGACCTGATCAAGCAATGTGTTGATTGGGACCAGAAGCATTTTGTGATGATGATTGCAGGTATTGCGGCCGGTTATGTAGGAAATATCGATGGATGGATCCTGCAACAATTTGACAGGCTGCTGGGGCGTTATGATGGCGGAGATCGTGTCGTCCTGCGCAGTGTCGTGCAGTTTGATGTTGAAAATTTAATCGAGCGTACTCTGATGACGGCCGGAGATGGGGGCGAAGCCGCATTGGTAGATAAAATACAACTTCTTCGCTTTGGAGTTGATCCTATTATCAGTAATCAGGCCAACAAGCATCTTAGAACTTTGGCCTCCCGCTATGGCATTCATGTGTCGGAAATTGTTCTGAACAGAAAAAATATCGGTGAGCTTCTCCTGACCTTATCTCAACGCATGAAAGCGCAGACCTCCTGTGTCGGCACAGTCAATCCGGCTGTATAAAACTAAGGTGCACCCTATCCGTCATGAAAGATAATCAAATACTTTATTGTGCGAACGCGTATCTCACACAGCTAGTGTAGCGCGTCTAACACTTTACATAACTTGTTTGTGTTGCCTATCTGTGATTACTGTAACTCTGCTTAGAACAAGGGGTTGCAACCCCTTGTTCTCGCTTCACGCGTTCCAAATCTTTGTAAAGGAATTTAAGACGCACTACACTAGATTACTCTTTCTGCTTTGCGGGTTGGACCGACGTTTCGGCTGTATCCATCGTCCAGCCGCCGCCCATGGCTTTGTAAAGATCAATCAGCGCGTGAAAGAGATTGCCGCGCGTCTGGATGTAATTCAATTCGATCGTGAAAAGATTCCGCTCCGCATCAAGGACTTCGAGGTTGCTGCTGTAACCATTTTCATAACGCAGAACGGCCAGACTCCGGTAGTTGCGCAGCGCAGTCAGTTGATTGAACAGGGCGTCGAGCTGGATTCTCGTCCGGTTCTGAGCCACCAGAGAATCCTCCACTTCCCGGAAGGCCGTCTGAATCGTCTTGACGTAGGTAAGCAGCGCCTGTTTCTGGACCGCCTCGGATGCCTGCACCTTGCCCCAGGTGCGCCCCGCCGTGAAAATGGGAACCGTGACGTTGGCGCCCAGGTTCCAGACCTGGGCCGGTCCCGTAAGCAGATCGGAGAGACTCGCACTTGCCTGCCCGAACGTTCCCGTCAGCGAAACGGATGGGAAGTAGGCCGCTTTGGCGACGCCGATTTTGGCATTGGCCGAAATCAGATCCTGCTCGGACTGCCGGATGTCGGGGCGCCGCTCCAGGAGATCGGACGGCAGTCCTGCCGGAACGGCGGGAAATCTCAACTGATCAATAGTCATCCCCCGGACAACCGGACCCGGATTACGCCCTAAAAGCAGACTCAGGGCATTCTCCTGCTGTGCGATGCTCTTCTCGATCTGGGGAATCGTAGCGCGCGTGCTCTCGTATTCGGAACGGATCTGGCTCAACTCCATCTCCGAGATGACGCCGGCGGCGAAGCGCAGTTTATAGATCTCCAGGGAGTCCTCACGGGTTTTGAGCGTTTCCCGCGCGATGACCAGCTGCCGGTCGAAATCCCGGAGGTCGATGTAGGCACCCGCAACCGAAGCCGCGAGAGAAAGAAGGACGGCGCGATGGGCGTACTCCCGGGAAAGGAGATCCGCCCGGGCGGCTTCATTGGAACGGCGCAGTTTCCCCCAGAAATCAATTTCCCAGCTGGCGTTCACGACGGCCTGATAACTGGTATAAGGATTGTCCAGGCCGGCGGGCCACGGCGTCGCCCCGGCTTGCGTAACGCGCTGTTTTGCGGCCGATCCGCTTCCCTGTAAATAGGGGAAGAGTTCGCCGCGGGTGGCCACATAGCGGCCGGTGTATTCCTCGATCCGGGCCGCGGCGATGAGGACATCTTTGTTTTCCCGGAGAGCCGTTTCCATCAGTCCGTTCAGGACAGGATCGCCCAACTGTTCCCACCAGCGCATATCGACCAGCATAAGCGCTTCTTTGTCCTCAACACGCCATTTTGCGGGCGTCAGGATGTCCGGACGCCGGTAATCGGGACCGACGGTGCAGCCGAGCAAAAGGAGTGTGATGGAGAAGATGAGGATTTTCCTGATCACGTTAAGCTTCCTCCTTTTCCCGGTTTTTCTCTACTGATGCCGTCGCCGTCTCACCGTCTTGCACCGATTTGCCGCCCGATCCCCTGAGGCGCTCATTCAGTTTTTTCCAAAAGGAAATAAAACAGGGGAATGAAAAAGACGGCGATCAACGTTGCGCCCAGCATCCCGCCGATAACGCCTGTACCGATGGAATGGCGGCTGTTGGCGGAGGCGCCGCTGGCCAGGGCCAGGGGGACGCAGCCGAGGATGAAGGCGAGCGAGGTCATGACAATGGGGCGCAGGCGCAGGGTCGAGGCCTGGAGGGCTGCCTCGTAGGGACTTAATCCCTCTTTGCGCTTAAGAACCGCAAACTCGATAATGAGAATGGCGTTTTTGGCAGCGAGCGCAATCAGAGTGATGAGGCCGATCTGGAAATAAATGTCGTTCTCCTGGCCGCGAAGCCAGATCGCGACGAGCGCGCCGAAAACGGCAAAGGGCACCGCCAGGAGGACGCCCAGGGGCAGTGACCATTTTTCATACTGGGCGGCCAGAATGAGAAATACCATGATCAGACCGAAAACAAAGACGACCGCGGATGTTCCGCCCGATTTCTTCTCTTCAAAGGATTCTCCGCTCCACGCATAGGAAAAATCATCGGGGAGGGCTTCTTTGGCAACTTTTTCCATGGCGGTAATCGCTTCCCCGGAGCTGAAGCCGGGGGCGGCGCCGCCGATAATTTTGGCGGCGGGAAAATTATTGAACCGTGCGACAATATCCGGGCCGGTCACATACTTCTTCGTGATCAGGGCTTTGAGCGGAACCATGCTGCCGCTTCTGGACCGGACATAGATCTGGTCCAGATCGCCCGGACGGGAACGGTATTCCGGCTCCGCCTGGAGGATCACCTGCCACAGCCGGCTGAATTTCGTGAATTGGCTGACATAAGAAGAACCAAAGAGGATCTGGAGTGTGTTGTAAACATCTTCCACGGGGACACCCAGATTCTCGGATTTTTCCCGGTCCACGTCCACCATGAGCTGCTGGGAATGGGCATTGAGCATGGTCGCGATCCCCTGCAGCTCCCGCTGCTTTTTCGCCCGGGCAATAAAGTCCTTCGCGACGGCATCCAGTTTGGCGATGTCGCCGGAGCCGCGGTTCTGGATCCAGAATTCAAATCCGGCGGTGGTTCCCAGACCGGGAATGGACGGGGGATTGACGGGTTTGACAATGCCCTCCCTGAGACTCAGACAGGCCGCGGATGTCTCGGCAATAACCGCCGGTGCCTGGAGGGCTTTTGATTTGCGCTCCTCGTAATCTTTCAGGGCAACAAAGATAGCCCCTGCATTGGTTTTCAACTGACCGTCCAGGAAGCTGAAGCCGTCTACCTCCAGCGTATTCTCCACGGCCGGATGTGCGGCAAAGATCGCCCTCGCCTTTTGATTCAGATCCTGGGTGCGATCCAGACTGGCCGCGTCGGGCATGAAGGTGACACCGATGACGTAGCCCTGGTCTTCCGGGGGAACGAAACTACCGGGGATGTGCTTAAACAGGCCGACGGCGCAGACGATCAGAATAGCGAAGATACAAAGGGCTACGGCAGTGCGCTTGATCAAAAGCTGAACACCTCGTGAGTAGCCGGCCGTCAGGCCGGCAAATTTCGCATCGAACTGCCTGAAAAACCAGTTTTTCTTCCCGTGCCGGGGCTTGAGGAGCAGGGCCGCCAGCGCGGGCGACAAGGTCAGAGCGACAATCCCGGAAAAGATGACGGAAATGGCGATCGTAATGGCAAACTGTTTATAGAGCTGTCCGGTGATGCCGCCCAGGAAAGCGACCGGGATGAAAACGGCGCACAGCACCAGGACGATGGCGACAATGGGGCCCGTCACCTCCCCCATGGCTTTCTTGGCGGCGTCCCTCGGAGACAGGTTGAATTCCGTCATGTTGCGTTCCACATTTTCAATGACGACAATGGCATCGTCAACAACGATGCCGATGGCGAGAACCATACCGAAGAGCGTGAGCATATTGATCGAAAAGCCGAATAGGGTCATCCCGGTGAAAGTTCCGATAATGGAGACGGGAATGGCCAGGATGGGGATGACTGTGGCCCGGATGCTCTGGAGGAATAAAAAGACTACGAGAATGACGAGGAGACAGGCCTCAAAGAACGTGATGATGACTTCCTTGATGGAGGCCCGGACAAAATTTGTCGTGTCCATGGCAATCTTGTAATCAATCCCGTCGGGAAAACCCGTTTTCAATTCCTGCAGGGTTTTTTTCACCTGATCCGAGACGTCGAGGGCATTGGCGCCCGCTTGCTGAAAAACGGCGATAGCCGTCGACGGCTTTCCGTTCAGACGGCAGCGCAGTCCGTAGTCTTTGGAACCCAGTTCCGCCCGCGCCACATCTTTCAGGCGCACGACCGCAGCGCCTTCCTTGTTTGTCCTGAGGATGATGTTCTCGAATTCGGAAGGCGCAAGCAGTCGCCCCTTTGTCGTGACGGAGAAAGTCTGCTCGACCCGGCCTTTTGTAGGCGCCTGACCGATCGTGCCCACGGCGAATTGCTGGTTCTGATTTCTGATGGCATTCGCGACATCGGAGGCGGTGATGCCGAGTCCGATGAGCCGATCCGGTTTCAGCCAGATGCGCATGGCGTAGTCGGGCGATCCCAGGATGGCAGCCTCACTGGCCCCGGGGACGCGTTTGATGGCGTCGAGAACATAGAGGTTGGCATAATTGGCGACATACCGGTCGTCATAGCGGTCGTTGGGTGAGTAAATGCCGATGATCATGAGGAAGCTTGACGATTTTTTACTGACTGAGACGCCCTGCTGCTGGACCGACTGGGGGAGCTGGGGCAGCGCCTTGTTGACACGGTTCTGGACGTCCACCTGGGCCAGATCCGGATTGGTGCCGATGTTGAAAAAGACGTTCAGGTTCATCATGCCCGTACTGGAGCTGGAGGAGGCCATGTAGATCATGTTGTCGGCCCCGTTGACCTGCAGCTCGATAGGGGCGGCAATGTTCTGAGAGATGACGTCGGCGCTGGCGCCCGGATAAACGGCGGACACGGTGACAACGGGAGGCGTGATGGCCGGATACTGGGCGATGGGCAGGTTCTTCATGGCCGTAAGCCCGGCGATGACGATGACGATGGAAATGACGCAAGCAAAAATCGGACGGTCGATGAAAAAATGGGAGAGCATCCGTTGCCTCCCTTACTTCTTCGCCGGTGACGCCGGCGATCGTTGATTCTGCGCGGGTAGGGCCCCCTTGGCAGCCGCGGCTGCTTCGGGAATCTTTACGGGCGCCCCCGGCGACATTTTGAGCAGATTGTCCAGAATAACGCGGTCACCGGCGGCAAGGCCGCTGTCGATGAAGACATTATTCCCCTGCCAGTCTCCGACCCCGACGGCGCGGAATTGGGCCTTCCCGTCGGGGCCCGCAATCCAGACAAAGAACCCCTGGGCGCCCTGACTGACGGCAGTCCTGGGAATCAGGATGCCGTTGGGGCGGATGCCCCCTTTCAGGTGCACGCGCACGAATTGACCGGGCCTGAGGACTTTGGAGGAACGGACGGGATTGGGAATCTCCGCCCGAACCTGATAGGTGCCCGTTTCGGAACTGAAGGAGGGATCGGCGAAGTTGAGCCGGCCCTTGCGGGGGAAGACAGACCCATCCGCCATGCGGACCTCAACTTCAAAAGACTGACCCTTCGGCATAATGAACAGACCTTTGGCCAGGCGATCATTGAGCGTGAGGTTTTCATTTTCCGAAATACTGAAATCGACCCAGATCGGATCAATCCTGGCCACGTAAGTGAGCAGGCTGTCCTGGCCTGCCGAAATGTAACTTCCTTCCTGCTTTTTCGCACGTCCGGCCAATCCGTCGACGGGGGACGTGATCCGGGTATAGCTGAGTTTCAGCTCCGCATCCTGGACGCTTCCCTGGGCGGAAAACACGGCGGCGCGGGCGGTCTTTTCCGCGCTTATGGCGTCGTCCAGATCTTTTTGGCTGACGGCGTTTTTCGCCGCGAGCGGACGGACCCGCTTGAGCGTGGCTTCGGCATTGATCAGTTTGGCCTCCTGCTGGGCCAGTGCGCCTCTGGCCTGCTGGAGAGATGCCTCAAAGGGGCGGCGGTCGATCTGGAACATGGTTTGCCCGGCCCGAACCCGTCCCCCCTCTTCATAGGTTATCTTTTCCAGGAAGCCCTCGACGCGGGAGCGGATTTCGACCTGATGGGAGCTTTCGGTTGTGCCGACAAACTCGATATCGATGGGAACATCACGCGGTGTCACCGTCACGACCGCAACCGGAATGGGGCCGCGCGGGGGCGCCGCCTTCTTAGAGTCACCGCACGCCGCAAGAGCGGTCGAGATCAGGGAAATAACGCATAACGCAACGGCTATACGAAAAGATGTCCGGCAAAGACGTCTTGTGCAGCTCATAAAAACAGCACCTCCATCAATATTATGGATATTCCGGGAAACATCATACGCGTTATCAAAGACAATTGCCAGGGACGCATCCCGTTTGTGCATATTAATTTCCCGCCGGGCGTTTCCGTATTAAGACCTCTGCAGAAGCATTTCAAAATTCCGCGATTGTGCATTCTTTGGTTTATGGGACTGCCTTTGCTGCATGATAGGAACTGCGCACCAGAGGGCCGGATTCCACATACTGGAACCCTCTTGCATAGGCGATCTCCCGGAGTCGGGAAAATTCATCCGGATGATAATATTTCACGACCGGCCAGTGGCTGAGCGACGGCTGCTGATACTGCCCGATCGTCAGGCGCGCGCAGGATACCGCCGCCAGATCATCCAGCAGACGCAGGATGTCGTCTTCTGTTTCGCCGAATCCGATCATAAAACCGCTTTTAGAAATAACCGGTGTCGCTGCGACTCTCGACAGGAGCCGAAGTGAAAGTTTGTAATTGCCCTCGGGACGCAATCTCGGGAAGAGCGGTTCTACGACTTCCATATTGTGGTTGATCACATCGGGCCCTGCGGCGATGACTTCTTCCAGTGCTGCTTCCTTGCCTTGAAAATCCGGGATCAAAACTTCGATTTTACAACCCGGAACAGCCAAGCGAAGCTGCAAAACGCTGTCGGCAAACATCTGCGCTCCGCCATCGGGTAAATCATCACGCGTTACGGACGTCATGACGACGTACTTCAGCCTCATCTGCAAAACGGCGGCAATCAAATGATGAACTTCGCCTCTATCTATTTTTTGCGGGACACCTTGCGCAACGTTGCAATAAAGGCAATGGCGCGTGCAGATATTGCCGAGGATTAAAAAAGTGGCGGTACCGCTCTGGAAACATTCCGCCATATTCGGGCAGGCGGCCTCCTGACAGACGGTATGCAATTGAAGATCCGCAAGAGTGGATCGGATTTGACGGCATTCGTCAGCGTAAGGCGGCCGCACTTTGAGCCAGGACGGTTTGCGCAGGAGTTGTTGTTTGGATGGATGGTTCGTCATAAGAGCAAACACATACACTGGTAGGGAACGGTCGCGACCGTTCCCTACAGCTCAGGTCCTTTTCCAGGCGACGTCGGGTTTGCGGGCGGCCAGCACTTCATCGAGACGGCTCACGGGGGTTGAAAGAGGTGCGTCTTTCACCCGCCCGGGATTGTCTTTCGCCTCCTTCGCGATGGCGATCATGGCCTCACAGAAGGCATCCAGTGTTTCTTTGCTTTCGGTTTCCGTGGGCTCAATCATGATGGCCTCCGGAACGATCAGCGGAAAATAAATGGTTGGCGGATGATAGCCGAAATCGATCAGGCGCTTGGCC
>Ga0351840_1190_pt1 | contig 10331 bp, 6 predicted proteins | sample BONcelHFGM3001E5_FD_206883 | JGI IMG/M metagenome (GOLD analysis project Ga0351840, IMG submission 206883) | Enriched cells from coal bed in the Powder River Basin, Montana, United States - BONCAT cells FGM rep1 HSBNCT.FGM.300.1.E5 ... | reverse complement strand
TGGAGCATCTGGATAAGTTCCAGGGCGTTGGCCACGGCCTGGCCGGCGGGGTGGTTGTTGAAGATGACGTAGGTCTCCCGCGCCTTCGCCTCCAGTTCCAGGGTGCGGGCCGCCAAATCCTCCAATTCCTCGGGGGAGTAGAGGTAGTCATACCGGGCTCCCCGGTCGTCCCCGAACTCAAACCAGGTGTCCTGCCGCCGCCCGTGGCAGCGCAGGTAACCCCGGGTTCCGGTGACCCAGCGGGTCGCGCCCATGGGGTAGGAGACCATCGGCTGGTCGATGTTGCAGAAATCAAGGCCCACCTCTGCTATAAATTCCCGCACGGCCCGCTGCTGCCAGGAGCGGTGGCGCACCTCCACCGCCAGTGGAAATTTTTGTAGGGCGGTCTTGAGCTGCACCAGATAAGCGCGATTTTCCTCGGTGTTATGAAAGGAATAGGGAAACTGGGCCAGGAGCACCCCCAACTTCCCGGCGGCGAGGAGCGGGGTCAGGCCCGCTTGGAAATGGGCCAAGTCGGCCGCCGGCAAGCGGCGTTCGTGGGTGAAGACCTGCCAGACTTTGGCGGTGAAGCGGAAATCCGGGTTCTGCTCCACCGCCGCCAGCCAGCGCCGGGCGTAGTCGGCGGGGATGGGCCGGTAAAAGGTGACGTTGATCTCCATGGCGGTAAACAGGGTGGCCAGAAAGGTGAGGCGATCTGGACCCTTGAGCCCCGGGGGATAGACCACCCCCTGCCAGTCGGGGTAATCCCAACCCGCCGGGCCGATGTACAGTTTTGGGTTTGGGGGGTTCGCGTGGGCGGCTTCGGACATAGAGGTAATCCCGCTCCCGGGCCAGAGTCAGTTTCCCGCATTATAACAGGATTGCGTCCCAACCCGATGGCCAAAAAAGCCCGGGTGGAGGATGTCTCGGCCTTGCCTCGGACTCGCCCTTATCGAGCGGTGCCAGTCTGGGGTTCATGCCAGATTCACTTTCAAATGAAACAAATCAAATATTTAACACTTTGATATTTAAGCTTATTTTAACCGAAAACCGAAAACCGAAAACTGAAAACCGTATCAGAGGGTCCCCAACTATCGAGTTTGTCCAGATAAAGCCAAGACATCGGCATCATTGATGATTATATCTCAAAGCCAAGACTCGCACTTTTTGACCAGGGAGGATAAATTCATGGCCCTATTTCCCGGCAAGGCCCGCCCTAGTGCTACAGGGTTTTTCATCGTAGTCACCCTCCTGGCCTTCCTGACCGCAGGCGGGATGTTCCCGGTCCAGGCTGGGGCTCAGAGGTCAGAAAAGCCGGCTCCCGAGCAGCTCAAGAAGATCCTGGCCGACTTTGAGCGCTACGCCCAACAGGGCCAAAAAGACTGGCAGGTCCCCGGCATGGCCATCGCCATCGTCGCCGACGATAAGGTCGTCTTTGCCAAGGGCTTTGGGGTTAAGAAGGTGGGCGGGGATGATAAGGTGGATGAACACACCATCTTCCAGATCGGCTCCACCTCCAAGGCCTTCACCGCGGCGCTGATGGCCATGCTGATGGACGAAAAACTGCTCGCCTGGCAGGACCGGGTGGTGGATCGTTTGGACCAGTTTCAGATGTTCGACCCTTGGGTCACCCGGGAGTTCCAGGTGGCCGACCTCATGGCCCAGCACAGCGGTCTGCGCCCTTACGCCGGGGATACCCAGGCTGTACTGGGCTTTGACCGGGCCCATATCATCCACTCTTTGCGTTATCTTAAACCGGTAAGCAGCTTCCGCTCGCAGTACGCCTATCAGAACAGCTTCTTTTTGGTGGCCGCGGCCCTGGTGGAGAAGTACACCGGCAAAAGCTGGGAGGATAACCTCAAGGCCCGCATCTTTGAACCCCTGGGCATGTCCGTCACCACCGCCGGTCTGGAAGGGTTCCAACAGGCCAAGAATGTCACGTTTCTGCACCAGAAAACCGGCGGCAAGGTCGAGGCCATCCCGGCTGATTGGCCCTATCACCACTGGGTGTATACTTACGGGCCGGCTGGCGGCATCAACTCCAATATCCTGGACATGACCAAATGGCTGCGGCTGCAACTAAACCAGGGCAAGTTTAATGGCAAGCAACTCATCAGCGAGGCCAACCTGAATTTTCTCCAAACGCCTAAAACCATCATGGGAACCGACCCGGGCAAGATGATGTATTATTGTGAGGCCTGGCTGCATCAACCCTTCCGTCCCCATCCCCTCATCTGGCACAACGGCGGCACCTCCGGCAACAAGACCATGGTGGCCTTCATGCCTGGGACCGGGGTCGGCATCGTGGTGCTTTCCAACCTGATCACTGAGATGCCCGAGGCCTTGGCCTTTAAGTTTTTTGATCTCTATTTCCACAACCCGCCCCGGGATTGGAGTAAGGAGGGGCTGGAGCGCATGAAACAAGCCGGGGCCCAGGATAAAATTCCCTCGCGCCCCGCCTCTCCGGCGCCGCCCCTGCCTTTGGAACGCTATGCCGGCGCCTATAGCAATCCGGTGTACGGCCAGATCACTATAACCGCGGAGCAGGGTAAACTCGCCATGCTCTTGGGAGTGCACCGGCATAAGGTTTGGTTGCAGCCCTTTGACCGGGATTCTTTCACCTTTACCTGGCCGTCGGATTTAGAAGTCGCAGTCTTTTCAATCGGCCCTGATGGCCGGGCCTTGAGGTTGTCACTGAGTTTGGATGGGGTCGCGGAGTTTGAACGGGTAGGGGAAAAACCTGGGGATTAATGACAATTCTCTGTCTGCTTGATCTTTAGGGTTTCCCGGATGGGTTCGGCATATCCGGCCGTGCGGAACCGATTTGGAGTATCAGATCGCAGCTATCCGGGTCAATGCCCGCACTCGGCGCAGGGCACGGGGTCCCCGGCCGGCTGGCCTTCGGGGAGGGGATACTCTTCCCGGGCCAAGACGGCTTTCAGGGCTTCCAGGGCCACTTCCAGCTGGGAGTCGTCGGGCTCCAAGGCGGTGAGGCGCTGGGTGGCCAACCCGGGCCACAGGAGGACTCGCGCCAGCCCATGGCGGGAGTGCTTGCCGCCCCAGCGGATGATCTCATAGGAGACCGCCGCGATGGGGAACATGAGACCCACCTTGATGATTACCTGGAGAAAATTGTTGGCCAGGCCCCGGCGGGTCAGGGCCGGGAACAGGGGAAAAAAGACGGTGAAGATCACCATGCTCACCAGCAGCACCACCAGGATAAAGGAGGTGCCGCAGCGGGCGTGGGCGGTGGGATGGCGCCGGGTGTTGGCCACCGTCAGTTCTTCCCCGGCCTCAAAGGTGCAGATGGACTTGTGCTCGGCGCCGTGGTACTCGAAGACCCGGCGAATATCCGGGAAAAACGAGATGCCCCAGATATAGAGCACCAGGAAGGCGCCCTTGATGACGCCGTCGACGGCATGAAAGGTGAAATCGGCCGGGGTCAGGGTGCGGCCCACCAGATAACCCGCCTTGCCGCTCAGCCAGTGGGGCAGGAAGCCGAAAAAGAGGAAGGCCATGAGGAAGGCGCCCCCCAGGGTGAGGGCGATGCTGCCCCAACCCAGGGGTTCATCTTCTTTGTCGGCATCTTCTTCCTGGAGCGCGGCCTGGGCCGAAAAAGTCAGGGCCTTGACACCCGTGACCATGGCCTCGACGAGGATCACGGGACCCCGGAGGAAGGCGCGTTTGAGGACGGGATAGCGCTCCGCCAGGGAATGATACGCCTCATCCTTGAGGATCACCGTGCCGTCGGGACGGCGCACCGCGATGGCCATGGCGTGGGGAGAGCGCATCATGACGCCCTCCAGCACGGCCTGACCCCCTACGGCCATGGGCAGGTCTTCTTGCTTCATTCTGCCTTGTCGTCGGCCTTGTATTTTTCCAGGTGGGCGTATTTGCGCCGGAAGCGCTCTACCCGTCCGGCGGTATCCATGAGCTTCTGCTTGCCGGTAAAGAAGGGATGGCACTTGGAGCAGATCTCCACCCGGATGTTATCCTTGGTGGAACCGGTCACGAACTCGCTGCCGCAGGCGCAGCGCACGGTGGTTTCAATATAGTTGGGATGGATATCGTTCTTCATAAATTTTCTCGACTCTCCTGATTTGCCTCTTAAACGATTAATTTTATATCATCATGACGCGAAAAGCTAAGAATATTTTATCAGCAGGCAATCCGCAACCAGGGGGGCGGAGATGGGATGAGTTTTTTATTTCCATAGGGCGGGCTGTGCCCGCCGAATCCTGGCGGCCACAGGCCGCCCTATAAAAACTGTAGGGGCGGTTTGCGAACCGCCCTTACGGGAATTTTTCGTGGGATGGAAGGGGCAGGGGGAGCCGGGTTTCTCGCTTGACAATTACCGCAATAAACGCAAACATTATTGATAGGATCGGAAGCGAATCCGGTCTCCGGTAATTTGAAAGGAATTCAGCGTCTTGACTGAACAGCGGGGATAGAATATTCATAACCGGTTGAAGGGGACTCTTCGATCTATTCAGAACAGTTCCTCATGGGCCTTCGGCTCACCCGTAAAGCATGAAAAGTTCATGTCAGTCCTTGCTCTTAACCTTGAACTTTGAACCTTGAACCTTGAACTTTTCAGAACAGGGGCAGCGGCAACAGCATGCTTTCTTCCTTAGATATCGCCAAACAAAAATTAATCGAAATCAGTATAGCCCTTTCCAGTGAAACCGATCTATCCAGATTATTGAAAAAGATTATCAATGAACTTTGCCTCCTGACCAATTCGGATGGCGGCAGCCTCTTTTTGGTAGAGAATGGCCATCTCCGTTTTGAGGTGGCGCAAAATAATACCCTGATGGTTTTAGAGGGTGAAGATTTCCAACTTTTCAAACAATTTGAGATTCCGATTAGTGAGCGCAGTATTGCCGGTTATGTTGCCCTCACGGGCAACATCCTGAATATCCCTGATGTTTATGAATTGTCGCCTGATTTCCCGTTTCAGTTTAATCCTGAATTCGATGTACGCAATAATTATCACACCCAATCAATTCTGGCGGTCCCCCTTAAGGATCATACCGGCACCATAATCGGCGTTTTAGAGTTGATCAACGCTCTGGACGCCAAGGGATCCCCGGTTTCCTTCAGTGAAGCGCATGAAAATCTGGTCTTGTCTCTGGCTTCTCTGGCGGCAGTGGCTATCAATAAAGCCCGCCTGATTCAAACGATTCAAAACCTGTTCGAAGCGGAGCGGGAACAAAATCGCCGCAACCTGGAGGCCATCTTTCGGAGCGTCAATGACGCCATCATTACGGTTGACAAGAATCGGCGGATTATTGCCGCCAATGATGCCACCAGAGAAATCTGCGGCATGGATCCCCAGGAGATCGTTGGCCGGGAGTTTGACCGGATCAATAGCTTTTGTGCGCAATCATGTTATGAAGCTCTAAAAGAAATTCTGGGGACGACGAAAACCCTCAAGGATTACCGGCTGGAATGCCGCAAGCAGACCCGGCCGCATCAAGTCGTCACCATAAGCAGTTCGCCGTTGAGAGATAATACCGACAAAAACATCGGCACGGTGTTGGTGATTCGAGATTTGACCCGAGTGGCCGAAATGGAAGGGGAATTGCGCGCCCGGTATAACCTCCACAATATGGTGGGCAAAAGCCACCAGATGCAGGGCATATTTCACCTTCTGGATGAATTGATGAATACGGACACCACCGTGCTGATAACGGGGGAAACCGGCACCGGCAAGGAACTGATCGCCAAGGCGCTTCATTATGGCGGGGTGCGGGCCGCCAAACCCATGATAACGGTGAATTGTTCAGCCTTGCCGGAGAATTTGCTGGAGAGCGAATTGTTTGGGCATGTGAAAGGCGCCTTTACCGGGGCCTCGAAGGATCGGGTGGGCCGCTTTCAGGCGGCGCACGGGGGCACCATATTCCTGGATGAAGTTGGGGATATTGCTCCCCCTTTGCAACTGAAGCTCTTAAGGGTCCTGCAGGAAAAGACCTTTGAGCGAGTCGGTGATTCCTCCACTTACCCGGTGGACGTACGGGTGATTGCCGCGACTAACAGTGACTTGAAGAAAAAGGTCGGTTCGGGAGAATTTCGAGAAGACCTCTACTATCGGCTGAAGGTGTTGGAGATTGCATTGCCGCCCTTGCGGGAACGGCGCGAAGATATTCCACTATTGATAAATCATTTCCTGGGGTTATTTAATAAAACTTATAACAAGAACATTGAAGGAATTTCCCAAGACGCCTTGAGAGTCTTCATGGTATATCCCTGGCCGGGAAATGTCAGAGAACTGGAGCATGCCATAGAACATGCCTTTGTCTTGTGCAACAGTCCTACTATTACTTTGGAGCATCTACCGGTAGAAATCAAAGAATACTCACTTGCCGAGGCCCCGGCCCCGGTGGAGCGCCCCAAAATATCCGCCCTGCAGCCGCCGGACATCCTCCAGGCCCTGGTTAAAACCGGCTGGAACAAGGCCAAGGCCGCCCGGCTGCTGGGCATCTCCAGGCCCACCCTCTACCAACTCATCCATCTGCATAATTTGCGTCCCGCGGATCAGTTGTAAATTTACATAACTGTAAAGGTACAGTGATGTAAAATTTACAGTCCGGGCGCGGGATAATGCCCACCGCCTCACCCGCGGCCATTAGGCTAACTGCTTGGATAATCAGCTATTTTTAAGATATATCCGCCTTATGCATCAACTGGCATTGTAATTGCATAATATTTAGACAAATAGCCAAACTTTGCCCAAGTATTCCCGACTGTTTCCTAATCGGTAATGCCGCGACTCGCATTGGGAAGGAGGATCCATGCGCAGGGAGGCAAACATGACCAATCCGATAAGCCTGCTATCCACTACCGTTACCTGCCCGGAGCGGGTCTCGCTGGATGATCCTGGCGATGTCATCAGGGAAATAAGAGATATACTATTATTAGTTTATAAAAAGTTTAATTTTGATCAGTTTTACCAGGTATTTGGAGATATTTTAAAACTTTTTAACGGGCATTACCCGGGCTATCGGCGTTGCAACACCTTCTATCATGACTTAAGCCACACGATGGATTGCTTGCTGGTCACGGCGAAACTCATCCATGGGGCCAGTCTCAATGGCATTGTGTTTACCCACCGGGACGTCACCCTGGGATTGATTTCGGCCCTGATGCACGATACGGGCTATATCCAGGCAGTGGAGGATAACACGGGCACGGGCGCCAAATATACTATAAGCCATATAGAACGCAGTATTGAGTTTATGAAAAAATACTTTCATGATCATGCGTTCCCATCAGAATACTTGCCGATATGCAGTGATTTTTTAAGGTGTACCGGACTTGATGTAAAAATTGCCGAGATCAAGTTTCAATCCCGGGAACATGAAATCCTGGGTCAGATCTTAGGAACCGCCGATCTTATCGGGCAAATGGCCAATGACAATTATTTGGAAAAACTCCCCTTCCTCTACGATGAATTTAAGGAAGGCGGGGTGCCGGGTTACACTGATAATTTGGATTTACTGAAAAAAACCCCGGCCTTCTGGGAAATGGTCAAAGAGCGGTTGCTGAATGAATTAGGGCACGTGGATCGTTATCTGCGGGATTACTTGCGGGTTCTCAAGGGGATAAACCAGGACTTGTACCGGCAGGCCATTGACCGGAACATAGAACGCCTGCAATTATTTCTGGCAGCCCCGAGGTCAACCTTCCAAGGAATCCGGGAGGCCAATATTAAATGGGTATGACCGCGGGTTAGCGGTTTCGGGAGCACCAAGTTGAGAGCTCTGCGAAAGTCTCATGTAGGATAGCCGCCCTCGGCTGTCCTACCTCCATTGAGGCGCAGGCGAGGGGGCCTACGCTGCATTTTTTTAAGGAGGAAACGTGGATAGAGACTTTCGCAGAGGTTTCAGGATTAGGGCTGGCAGGGTGTTCAAACGCCCTGCCTTTTTTTGTCGCCGGGAAGGCCGGTCCCCATCCTCCATCCCGGCCGCCGGCGCCAATCCGCCGCCTGGGCTGATACGAGGTTGTAGTCAAAAGACAATGAATATTTATAATAATTGCCAAAAGTTTTTTCCGCTCAGGGACCCCTTATAATCCCCCCTGCCACCCTTTAAAAAAGGGGGGAAACTACAAGGAATTGCAGGAAAAGTCCCCCTTTGAAAAAGGGTGATTTAGGGGGATTTGAGGACCTCCAAGGGGAAAGAATTTATGGCAAACGCTATATGTCATTCTGAACGGAGCGCAACTTCGTTACGAATCTCGGCGGCTTAAAAAGAGAGATTCTTCGCTGCACTCAGAATGACAAATAATAGCCGTTTGATTGCTCTTTTATATGAAAATAGTTCGGTGGGGCGGGCCTCCGTGCAGTGGGGCGGGCGTCCCCGCCCGCCAACCAATATGGCGGCCAGGGACGGCCGCCCCACCACCAGCCTTTTTTCATCTTTCGTTGTGTCCGTAAGGAAATGATCGTTGGTATGAAAGCTGAAAGCTGACCGCTGATAGCTGATAGCTGTATTTTATGCCAGGCCGTAATCGCCCGGTCCATCCACCGGGCCCAGGAGGGCCACGCCCCAGGCTTCCGGCCGGAGCAGGTCCCGGGCAACCTCCAGAACCTCGTCCGCCGTGACTTTTAGCATGCCAGCGATAATGTCTTCCTGAGGGATATAGCGCCCGAAATTCAGCTCATTTTTGGCCAGACGTCCCATGAGGTGGTCGACGTCCTCCGAGGACAGAATAACGGAGCCCCGCAGGTTTTCTTTAGCCGCGGTCAACTCCGCCTCGGAGACCTTCTCTTCCTTCAACTGTCTAAGTTCTTTGCGAATGGCGGCCATGATGGCCGAAAGGTTTTGGGGACTTACTCCGGCGGAGATGCCCACCAGGCCGGCATCGCTGAAAAACTGGGCGTAAGACTGGATGGAATATGCCAGCCCCAGTTGTTCCCGAATGACCTGGAAGAGGCGTGAACTCATGTTGCCGCCCAGGACCAACTGGAGCATGGTGGCGGCATAGCGCCGCGGATCGCCCGCCGCTACCCCCGGGCCCCCCAGGATCAGGTTGACCTGCTCCAGGTCCCGGGAGAGGGTGTAAACCCCGGGATGGGTGGTAATGGCCTGGCGTTCCCGGCCGGGGCTGCCGTTGACAAATCCTTCAAAACTGGCGGCCACCAGGTCCACCACTTCCTGGTGCCGGATGCGGCCGGCGGCGGCCACTACCATGTCGGCGGGCCGGTAGGTAAGCCGGCGGAAGGCTACCAGGTCTTCCCGGCTGACCCGCCCGATGTGCTCCGCCTCTCCCAGGATGGGCCACCCAAAGGCATTGTCTCCCCAGAAGTTCCGGGCAAAGTGGACCTGAGCCAGTTCTTCCGGGCTGTCATCCTGGGCGTAAATCTCTTCCAGGATGACCTGCCGCTCCCGTTCCAGGTCCGCCGCCGCCAGTTGGGACCTGAGAACCAGGTCGCCCAACAGGTCCACCAACCGGGGCAGATGCTCCGCCAGGACGCGCCCGTGGAAGCAGGTCTGCTCCTTGCTGGTGAAGGCGTTGCACATGCCCCCTAACTGGTCAATTTCCCTGGCAATGTCCAGGACGGTGCGCCGGGGGGTGCCTTTAAAGGCCATGTGCTCCAGGAAATGCGTCAGACCGTTCTCGGCGCCGGTCTCGTCCCTGGAGCCTTTGTTGAGCCAAATCCCCACCGCCGCCGAGTGGAAGTGGGGAACTGCCTCGGTAACGATCCGAAGCCCGTTACTCAGGACGCTTTTTTGGTTCACGTCCACCCCGGCGATCGGATTGGTCACCCCGGCGATCGGATTGTTCCGGTTGGGGGTTGTCATTGGGGATCAAGGCCTTGCGGGACAGGCGAATCTTCCCCTGCCGGTCCACGTCCAGCACCTTGACCATCATAACGTCGCCTTCCTTGCAAATCTCATCCACGGTCTTCACCCGGCGATGGTCCATCTCGGAGATGTGGACCAGACCGTCGGTGCCCGGCAGGATCTCCACAAAGGCGCCGAAGTCCATGAGCTTCTTGACTATGCCCCGGTAGGTGGCGCCGATTTCCGCCTCCGCGGTGATCTCGTTGATCATCCGGATGGCTTCGTCGGCCGCTTTCTGGTCGGACGACGAGATATGGATCTTGCCGTCGTCTTCGACGTCCATCTTGACCCCGGTGGCGGCTACGATGGACTTGATCATTTTGCCGCCGGGTCCGATCACGTCCCGGATCTTGTCGGGATTGATGGTGAGCACGATGATCTTAGGGGCATGCTCCTTCAGGGTGGGCGAGGGTGCGCTGATGGTCTCGGCCATCTTGCCCAGGATATGCAGCCTTGACTCCCGGGCCTGGCTCAGGGCCTTGCCCATGATCTCCCGGGTCAGCC
>Ga0351840_1186_pt1 | contig 10486 bp, 6 predicted proteins | sample BONcelHFGM3001E5_FD_206883 | JGI IMG/M metagenome (GOLD analysis project Ga0351840, IMG submission 206883) | Enriched cells from coal bed in the Powder River Basin, Montana, United States - BONCAT cells FGM rep1 HSBNCT.FGM.300.1.E5 ... | reverse complement strand
CTGGTTACGCTTTGATTTTAATTCATCAGTTCTAAGAATTAATTGTCGTCGTTCTTCATCAACAGTAAGAACTTCTGATACAATATCTTTTGCATTCTTGTTTAATAATCCTTGTCGCACAAGTTCAGGATTTTCGCGGATTAATTTAATATCTAACATTTATTCTCCTTATTTCCAATCGGGAATACTATTCTTTCAGGAATCATTAGTTTGAAATATCTATTAACACATTTAATTTATTTAAAGATTCAGAGAGCAGGTCTTTCGGGAGTTTACATATAAACTCAGCTTGGCGTGCTCTCCAATCTAAACTTTTTATTTGATCTGATAAAATTACACCGGAGATTTCTAAGCCCTCAGGAAGCTTCACTTCGAAAGGATAACCTTTTATGTGGCTTGTAATAGGACAAAAGATTGCTAAGCCAGTTTTCTCATTATATTCAAGAGGTGAAATAACGAGTGCTGGTCTTCTTCCTGACTGTTCATGCCCGGATTGAGGATTAAAATTAAGCCAAACAATATCACCTTTTGTAGGTGTATATAGCAGAGGTTTTACCAAACTTCATTTCCAACTTTGTGACCGGTATCGATCTCCGTATGAAGATTTTTATTATTTATCCCCTCTATCATCTCTTTTAGCGAATATTGTCTCTCCGCTAATGGTTCAACAATAATTCTATTCTCTTCAAGAGAAACATTTACATATTCATCTTCACGAATGTTTGATTGAAAAGCAAATGCTTTAGGAATACGTAAAGCTAAACTATTTCCCCATTTCTGAATTCTAATTCTCATTATTAAGCCTTAAAATGTTTCTACAACAAAGATACGTTTTGGATAAACTATTATCAATTGAAAAGTACTCTACTTTATTACCACGTTAAGAATCTTGTTCTTAACGAAGATTTCTTTAACGATAGTTTTATCTTCAAACCATTTCTTTACACGTTCGTCAGCATAAGCTATTCTTTTAACTTCCTCAACTTCGCTATTTGTCGGAACTTCAATGGTCGCACGGAGTTTGCCGTTAATTTGAACTGCAACATTTGCAATCTCTTCGATTAATGCATCTTTATCGGGTTCAAACCAGACGGGGGTTTCAAATAATGATTTATTGTTACCAACTTTTTCCCAGCACTCCTCGGCAAGGTGAGGAGCGAGAGGAGCTAATATAACCGCAAATCTGTTTAATGTGTAAGATTGAATTTCTTTACTGCAATGAGGTAAAGATTTTAATTCATTTATTAATTCCATCATACTTGCTATTGCAGTGTTAAATCTGAAGTGCTGTAATTCAACTTCGACTTTGGCTATAGTTTGATTTATTTTTCTGTAAATAGATTTCTCAACATCGGTTAAAGTTGAAAGATCGTATTTCTCTTTTGCAGGAAATTCTTTAGCAACATTTTCGTGATTCATAAAAAGATCATAAACACGCTGAACAAATCGTTCGGTACCGGAAATTCCTTTATCGCTCCAATCGCCTCCTTGTTCATAGGGTCCCATGAACATCAAGTATAATCTGAAAACATCGTTGCCGACATTTTTAGTAAAGTCATCGGGATTAACAACATTCCCTTTCGACTTCGACATCTTTGCGCCGGAATTTGTAATGGTTCCCTGATGTACGAGAGTTTGGAATGGTTCATTGGAATTGGTTAATCCAATATCGCGCATAAACTTATGAATGAATCTTGAATAGAGTAAATGCATTGTTGCATGCTCTGCACCACCGACATACATATCGACCGGAACAAACTTATCGGTTAATTCTTTATCAAAAATTGCATCCGATATTTTGGGATTTAAGAAGCGGAAATAATACCAGCTTGAATCGACAAAAGTATCCATTGTATCGGGATCGCGTTTTGCATCGGCACCGCATTTAGGACATTTAGCATTAATGAATTTTTCATTTGCTGCGAGAGGAGACTCTCCTGCAGGCTTAAACTCAACATCGTAAGGCAGTTCTACAGGAAGCTGATCTTCAGGAACAGGAACTTCACCGCATGAAGGACAATGAATAATCGGAATAGGTGTTCCCCAATATCGTTGACGGGAAATAAGCCAATCACGTAAACGGAAATTTATTTTACTTTTACCGGTATTATTTTCTTCAAGAGATTTAATAATACTTGCTTTTCCTTCATCAGAACGGAGACCGTTGAATTGTGCCGAGTTAACCATTATCCCGATTTCGGTGAATGCCTCTTTCAATTCATCAGCTTCATTTGTTCCTTCCTGAAGAATAACTTTTCTGATTGGTAAATTAAACTTGGTTGCAAATTCGAAGTCACGTTCATCATGTCCGGGGACAGCCATAACACAGCCTGTACCATAAGTAAGGAGTGCGTAATCTGCAATCCAAATTGGGACGCGCTCACCATTAACGGGATTAATTGCATAAGTACCAAGCGGTACACCGGTTTTTTCTTTTACCGTTGAGGTTCGTTCGATTTCGGTTAGTTTGCGTGTTGATTCACGATATTCATCAACTGCCGATTTATTATCTGAAGTAACTAATTTATCAACTAAAGAATGTTCGGGAGCAATAACGACATAAGTAACACCAAATAAAGTATCGGGGCGTGTTGTAAAGACTGAAATCACTTCTTCACTATTTTCAACTTTGAAGTGAACTTCTGCTCCAACACTTTTACCAATCCAATTACGCTGCATTAGTTTTGTTTTATCGGGCCAATTGATTGTCTCCAAACCTTGTAATAATTCTTCGGCGTAATCGGTAATCTTAAAGAACCATTGAGTTAGATTTTTTTGTATAACGGTTGAGCCGCATCGTTCGCAGGTGCCATCACCGAGTACTTGTTCGTTGGCAAGAACGGTATTGCATGATGTACACCAATTAACCGGTGCATTCTTTCTGTAAGCTAATCCTTTTTTTAGAAGCTGAAGGAATAACCATTGATTCCATTTATAATATTCAGGGACGCAGGTCATTAGTTCGTTATCCCAATCGTACATACAGCCCATCTTTTTTAATTGCTGACGAATATCTTTAATATTGGTCATTGTGCTGTCATAAGGATGAATTCCGGTTTTGATGGCGTAGTTTTCTGCGGGTAATCCGAATGCATCATAACCCATCGGTTCGAAGACGTTGAAGCCTTTAAGTTTTTTGAATCGTGCCCATGAATCTGTTGGTCCGTAGTTGTACCAGTGTCCGCAGTGTAGTTTGGAGCCACTAGGATAAATGAACATTACAAGTGTGTAGAGTTTATTTTCGGTTTTAGAGAAATCGGTTTTGTAAACCTTATTATATTCCCAATATTTTTGCCATTTGGATTCAACTTCTTGAAAGGGATAACGCATAATCAGTATCTATCAGATTGTGAAAAAATATAAGCATAAATTTACCTAAATCGAGAGGGAAATCAAATGTGTGGGGGTGAAGGAAGACATTTTTCTCTCGCAGAGCCGCAAAGAAACCCATTAATATATTAGTTCAATACAAGCACTTAAACCTTAGTGCTCTTTGTGAAAACCTTTGTGACCCTTGTGTTTAAGTGTGATTGTTTTTAAGAAAAAAGCTCCAACACAAAGTTCACTAAGGAAATCCACACAAAGAACGCAAAGGAACGCAGTAGGCAAGTTTCGTGCAGAGCCGCAGAGGCGTAAAGGAAAAAGAAGAAATAGCTTGGAGAGTTTTAGGGTTTTTATTTGAGGGTTTGGCGGTGCTGACGGGCTTCTTCAAAGGTTTTGAATTTGAAGACTCCACGCGGTAGTTTTCGTTTGTTGAATGTTAAGGCAAAATCGTAAAATTCTTTTAGTCTTTGATAGTATGTTTCATCAGGATTCATAACCCAAAGATCACGCCGCGCTTCTTCGAATGTTTTGAATTTCTAAATCATTTTATCGGTTCTTCTCTTTTAACTTTTGTGCTATGAAAAATAAATCTTCCTTGGTCGATTCGATTATTCATAACTAATCCCAATTCATTTACCTTAAATTTATTTATTATTGCTTCTGAATACAAGGGGGAGGATGTACGAAGAGGCTAAGAAAACAGAAGGCAATATCTCGCTAAGACACAAAGCCGCGAAGAACACAAAGGTATAAAATTAATTGATTATTTTTACAGACGAAATTAACATTAAGAATAATTGGGGAATCAAATGAGTAAGCAACAATGGTATGAATCACTTTTTGAGAATTACGGTCAAAAATATGACAATGAGATTTTTACTCAAGGGACTTTGGGTGAATGTGATTTCATTGAAAAAGAATTAAGCTTTGATAAGTCATTAAATATTATTGACGTTGGGTGCGGAACCGGCAGACACACCATCGAATTATCTAAACGTGGCTATTCGGTTACCGGTATTGATTTGTCGGAGTCGCAATTAGAACGAGCAAGAGAGAAAGCTAAAGCTGCAGATTTAAAGATTGATTTATTAAAACATGATGCAAGAAATTTACCTTTCGAAAATCAGTTTGATGCAGCTATAATGCTATGCGAAGGGGGATTCCCATTAATGGAAACGGATGAAATGAACTACGAGATTTTACAAAATGTATCTAAAGCATTAAAACCGAAAGCAAAATTTATCTTTACAACATTGAACGGTTTATTTCCGTTATATCATTCTGTAAATGAATTTCATGGCGAGGGGAAGCAAGATGGGAATGCAACTTACAAAAGCACTCACTTTGATTTGATGACTTTCCGTGACCATAACGTTACAACTTTTGAAGACGATAACGGAAATGTAAAAGAATTGGATTGTAACGAAAGATATTATGTGCCGAGTGAAATAACCTGGCTTCTTAAATCACTTGGCTTCACAAAAATTGAAATCTGCGGAGCAAAACTTGGTGCTTTTTCAAAGGAAGATAAATTAACCACCGAAGATTATGAAATGCTGATAATTGCAGAGCGATAGAACAAAATTCTGAGTGTGCTTTGCGTCTGAGCGAACCCAAAGAGTTTCTCGCAGAGATACGAAGACCTAGAGAAAACAGTTAATAATGTTTTTTGTAAAGATTATCTTTTCATGGGCAAACATTTCATAAAATTATCCTATGGGAATAATACATTAACTTGGGGACAAAAATCTTTTTTGTTAAACGAAACCCCTCCACAGTCGCTTTGCCTCAAGATAAATTACATCATGTACCATTTCAACAAGTTAATGTAGTTGTGCCAAATTAACTTGAAAATGACCGACAGAAAGGGAAAAATGGAAGAATAGACTTTGACGGGAATTATTAGCAATATTACGCATAGAAATCTAATATGGTCTATTTGCAAATAACAATGAGCATTAATAAAAATGAGCAAATCAATAAAAACATACAGCAATTTTGAGTGGATTGATCTTGAAAAACCAGACAAGGCTGAATTACAAACTGTAACCGAACCTTTTAATATCGATATTAATTTAATAGTTGACAGTTTACAGCACGGCCATCTTCCTAAAATTGAAAAAGTGAATGAGTATACATTTTTAATTTTAAGAGCCTATTCAGCTGACTTGGCGGAGGATGTTACCACCGTTGGAGAACTGTCTAATAAAATTGCTTTTTTTATAAACGAACAAAGACTAATCACCATTCACAGAGCTTCGTTTGACTTTTTAAGTAATCTGACAGGTGAATTTGCCTCTAGCGAATCTGTAATGTTAAATATCATTAATAGTATGCTTTTAACATTTGAGGAACCACTGCAGTATCAAAGCGATAAGATGGATAAATTCGAAGGAGAGATTTTCTTGAAAAGCGGAGGTTCAATTTCTATTGAATCACTTTATTATCAAAAATCAAAAGCCCGAATATCAAAAAAAATACTTACCCTAACTCAAAATGTATTGAATTTGATTGTCGTGAAACCCGCACTGAATTCGACTTTACAGGACTTGAGAGAAACAACTATAAGGTTTCTTTTACATTATGATGAAGTATTAGAGGATGCAACTACAATCTTAAACTCTTACATCTCAGTTACTGCTCAAAGAAGTAATGAAGTGATGAAACTATTGACAATCTTTTCGGCTTTCTTTTTACCTTTGACATTCATCGCGGGAATCTATGGAATGAACTTCGTGAACATGCCTGAACTAAAATGGGAAAGCGGCTATTTTCTGATTCTTGGGGTAATGGTTTCAATAGCCGTTACTATTTTTATTTGGTTTAAGAGAAAAAAGATTATGTGAGTAATTCCTATGATTTCTTAGTGACTTTGTGACTTGCTGGCATAGAGAATATTTTAGAAATAGCCACAAAGTTTCTAAAAAAAATGATATGGTTTATCTACTATGGGAATCTTAATAATATAAACTATACTTAATTGCTAAAGTAATTTTCGTAAAACTTTATAACCTTACTTCAAACCCTAACCACCATTGATTTAATAAATTGAACTCATTCCGTTCATTGAATATTTCCGGTTCAATTAATAATCTCAGAGTAAACATTTTTGATATGTTCGCTTCGAATCCTACAAATATATGTGTGTATTCTTCAGTGTATGATTCGTCCGGCTGTGTGTATCTTTCTATAAAGTTTATCTCCTTATTATTAACTCCGTTATCGGTTTTGTCTCTTAATGCAAAATGAGCCAATGTTTGTTGTTTAACTTCCCAGTCCTTCATTACTTTGTTGATGCCTAATGTCAGTGTCCAGTTTTGATTAAGCACAAAGTTCAAGATAACGGGGATCTGAATTGAGTTACTAATTGATGTGTAATTCCATTCGAGACGTTTATCTTCGATCAATTTATATTCATAATTATATGAATAGCTATTGTCAGATGCTGAACTTGATGATTTGGAATAACGATATGCTTTAACAGGTTCAGAGCTATTTACATCAATAGAATTAGAGCTGTAGAAAATTCCGGTTGTTACACTACTTGATTCATTAAGCTTTACTTTAACACCGCCAAAAATTTTATGTTCTGAAAGCTTTCGGGTGCCGGAACCAATCCTTTCATCCTTAAGTGATGAAATACCGGAGTAATTATAAACAACTGAATTATAATTTGATGTCCATCTGTTATTGTAATTTGAAGTATCCGAAACGAAAGATGAGTTTGAAAGATCGATATTAGTATTTCTGTAGTCGTAATATCCTAAAATGGTAGTTGATTCGTTGAGTTGATGATGAATATTCAAACCCGCATAAAATGAGTTTCCATCTTGATTATATTCTTGTTTCGAAGATGATTTTGAATAAGAGTAATTCCAATTAGAAGAGACATTTGGAGTATTATACTTATACTGATAATCATTAAATGAATTGTTTAGTTGATTCCCGATTCCTGAAAGGAATCCCCCTTTAATACCAATAGAAGTTTTTGAATTAACAAGATATTTTACTCCCGCCGAAAGATCATAATGCGAGTATGTATGGTCTTTTCCGGTTTGGTTTGAATAATAATAGTCATCCATACCGTTTAAAGAATATTCGCTGCGTGTAGTATTTCCGTATTCACCGTTTCGTGAATGATTAACATAACTGAAAGTTAATCCGGTAGAAAGTTCATCAGAAATTTGATACCCTGTATAAAGAGTTGCAAGATGAGCTTTTGTTTTAAGGTTATCACTTCCCGAATAACGATCAACAGTCGGTGCTCCTGCACTTGTTTCCATTGTTCTGATTCCGAATCCGTCATAATATGGATTCCAACCATAATAGGAGTAGGGTGAATAGTAATAATTTGATTTGTTATTTATTAATTGATAAGTCCCGCCAATCATTAATTTATCTGTTACATACTTCAAAAAACCGAGCGAAACAAAAGGCTCTGGCTCGGTTTGTGGCGAAGACATCCAACGGTAATCGTACGCCGCAATCGAACTCGAGTAGCTTATGCTGTAAAGAGGCATTACCTGATCGTAGTACTTAAGGACTTCTCGTTCACCTCTAAAATCGATATAGAAAAGAAATGATTGTTTATCGGAATACAAATCAGCCGGATTTTGCATTAGCTTAAGGAAGGGATTCTCTATAGTGTAAGGACTAATTTGTTGTATTATTGAAAGTCCGAAGGGATTTAGCAAATTGCTCTTGAAATAAACTTCAGAAGGTTCAAAACTTTGCTCGGTTGTTCGTTCACCATAATATTGTGCAGTTGAAATTCCGCAAAGGAAGGCGATTGCTAAAAAAACTTTTTTCATGGAATCCCCGTCTAATCTGATTAAAAAGCAAAATTCTGACTTCATAACTATTCAAAAAATTATTTAATATCAATAGCAATTTTTATAGGTGAATTATTAAAGGACTATAAGTAAATGCTGTTCAATAAGAAATAGAATGTTATTTTTGAAATGCCGAAAGTTTGAAAATATGAAAAGAGGTAGAAACTATGTCATTCAATCAAAATAAATTTACAATTAAAGCTCAAGAAGCAATTCAGAATGCACTTGAAATTGCACAAAATTACGGTAATCAAATTTTAGAGCCGGAGCATATTCTCGCTTCTCTTGTTGAAGAGAAAGGGGGAATTACAGATGTAATAATTCAAAAGACCGGAGCTAATTCAGACCGAATAAAAATCAAAACGCTTGAACTTTTAGAACGACTTCCAAAAGTCACAGGAGCTTCCGGACTCGGTAATCAACAGATGTCGCAGCACCTCGGCAAAGCATTTGATGTAGCAACTGAAGAAGCTAAAAATCTAAAAGATGAATTTGTTTCAACCGAGCATTTGCTTCTTGCTCTTTCGGAAGATCGGGGAAATGCGGGACAATTATTGCGTGATAGCGGAATCAATCATAATATTATTCTTCAAGCTTTAAAGGAAGTTCGCGGGACTCAACGTGTAACATCTCAAAATGCAGAAGATACATATCAATCATTAAAAAAATTCGGACGAGATTTAAATGAACTTGCAAAGCGTGGTAAACTAGATCCTGTTATCGGTAGAGACGAAGAGATAAGAAGAGTTCTTCAAGTTCTTTCTCGAAGGACAAAAAATAATCCGGTGCTAATCGGAGAACCTGGAGTCGGTAAAACTGCAATCGCAGAGGGACTGGCGCATAGAATTATTTCAGGTGATGTTCCGGAAAATCTAAAAAGCAAAAGAATCGTTGCGCTTGATATTGCTTCCTTAATTGCCGGTGCACAATACCGGGGACAATTTGAAGAGAGAATGAAAGCAGTATTAAAAGAAGTTCAGGATGCCAATGGTGAAATAATTTTATTTATCGATGAACTACATACTCTTGTCGGTGCAGGTTCTGCTGAAGGAACGGTTGATGCAGCAAATATCTTAAAACCGGCATTAGCAAGGGGCGACCTACATTGTGTCGGCGCAACTACACTAAACGAATATAAAAAGTATATCGAAAAAGATGCGGCACTTGAAAGACGTTTTCAACCAGTACTCGTCAGTGAACCTTCTGAAGAAGATGCCATTTCCATACTTCGCGGATTAAAAGAACGATATGAGGTTCATCATGGCGTAAGAATAACCGACAGCGCTATTGTTGCGGCGGTTCAGTTATCGAGCCGTTATATATCAGATCGTTTTCTTCCTGATAAAGCAATTGACCTTATTGATGAATCAGCTTCTAAATTGCGGATTGAAATTGATTCAATGCCGGAAGAGCTTGATGTAATCGAAAGAAAAATTAAGCAACTTGAAATCGAACGTGAAGCTCTGAAAAGAGAAAATGATGAACCTTCAGCTAAAAGATTAATTGAACTTGAAGAGGAATTAGGTCAATTCAACGAAGAGAAGAACGGCTTAAAACTTCATTGGAATTTAGAGAAAGAGAAAATTCAATCTCTCAGAAATGCAAAAAGTGAAATCGAAAAACTTAAAGCTGATGCTGAGCGTTATGAACGAGAAGGTGATCTTGGTAAGGTTGCAGAAATTCGATACGGGAAAATTTCTTCTCTCGAAAAAAAGATGAGAGATGAAACCGCTCTTCTTGCTGAAGTTCAAAAATCTAAGAAGATGTTGAAAGAAGAAGTGGATGCCGAGGATATTGCCGAGATAGTTGCTAAGTGGACAGGCATTCCGGTTAGTAAGATGCTTGAGAGTGAAAGAAGTAAATTGTTGCGTCTTGAAGATGAATTGCATAAACGAGTAATAGGGCAGGATGATGCTGTTATTGCAGTTGCAAATGCAATACGACGTTCAAGAGCAGGTTTACAGGATATGAATCGACCAATCGGTTCATTTATTTTCTTAGGAACAACAGGCGTCGGCAAAACTGAACTTGCGAGAGCTTTAGCCTATTTTCTTTTTGATGATGAACATGCGATGGTTCGAATTGATATGTCGGAATATATGGAGAAGTTTTCTGTTTCACGCTTAATTGGAGCACCTCCGGGCTATGTCGGTTATGAAGAGGGGGGACAATTAACTGAATCAGTAAGAAGAAGACCTTACTCGGTTTTACTTCTCGATGAAATTGAAAAAGCTCACCCTGATGTTTTTAACGTATTACTTCAAGTTCTTGATGACGGTAGATTAACTGATAATCAAGGAAGAACTGTAAACTTTAAAAATACAATTATA
>Ga0351840_1183_pt1 | contig 10624 bp, 6 predicted proteins | sample BONcelHFGM3001E5_FD_206883 | JGI IMG/M metagenome (GOLD analysis project Ga0351840, IMG submission 206883) | Enriched cells from coal bed in the Powder River Basin, Montana, United States - BONCAT cells FGM rep1 HSBNCT.FGM.300.1.E5 ... | reverse complement strand
TCTGCGTCACCTGGGTGTTCAGGTAGAGTTCGATGCGGCGCTGGTCGTACCAGCTTTGCGGATGGAGGGTGATCTGGTCCGCCGCCTTTTCCCCTGCGAGGTATTCCGGCAGGGCGGGCACATAGTAAAAAGGCCGGGGCTCCAGGGAAAAGACGACAATTTTGCCTTCCGGATCATGCTTCCGAATATTTTCTGCCGCGGCATTACCCGCCACACCGTTACCGATGATCAGATACGTGGTCATGCTGGCTCCTTAATTACTGCGGTCAAAGAAAACCCCTTCCTGTAATCAAATAAGGATTAATCCGACATCCGTCAACCTCTCCCCGCCGCAAAGAATCATGGCGGCAGCGCGGTTTTTCCCTTGGAATTTGGGGACGAATGTGCCATACAATGAGGCGCAAGAGAATTTCTCCCCTGGAAATTGCCTTGACCCGGGCGGCCTGCCGGGCCGGCCCTGATGAGCAAAAGGTTGGCGGAGGCAGGAAGCCTCAGGGGCCAACGAGGAAGTGACGCCAGATTTTGCGAACCACCACCGAACTGAACTGCGATGAGGCCGGCGCCAGCCGGAGGGGCCGACTGATTTGGCTGGCCGCCGCCCTGGCCATGCTGCTCCAGGGCTGCCTCATGGTGGGGCCCGACTACGTGCGCCCGCCGGTCCAGGTGGAACAGACCTGGCTGGACACCGGTGACAAGCGAGTCAAAACCGCGACCGCAGAATACAAAGACTGGTGGCAGGCCTTCAAAGATCCGGCCCTCAACCAGCTCATCGACACCGCTTACCGGGAGAACCTGACCCTCCGGATCGCCGGGGTGCGGGTCCTGGGGGCCCGGGCCCAACTGGGTATCGTCACCGGCCAGTTATATCCCCAGTCCCAACAAGCCACCGGCTCGCTCCAAAAGGTACGCATAAGCCCCGGTGAGGTTCTCGGCGGTTCGTCACAAAGTTCATCGTCTTTCGGAGGCATGAGCCTGGCTCAATCCCAGATCGGTCTGACCGCCAGTTGGGAGATAGATTTCTGGGGCAAATTTCGCCGGGCCATCCAATCTGCCGACTCCAGCCTCCAGGCGACCATCGCCGATTATGACAATGTCCTGGTCAGTCTGACCGCGGATGTGGCCAGCAGCTATATCCTCATGCGCACTTTGGAAAAACGCCTGTCCATCGCCAACGAAAACGTGCGCATCCAGACCGAAAGTCTGCAAATCGCCCAGGCGCGGTTTTCGGGCGGCACCACCTCGGAACGGGACGTGGAACAGGCCAAGACCATTCTGGCCAATACCCAGGCGACTATCCCCACCCTGGAGAGCCAGTTGCGCCAGACAAAAAACGCCCTGTCGGTGCTGTTGGGTATGCCGCCGCATGATCTGGCGAATCTGTTTAAGGGGAAGGCGATAATTCCCGCCCCGCCGCCCCAGGTGGCGGTGGGAATTCCCGCCGACCTGATCCGGCGGCGGCCGGATATCCGGGCCGCGGAGTTTCGGGCCGCGGCCCAATGCGACCAAATCGGGGTGTCCAAGGCGCAACTCTTTCCGGCTTTCTCACTGACCGGGACCTTCGGACCCCAAGCCACCGATGTGGGAGCCGCCACGCTCGCTGATATGTTCAACTGGCGCAACCGGGCCGGCTCCATGGGCCCGACGGTGCAGTGGAATATCCTTAACTACGGGCAAATCACCAATAGCGTCCGGTTCCAGGACGCCCGGTTTCAGGAGTTGCTCATCAGTTATCAGAACTCGGTCCTCAAAGCCCAGCAGGAGGTGGAGGACAACCTGGTGGCGTTCCTGAAGGCCCAGGAACGGGCCAGTTTTCTGTCGGATAGCACGACCGCGGCGATGCGGTCCCTGGAACTGGCGGTCATCCAGTACCGGGAGGGAATCACCGATTTCACCACCGTCCTGACGGCCCAGCAGGCCCTGTTGAACGAGCAGGACAGCCTGGCCACTACCCTGGGAGACATCTCCCGCAATCTGGTGGGGGTTTACCGGGCCCTGGGAGGCGGCTGGGAGATTCGCGAGGGTCAGGATTTTGTGCCGGCGGAGATCAAAGAAACCATGGCCAAGCGCACCAATTGGGGCCGCCTGCTGGCCCCAGCGGCGGTGGCGGTGGCGCCGACTCCGGAAGCTCAAGGCCGCCTGATTCGCGCCCCGGACTGGTAAACCGCAGAGCGGGATAAAACGATATCCTGGTTCCCAAGTTGCACTTGGGAACCCGCGTATAACCCTTTTCTGGTTCCCAAGCTCCCGCTTGGGAACCCCATTGCAGGCAAAGCTCCTGCTTTGCGAGAGAATCATCTAGTTATTGCACCAGGTGGCCCAAGCAGGAGCTTGGGAACGAGGAAAATAAAATCCGTGGGGTGCGTCTTACGCGCCATTCTTGGTGCGTAAGACGCACCCTACGCAAAGACTTTTCAATTCAGTGGTGCCGAAATGAGGTGGTGGTCCATGATGAGCTTCGGTGTGGCCGGAACGGGAACCGCGGCAGGCAGGCCGGCGCCACAGCCGCGCCGCCGCGCCCTGGCCGCGATGCTAAGCCTGGCGATCCTGCTGGTGAGCCCCGGCTGCGGCGATAAAAACACCTTCGTGCCGCCGCCGCCGCCCAAGGTCACGGTCAGCCAACCGGTAACCCAGCCGGTGACCGATTACCTTGAATTCACCGGCAACACCCAGGCCATCAACACGGTGCAGCTCAAGGCCCGGGTCGAGGGCTACCTGGAAAAGGTCTTTTTCAAAGACGGTGACCGGGTCCAGAAAGGGCAACTGCTGTTCCTGATCCAGCAGAACACCTATGAGGCCAAACTCAAACAGGCCGAGGCGGAGATTCTCTCCCAGAAGGCCAAACTCTTCCATGCCAAGACCGAATATGCCCGGTTCACCAAACTGGTGGCCCAGAAGGCCGCGGCCCAAACCGACGTGGACAACTGGCTCTACCAGCGGGATGCGGCCCAGGCCGCGGTCATGTCCGCGGAGGCGCAGCGGGACCTGGCCCGGCTCAACCTGAGCTACACCAAGGTGACCTCGCCCTTCGTCGGCCGCATCGGCCGCCGGCTAAAAGACCCCGGCAATCTGGTGGGCGCCGGCGAAGCCACCCTCCTGGCCGATGTCGACCAGATCGACCCCCTCTACGTCTATTTCACCATGAATGAGCGTGACCTCCTGGATGTCACCAAGTCGACCAAGGAGTCGGTGGATGCCGCTATTCGCAAGGACATTCCCCTGTATCTCGGCCTCGCCAATGAGGCGGACTATCCCCACAAAGGCTACCTGGACTTCGCCAGCATCAGCCTCAACGCCACCACCGGCACCCTGACCCTCAGAGGGGTCTTTCCCAATCCCAAGGGCCTGATGCTGCCGGGGATGTTCGCCAAGCTGCGCGTCCCAACGACCCTCGACAAGGCCGCCCTGCTGGTTCCCACCGTGGCCATCGGCTACGACCAGTTGGGTCCCTACCTGTTGGCGGTGGACGATAAAAACGTGGTCCAGCGCCGGAGCGTCAAACTCGGCACCGAGGTCAAGGACCTGACCGTAATCACCGAGGGCCTGAAGGACCAGGAGTGGGTCATCACCAACGGGCTCCTCATGGCTATCCCGGGTAAGCAGGTGACTCCCGTCAAGGCCGCGACTCCGAACTCGGAACCGCCACCGCCCCCGGCCACCGGCGGGCAACTCAAGAAAGCCGCCCCATGATCTCCGAGTTTTTCATCGACCGGCCGATTTTCGCCAACGTCATCGCCATCGTCACCATCATTCTGGGACTGGTGTGTCTGTTTACCTTGCCCGTGGCGCAGTATCCCGAAATCGTGCCGCCCACCATCCAGGTGACCACCACATATCCCGGGGCCAGCGCCGAGGTCATCGCCAACACGGTGGGAGTCCCCATCGAACAGGCGGTCAACGGCGTGGAAGGCTCCATCTACATGTCCTCCACCAGTTCCAGTTCCGGGAATTACACCCTTACCGTGACCTTCGCAGTCGGCACCAACCTCAATACGTCATTGACTCTGGTGCAGAACATGGTCAGCGGCGCCACCGCCCAGCTGCCCGAAACGGTGCAGGCCCAGGGCGTCACCGTGCGCAAGGTCTCCACCAACATCTTGCAAGTGATCAGCATCTACTCCGACGATGAGCGTTACGATGCCACCTATCTCTCCAACTACGCCATCATCAACCTCCAATACCCCCTGGGCCGTCTGGAGGGCGTGGGCCAGATCCAGGTGTTCGGCGCCGGGCAATACAGCATGCGGGTCTGGCTGGACCCCAACAAACTCAAGTACTATAACCTGACCACCCTGGACGTGGTGCACGCCATCCAGAACCAAAACGTCCAGGTGGTAGCGGGCCGGCTGGGGGCCCCGCCGACACCGCCCGACCAAACCTTCCAGTTCACGGTCAACGCCCTGGGGAGGTTGGCCGACGCCAAACAGTTCTCAGACATTATCGTCAAGAGCGTCCGCAGCGAGCAGGGTGAAACCGCGCAGTTGGTGCGGGTGCAAGATATTGCCCGGGTCGAATTGGACCAGCAATTTTACAGCAATTTTGGCGGCATGAGCGGCAAGCAATCCGGCCAGATCCTGGTCTACGCCCTGCCCGGGGCCAACGCCATCGACGTCGGCAATAAGGTGCAGGCGGCCATGGCCGAGATGAGCCAGACCTTCCCGGAAGGACTGAAATACGCCATCTTCTACGACACCACCAAGTTCATCGGCCAGGCCATTCACGCGGTCTATGAAACCCTGTTTGAAGCCGGCATCCTGGTGCTTATCGTCATCATGGTGTTTCTGCAAAATTGGCGGGCCATGCTGGTCCCGGCCACCACCGTGCCGGTGACCATCATCGGTGCCTTCGCCGCCATGGCCCTGCTGGGCTTCACCGTCAATTTAATGACCCTGTTCGCCCTCATTCTGGCCATCGGCATCGTGGTGGACGACGCCATCGTCGTCGTCGAGAACGCCTCGGTTTACATCGAGAAAGGCCTTCATCCGCGGGAAGCGGCCATCAAGGCCATGGGTGAGTTGACCGGACCGATCCTCGGCATCACCCTGGTGCTCACCGCGGTTTTTATCCCCGCCTCCTTCATGCCGGGCATCACCGGGCAGCTCTTCCGGCAATTCGCCCTGGTCATCGCCTCCACCGCCATCATCAGCGCCATCAACGCCCTGACCCTGAAGCCGGCCCAGTGCGCCCTCTGGCTGCGCCCCCACGTTAAAAAGGAACCCAACTTCTTTTACCGGGGCTTCAACAAGGGCTACGCCGTGGTGGAGCACGCCTACGTCCTCCTGATCCAATGGATGGTCGAGCGCACGACCCTCATGGTGATCGTGTTCGTGGCGGTCATCATTCTGGCCGGCTGGCGTTTTACCCTGCAGCCCACCGGTTTTCTGCCCACGGAGGACCAGGGCTACGCCATGGTGTTCGCCCGGCTGCCCGAAGGCGCCGCCCAACCCCGGGTCAAACGGACCTCGGACCAGATAGATGCCATTCTTAAGCGGACCCCGGGGGTCGAAGCCTGGGTGACCGTGGGCGGTTTCTCCATCCTGGACGCCACCAACGTCTCCAACGTCATGACCACCTTCGTGATCTATCAGGATTGGAGCAAACGAGGGGCCAAATTGACCCAGGAGCATATCGTCGGTGCCTTGCAGCAGGAGTTATTTGGCATCCAGGACGCCCAGGCCATAGTGCTGGTGCCGCCGGCCATCGCCGGCCTGGGCCAGGCCGGCGGCTTCCAGATGATGGTGGAGGACCGGGGCAGCCTGGGGCTGGCCGAACTGGAGAAGGGGACCATGGAGGTCATCCGGGCCGCAACCGGCCAGTCCGGACTGGGGGGCCTGGCCACCACCTTCAGCGCCCGCAGCCCCCAACTCTATCTCGACATCGACCGGACCAAGGCCGAGTCCCTGAATATTCCCCTGATCAGCGTCTTCGACACCCTCCAGGCCTACCTGGGGTCAACGTATGTCAATCTGTTCAACAAGTTCAACCAGGTGTTCCAGGTCTACGTCCAGGCCGACGCGGCCTACCGCCTGCAACCCGAGGACATCAAGAGCCTCTACGTCCGCAATCTCAAAGGGGAAATGGCGCCCCTGGGCACCCTCCTGAAGGTCAACCGGATCCTGGGCTCGGAATTGGTCACCCGTTACAACCTCTATCCCGCCGCCTCCATATTCGGGGGCGCAGCCCCGGGCTTCAGCTCCGGAGAAGCCCTCAAACTCATGGGACAGGTGGCGCAGCATACCCTGCCCCGGGGCATGTCCTACGACTGGACCGCCACCTCCTTCCAGGAAAAGCAGGTGGGCAGCCAGGCCTACTTCATCTATGCCCTGTCCATCACCCTGGTCTTCCTGGTCCTGGCGGCCCAATACGAAAACTGGTTTAACCCGGCCGCGGTCATCCTGGTGGTGCCCATCGCCATGGTGGGAGTCCTCTTGGGCCTGATGGTCCGGGACTTCGACAACAACATCTATACCCAGGTGGGCCTGGTGCTGATGATCGCCCTGGCCAGCAAGAACGCCATCCTGGTGGTGGAGTTCGCCCGGGAGTTGCGGGAAGACGGCATGTCCATCACCGAGGCCGCGGTGGAGGCCACCCGCCGCCGCTTCCGCCCCATCATCATGACCTCCTTCGCCTTCATCCTCGGGGTGGTGCCCCTCATGGTCGCCGGCGGCGCCGGCGCCGCCAGCCAGCAGGCCATCGGCACCGTGGTCTTCGGCGGCATGCTGGCCTCGACGCTGTTGGCCATCCCCTTTGTGCCGGTGTTCTACGTCATCACCCAGCGCCTCAGCGAGCGCCGGCAAAAACCGGCCCCCCCGGAAGCGCCCCAGGAGAAGGTTGAAGGGAGTTGAGGCCAGATTAGGCCCTCTGGAACGGGAGTTGTATCACTTGCAATGGCCAAGGTTCGAGCTGACAATCATAAAACCAAGATCGCCTGAGGCCTGACACTTGGGACGAAAACGTTACATGTCGCCAGGGTCTTAGGGTTTTGAGCGTTGATAGATAGTAGTAACTTTCACCTCAGCCAGCTAATCGAATGTTTTTTAAAGTGGACCAGGATTAGTTAAGGAATTTGCATAGAGATTCCGAATTCTCAGAGCCCTTAACCTGCTTTCTAGTAGTGCGCGGTGCGCACTACACCTTTTCCCGCACAGCCTGGAAAGGCTGGGCCGTCAGGCAGCGCTTATAGGGGCCGCGCCTTAGAATCCGGCGTTGTTGACGTTGATGGTGCCGCTGCCGCCCGAAAAAGGAGTGCAGCCGCTGGGAACGCTCACGGTGTTTTGCGTCACCAGCACGGGGTTATTCGTGACGATCTGGATCCCGGTGGGCCCGCTGGGGTTGACGGTGGTGGCGATGACGGTATTGCCGATGATGCTGCTGGCATCATCACAATAGATGCCGCATACGTCACAATTGGAAACCGAATTGTTGCTTATGGTCCCATAGCCGTCGATACCATAACAACAATTGGTGACGGCGTTAATAGTTGCCACTCCCCCCTTGATAAGGATGCCGGTATTAGCGGACTCGACAGTGCAGCCTTTGATCAGGCTACCGCTGTAAGAGGCTTCAAAATCGATGCCTTTTAGACAGTTTTCCACGCGCAGATTAAGGGCCCGGTTGCGCAGGCCGACGCCCTTATCAAAAAGGCCAAAACACCAGCCGCTGATGGTGCCGTTGCGGATCTCCACGTTTTTATGGCCGTTAGTGCCGTCGTAAAGATAAATTCCATAATTATTGCCATTGTCGCCGGGACCTTCGACGCGAAACCCCATCAGGTCGAGGGTGACGTCGTCGCTGGCCACGGTGATGCCGTTGCCCGCCCCGGAGTAGCTAAGGTTGCCGGTGAGATAATAGAAGCCCGGATTTTTGATTTCATACGGCAAAGTGGTGATCTTAGTGCCCACCGGCGGGCCGCCGCCGGCAATCACATAAAAGTCCTGCGCCAGAACCGGGGCGGCGCTGAACAGCAGCACTGCCGCCAAAAGAACCGTAAGAGACCATCCGCTTTTCATTACCCCTCCTTGTCTTTAACCGAGATTATGCGGCAGTCTCAAACGCCGCGTCAAAAAGTGGTTTTCCAGAGCCTCTTCACCGAGTTTAACCTTCGCAAACTTCCCCTTTGGGGCCAAGTTGGCTATTGACCGCGATGATAGCATAATTTGCCTTGAACTTGTCAACCAACCTGCCGGAAATAATATTTTTTCATAAATTTTAGATACTTGCATTTTGGAACTCTTATAGTTATCATGATCCTAATAGGTTAAAGGGAATCGATCTTTATCTTCATGATGACTATGGTCTGAGCATATCAATTGATGGTTTTGGGCTAGGTTAACCAGGCATTCCCTTTTAGCCACACAGCAAAACGGGGTTAGTCAAGGCCCCGCCTTTTTTATTACCAAAGGTGTAGCGACTTTCTTGCCATTAGTAAACCTTCTTAAGAATTTCAATTGGTTGTGGATATGATTTTGATAACGGAATTGACCTGCTGTGGGGGTATTTCCAGATATTCAGATGGTTCCCAAGTGCAACTTGGGAACGAGATGAATTTCCTCACCAAACGGTTTTGCCCATTATCAGAAGAAATCAGGAAGGGGTGGGGGTAGGGTTGGCGAGCTTTTCGAAGCGTTCCAGGGAGTGGCCCAGACTGCCCTCCCGGTTGACTTCCTGGAGCCGTTTCAGACATTTGGATAGCTGGGCCTTTCTGCCCATGCCGGCGTAGACGTCGAAGGCCCGGACGTAGTTATCCCAGGCTGGGGACAGGTCCCCTCGGGTCTGATACACCTCCCCCAGATAAAACAAGTCCGCAGCCATGGCGGCCCGGTCCAGGACCGACCGGTCGATGGCGAGGGCGCGGGTGAACATTTCCAGGGCCTGGCCGGTGTCCCCCCGGGCCAGTGCGAGCCGCCCCCGGTGATGGAAGAGGGCGCCCTTGAGTTCCGGCGCGGTGGCCAGAGGCTCGGCCCGGGTGAGAAAAGTCTGGGCCGAACCCGGATCATTCTGATCCAGATAAAAACTGGCCCACTGGAGGTACACCCGGCCTAAAGCCTGAGGGGATCGGGATTGGAGGGCCGCTTCCTGGGCCGCCGACAGGTGCTGGGAGACTGCCGCCGTCTGGCCCTGTTTCTGGGCCACCGTGGCCAGGTTGGCCTGGTTGATTGAGGCCGCCGTGAACTGCTGCCGCTCCTGGTTCAGATTGTAGGCCTGGGTGAAGTAGTCCCGGGCCTGTTGATAATCTTCCTCTTCCAGGGCCACGGCCCCGAGGTTGTTGAGCTGCTGCGCCGCTCCCGGCAGGTAATCCACCGACCGGCTCATGGTCAGAGCCCGGGAGAAATTCCGGGAGGCCCGCTTCAGATCTCCCCGGGAAAATAATTCCTCCCCCGCAATCGAGATTTCATCGATGCGCTTCACCTGCTGCCCGAACGGGTCGGCTTTGGCGGCGCAGCCGCCCACCAGCAGGACCGCCAGCCCGAGCCGGGCCCAGCGGCTAACGAAGGGTGCGCGGCGCCACATGGATGGATTGGCTCTTGGTGCCCTTTGGGGCAGTCCAGCGGATCAATGGATTGTTTTTGATGGCGTCCATGGTGTCCTTGGCGCTCCGGGCCGTGCCGGTGGCCGCCTCCATCAAGTCGGGCAATTCCTCGCTCCCGGCCTTGATGTTGGCCACGATGGCCTTCAAGGGCTCGATCTCCTCGTTAATGGATTTGGTAAAAACTCCCAGGTTCTGGGCCGTGGGCTTGAGATCAAGCGTGATGGCCCTGGCCTCTACCAGAAATGCGGACCAGGTGCGTTCCATCTGGTCCAGGCGCTGGTTAAACCGGACCAGAAACTCCTTTTGCATGACCAGCATCCCCAAACTTCCCTTGCCTTCGGAGATGTTCTTGAGGATCTCGTCCATATGATTCAAGGCCGCCTGGAGGATTTTCTCATCATTTTTTAGATCTTCGCTAAACTTGGCCAGATTGATCAGCATGTGTTTGACTTTCTGGATGTTTTCCTCGCTGGCCAGTTCCGCCAGGTGTTCCGTCACGGACTTGCGCTCCCGGGAGGGAATGTCGCCATGCGGTTCGATCCTGGGGTAGCCGGATGTGCCGGGGCTGATTTCAACGTATTCACTCCCGATCAGGGTGGGACTTACCACTTCCGCCACCGAATCCTGGCGGATGAGATTGGCGTACTCTTGGTTGACCTTGATGATGACCTCTACCTGAGGCCGCTCCGTGGTCTGGGTAATGCTCAACAGGGCCACCTTGCCGATTTCCGTGTTGAACATCTTGACCAGGGAGCCCTGAAGCAGGTTGTAGCCCTGCCGGAATTTAATCCGGTAGGTGTTCTGGGTTTGGAACCAGCCCTTGGCCTGGGCGATAACCAGCAAGGTCACCACGGTGAAGATGATCAATACCAGCAGAAATCCGCCTGCCAGTTGTTCCTTGCGGGAAAAGCCCTCTTCCATGCGGCTATGATAACACTCTCTTTCGGGTTTTTACAAGTATTTCAATACCGGCCCCAGCCCTGGGGTTCCTGACTCTCATGGTCATTGCCGGAGGAAGGCCACGACGCCGAAAATGTGGGTCAACCACCCCGGCCGGTTCCCGGAAAGGGCATGGCCCACGCGAACCGCTAACAAGAA
>Ga0351840_1182_pt1 | contig 10650 bp, 7 predicted proteins | sample BONcelHFGM3001E5_FD_206883 | JGI IMG/M metagenome (GOLD analysis project Ga0351840, IMG submission 206883) | Enriched cells from coal bed in the Powder River Basin, Montana, United States - BONCAT cells FGM rep1 HSBNCT.FGM.300.1.E5 ... | reverse complement strand
TCGATTCCGGAACCGATTTCACCCATCCGGTTCTTCAACCATTGGCCAATCCCAATGCGGTTGAAGAGAAGGGAACGGCTGGCGTTGATGATGACGAAAACGGTTACATTGATGACATTTTGGGATGGAATTTTGTCGACAACGTCGCCACATTAGTTGACCTGAAGAACACTCCTCCCAGTTATGAAGAGGTTCTGGAATGCCTTCGGCTTTTGGGAATCCTTCAGGCAAAGGGCAAAGAAGCTCTGACCGCAGAAGAATTTAAATTTTTGGTTGACCATTACAATAATCCCAAGTTTTGGCCCTGGGTTGAATTTGTGGGTGGTTGGGCGCATGGAACCCATTGTGCCGGTATTATTGCCGAGAACAACCCGGCCGTCAAAATGAATGCGATTCGCCATATTCCCACTGGGCAAGCTCCGGAACGCATTGCCAAGGAAGCGATTGTCCGCATCAACCATTTGCTGCGTCACGATCGCCCTCAGAATCTTCGCCGCTCCAGAACCGGTGGCACCGAAACCGCCGCCACCAAACAGGTTAGCCTGGCCGAACTGGAAGCCCTTTTCACCCAACTGGGACAGGATTATTGCACCAAGATTCGCAAGGAAGCAGAATATCTGGCCTCTTTCAAGGCCCGCGTCGTCAACTGTTCTTTCGGAAGCGACAACAGCACGCTGTTGAAAGTTTTCAAGCAGAACATGGTCCAGGAATGGGGCTGGGGAGAGCCCACCGATGCTCAGGTCCAGGAAGTCGTCAGCCTGTTTGTCGGCAAAGCCCTGCTTGAACGTGACAAAGAGCTGTTCGGCAAATCTCCGGAAACCTTGTTCTTCATCGCCGCCGGGAATTCTTCCGAACATCTTGACGGATTTCTCAGTTCTCCGAATGATGTGGATATCCCGAATAAAATCGTGGTAGCGGCGACGATGGAAAACCGCAAATTGGCTGATTTTTCCTGTTTTGGTGTGAACAAAGTCGACGTGGCGGTCCCCGGCGTTGGAATCTATTCCACCGTCCCGAATGGCCAAATGGCTTACATGTCCGGGACCTCCATGGCTTGCCCGATGGCCGCCCGCTTCGGAACCATGGTCATGCAGGAAAACCCGGCTCTTAACGCCCTCGAAGTGAAGAAGATCCTTCTGGGAACAGTCGACAAGAAAGATTGGTTGGCCGACAAGGTTCGCACCGGGGGCATCATCAACCCGCAACGGGCTGTTTTCGCCGCCGCTCTGACGAAGAAGGGGAAACCGCTTGCGGATGCCATCGCCGAAGCCAAGGTCGGGGTGCCCGACATGGTAATCAGCACCAAATCCAAGTTCAAAGGTCCGGATATGAGCGATAAGCTTGTTCGCAAACTGTATTTCTCCGGAGTATTCTGATCTTGTTGATTTGATTTGATCGTCTCCTGACTTCAGGGGCGAACTGGGAACATTCCTTCTGGGCTGGTTTTCCAGCCCAGTTTCCATTTCCGGCCGGTTTTCCCCATTTTTTTTCGGCCCTGTATGAGTGAAATGGAACATTGGGACCCCAGAAAGGGGGATCCTATGGCCCCGGGAAAAACCAGTTCCAGATCTTCTGCCAAAAAGATGGGGGTTGGGCAAGCTCATGTTTTACGACAGATAATTTCCCGTCGGCATCAAGCAGAGCATAGCCCTTCCAGATCTCCGCCAGTCCGTAAAATTGGGTGGAGCCTTGAACGCATTCAAACCATCGGTGATGGTGACCAAAAACCCAGAGGGCTGGCTGGAAATGCTTGAAAAGAGCTTCCCCGCCGGGAAAGCCGGGTTTCCCATAATGTTCGAATCCGGGAGCGTTTTCCATGCCGATTCCCTCCGGGCAGTCATGGGAAATGATGATGTCCACTTCGCTTGGCGCATGACGGAGGCAGGCGGCGATATCGGCTGGGGTGATCTCGGAATGCATGGGAGTACTTACCGCATCCATGTAAGCCGCTCCGCCAAGCCCAAGAAACCGAAACCGCCCAATGGAACGAATCTCTCCACGCGGGATGTAACTGAAACAATCGCTGTAGGCCTCGATCAATTGGGTCAACTCGCCGAACTCCTCATGATTCCCTTCAATGCAGTATACCGGACGGGAAAACCGCTGGTTCTCGTTGCGGAAGAATGAAGAAAGATTGGCGGAAAAAAGGCCGAAATCCCCCAAGACCACCACGGCTTCAATCGGCTTCCCCAGAGAAGTTTCGGCGTGCTCAATCTGCAGATTGAGTAAGTGATACTGAGTATGAAGATCTGTCGTCAGAAGGAGCACGTGATTATACCGACGAAGCGGTGCCGGTGAAATCATAACTGAGCCGGACCTGGAAATTCTTGATGTGATCAAAAATCTCCCGGAGAACCTTCTGATCAATGGAGGTCAGATGCGCGGGAACCAGGAAATTGTCCGGAATCAGGTTTTCCCGCATTGACCGGATCTGATTGTCCAGGCGAAGTTTCATCAAATGCCCGTAGGCTTGGACCATTTCATCAAAAGCCTGATCTGACAAGTGGCCCAGTTTGCGCAGAGCATTCAGACGACCCACGGTATTCACATCCGGAATTCGATACTTCAAGGCATAGATTCGGGCAAAATCAACAATCAGAGCCATGACCCCCTTGATGTCAAGCGCTTCTCTCCCGTCCGGGGTGCGGGTCAGGGAAAAATGGCCGAAAAGACCGACGGGGGGCTGAAAAATCAAAACATTTCGGGCCAGCAGAAAAAAGAATTGCGGCATTGAGTTCAGAGAAGCCCACAATGACTCCCGCAGTTCGGTAACCAGCTTTTGCTCCCCGAAACCACACCGGAAATCGAAAAAAATCTTGGCTTGCAACAAATCCTCGGCCTCCGAAGTGCCGATCCAATCGGTGAAGGTCGTTCGCCAATAGGTGAGTGGCCCGCACCATTTTTCGTTCCGGGCCATGACCTGACCTTCGCACAAAGAATATCCGGCTTGGGCCATCAGACCACAAACAAAATCTCCCATTTCCAGGAAATACCGGCGGGTCTCCTGAGTCCGATGATCGGGGACGTCTTCATAAATGAGGGCATTATCCTGATCCGTGGCCAGGGTTTGTTCACAGCGTCCCTCGCTCCCCATAACCATGAACGCAAACCGTGCCGGTGGGGTCCCGTGGTCCCGCATGCTGAACTCCACGGCTCTTTTCAGAATCAGATCGGCATTGTGGGTAATGATTTGGTTGATATAATGCGTATTGGCTCCAGACCGGAAAAGGACTTTCACAATCTCAGGAAAGCGCCGGTTCAAGCGGACCAAGGTTTCCGGGGAATCCGCCTGGGCAATCTGGAAATGAAGGAGGGTAGGGGAGTAATCACCCAACTGGACGAAGTTCCGGAAATCAATGGCTCCTAGCGGCTTTCCAGCGTTGTTTACCACAAGCATCGGTTGACAATCCCGGGCAAAAAATCGCTCATAGGCATCGTAAATCGGCGCTTGCTCGTCTATCTCCTGATAGGGTACCAGAAACTCGGAAACGGGGTGATTCAGCGCCGGACTGCCATCGGCGAACGGATGGTGACCGGCGGAAAACCCAAGCCCGAAGAAGTTTGAATCTCCACGGAACAGAAGTCGGGAGCCTTGGTTTTCGGGCCGTTCCAAAGCTTCCTGCAACGAAATCGCATTATTAGCCGCAATCTCAATGGGGGTGCAAATATGACCGCAGGTTTGATTCAGAAAACCAAGGCTGGCATTCAACTCGGCCAAAACTCGTTCTTGTGCGGCTTCACGCTCACGGGCAAAGGTGATGTCCGAAGCGGTTAGAATCAGACCGTGACGGTCCCGTAACCGAAACGGAGATAAGGAAACCACCGCCTGGGAATACTCTCCGGATTTATGACGAATCCGGGTTTCATACCGGCGAAGCCCTTCTTCGCCGCGCAAAAGGCTCTGGAAATAATACCCCCCGCGGGTTGTTTCTGGTTCTGAAGCTTCCAGGATATCTTCCGGTTTTAGTCCCTGGAACTCCTCTGCCGTGTATCCCAGCCATGTGAGCATGGCCTGATTGGCAAACAAAGTTTCTCCGGCAGGAATCATAATGATTCGCTCGCCCGCTGATTCCACCAGGGTTCGGTATTTTTCCTCGGAAGCGCGCAGGGCTTTCTCTGCCCGATGCCGGCTTTTTTCAGTTCGATAGCCTTCCAGAACGAGGAAGAACTGGAGGGTGGCCGCAATTCCCAGAATCAACAAAGACACAATGACCAATTGCTGTTTCATCTGGCGGATTTCCCGGTGCACATCATCCAGGTATACTCCGGTGCCGATAATCCAATTCCATGGTTTGAAGCCTTTGACATAGGAAACCTTCGGGACCACCCGTGTCACATCGTCTTTCCATTGCCAACGATAGGTGAAATACCCCGCGCCCTTTTCACGGACGATCCGGACAAATTCCACAAACGGTTTCTTGCCATCAGGGTCGGAATACGTGCTTAAATCCTTTCCGTCAAGATCAGTGCGATAGGGATGGTTGACCATCCGGGGATGCATATCGTTGATCCAGAAGTAATCCTTCATTTCATGTCCGTAATGGAGGTTCCGGATTTGCTCGATGGATTGTTGCTGGGCTTGTTGTTGGGTTAACCGACCGGATTGCTCATCATTCTGAAACTTGGCCAGGATGTTCCAGGCCGATGTGGTCAATTCCCTGATCATTTCGCGCTTTTGTTCAAGGATACTCCGTTCGAGAGTGGGCATGACGATCAGGAAAATGGCTACCACAAAGAGGGAGATTGTCAGCAAGGTAATGAAAATCGATCGGAAAAAAAAGGATTTCACTGGTTTCCCTCCTTTTCAATCGCCCATGAACATCCGGTACTGGATATCATAACAGAAAAGGCGGCGAGGAGCGACCTCGCCGCCTGGGGAAAACCTGCCGTCAGGCTTGTGCCGGGGCCGGAGTGCTTTCGGATGAAGGCTGGGTTATCAGAGAAACCAGAATCAACATCGCAAAGCTCAATGGAATGGAGAACAAACCGGGATTACTGAAGGGAATCGGGGCGGCTTTGGCTTCGAGACCATACATGACATACATCGTCGGGGAGAGGAGAATGATTCCGACGGAAGAGACAATTCCGGTGATAATGGATGCGACAATCCCAGCCGCCGTGGTTTTTTCCCAGAACAATAACATCAAAATGGACGGGAGATTGGCGGAGGCCGCCACCGCAAATGCCAAACCTACAAGGAAGGAGACATTCACTCCTTTGAAGATGATGCCAAGAACGATGGCAATAATCCCGACAACCACCGCGGAAATCTTCCCAGCCAGAACCTTGTTCTTTTCTTGCATCTGTAAACCCATGAAACGGTCCATGATGTCATGAGCGACGGCCCCGGAGGCTGCCACGATCAATCCGCTGACGGTCCCCAACACGGTCGCGAAAGCGATGGCCGAAATGATCGAAAACAGGAATGTCCCGAATGATTTTGCCAGCAGGGGAGCGGACATGTTGTCATCCAACGGATTAACCACGCTGTTGGTCATAGCTCCGAGTCCCATGAAGAGGGTTAAAATATAGAAAAAGCCGATGGCGGCTATGGCCACGATTGTTGATTTTCGTGCACAGGCGGCACTCGGAACGGTGTAATACCGGATCAGAATATGCGGGAGAGCTGCCGTTCCGAAAAAGAGGGCCAACATCAGCGAGACAAAATCGATTTTCTCGATCGGGGTTCCCTCAACCTTGAATTTCATTCCGGGGCGCATGATTTTGTTCCCGCTTTCCAGGTAATGATGGAAAACCCGGACTTTGTCCCCCTGATCATCAAAGGAAACGGATTTCCAGAGGCGAATCTTCGTCTCCGGATCCGAAAGGACGGAAAGGAACCCCAATGGGCCCAAGGGACCGGTTTTCGCTTCATCTCCCGTTTTTCCCCGAATCTGCTCAATGTTGCCGATTTGTCGGAGTTTGTTTTCCGGGGTCTCCGGGAGGCCGTTTATCACTTTGGTGCCATCGCCTTTTGTAACCAGGGACTGCGTTTCGTCCAAAAGCACCATCCCAGGTTCTTTGCCCGGGTTCTTTTTCCACCAGGAAATTTTCCCGTCCTTCATCAATTTAACCAGGGAAACCCCGGAGTATTCATTTACCCCGACCACTTGAAAAGAGGAATCGGAAAGAGTAACGGTTTTTTCCGCTTCCGTAGCGGTGAGAGTTTGGTAGACATGAAATGGGACTTTTCCGTCCTGGTCGGGAGTCGTGGTCAACCCGCGCGAACAAAGCATGGCAACCAGAATGAACGAGAAAACCACCAGCATTCCCCCCTTCAGAAATTGAACATATGTGGTAGAGGTCATTCCGGCGGTGGCGACAATAAAGATAACAATGGCACCAACCATGATGACACCGGTCGCATGGGACAGTCCCAGGAGAGGAGTGACCAAAACTCCGGCCCCGACCATTTGCGGAATCAGGTAAAAAATGGAGACGATCAGGGTGCTCATCGCTGCCGCCAGTTGGATGCCCTTATTATTGAACTTGGCATCCAATGCGTCGGTAAAGGTGTATTTCCCCAAACGTTTCATGGGCTCGGCGACCACAAACAATGCGACGATCCACCCGGCCAGATAACCAATGGAATAGAGGAAACCATCATACCCAGCAGTGGCAATCATCCCGCAAATTCCCAGGAAAGACGCTGCGGAAAGGTAATCTCCGGCAAAAGCAATGCCGTTTACCCCCCAATGAATGGTTCCACCTGCCGCAAAATAACCGCTGGCCGATTTTGTTTGTCGGGCAAAGTAAAAGGACAACCCTAAAACCAGGGAAACAAAGAATACAAAAAGAACGACCGGCATGACTTCCATGGTTATTTGTCCTTTCCTTCAGAATCCAACATGCTTTTTTCTTCGGTCGTGCACAGATGGTTATAGATCAAAGCGAGAAACAGAGCGAAAACAATCAGCAAAAATCCATAGAAGACCGCCAGATTTAGCCCGGCAACGACGATAGTTTCCATGAGCTTCGGCGAAATCAGGTTGATGGCAACAAACCCGGCATACACGAGGGCATACAAGAGAAACATCCAAGCCCCAATTCTGGTTTTGTAGCCAATGGCCAAGTCTTTTCCTGAAGTGGTTACCGGTTCATGAAGCATAAGAATTCCCTCAATTCATGATATGGTTTGTGAAATTCTTCTCAAGACCAGGAAACGTTCCAGCATTTTCCCTGAATTCACGGAAGTTGTTCGATGATAACCGGGAGGAGAAACTCTGTCAACAACCAGGAAAAAATGTTCAGATCAAAAGAGAAAAAAAGGGAAGGCAGGGGGGGGGTGATACGTGAAATTTTTCACATCTTATAAAGAAAGGATGATTCAATCCGGTGTTGATTGTGGCTTATGGTCATCAGGGAAGGGCCGGAAATTCCGATTCATGTTACCCCCGGTCGATTTCCTGACCTACCCCCGGAAAAAACTGACCCACAAAAGGCCGAGGCAGCAGCTAGCCCCTCGCCGAAAAGCCTCTGCGAATTGCTCGACTCGCGATAACGAATGAGCCTTGAACGCGGTCACGGGTGGTGTCGCTTTGCCGGCACGGGTGGGAAAAACCTTTTCGGCGAGGGTCCAGCAAAAGGAAAAAACGAATGGTAAGAGGGTTCGCAGGGGTTGCCCCGGAACACCAAAGTGGGTCCAATTTCGCCGGTGACCTGGGTCAGTTTTTTTCCGGGGGTGACACCGATTCAGGATGTGCGGTTGTCGGAGTCTTGAATCAGTGGAATTGTTTTTGCGAAAAAAAAAGCTCCAAATCTGGAGCAAATGATCGAATTGCTCTTTCTTATTGGATTGGGATCAATATTTCCGTGCGCTTTCTCTCATCTGGTACTTCCTGCGGATTATCATCATAATAGATCTCAACGCAAGGTCCGCCGATGATTCGATAGCCATTGAATGCAATCCATTGATAGAGGGCATTCGTGGTTTGGTAGGTGTCATTATAGGAGCCGACATGAATCGTTGAGGCGGCGCGGGTGTACAAAAAATCCTTCACTTTGAGGTTCCCCACCGGAAGTTGATTCGGAGCAACCGGGAAGCCAACGTCATACCGCAAGTCCTCGGGTTTCACCTTGAGGGGACTATTCCAGTAAAGCGCGAGTTGATGGCCCAGCGGTTTCACTGCTGAACCGCGAAATTCAGTTAGAAAAGCGGTTTCGGCATAGGGAAATTCCCGGTACTGGCCAATATGTTCGTAACACATGTATCGAAATGGGGCCATTTCCTTCACGGAAACCTGGAGTTTCCGAAAATCTGCGCCACAGACCGTCGTTGCCTGGAATATGACCAGAAATATCATGAACCGAAGGAGTCTATTGCGCATCTGGCTTCTCCAAGATCGGGGTGCCGGAAGCGGCTGTGCGGTTTTTTTGCTCCGCGATTTCCCGCAACCCTTCGAGAGCATTGGCATTCTGAGGTTGGGTTTTGAGGATCTCCTCAAACACGTTTTGTGCGTGGTCAAATTGTTTCAGATTCAGCATACTCCAGCCCTTTCCTTGCAGGATCAGTGTTTCCGATGATTGCGCTTGAACATAGGAATCCAGCGCTTTTTGGAATTCTCCAATCTGATAATGGTAATCGCCAAGGGTTAAATGCCCCAGGTTCGCGTTTGGGGCAAGTTCCAGTAGTCGCCGGGCGAAACGGGCCGCTTCGCCGATTCGGCCCAGGCCTCGAAGTGCCGTGATTTTCCCGACCAAGGCTTCCCGATCTTCTCGCCGATTTAACAAAACCGAGTAGAAGAAGTCGGCCTGGATGAAATTGCCCATTTCCTGGTGGATTCGCGCGGTTTCTGCCAGGGCAGGAATGTTGCGCGGATCATGCTCCAAAATGGCATTCATCAGGTCAAGAGCATCTTTCAGTTTGCCGCTGAGCCGTGATTTCTTGGCCAACTCCAGATAGCGGTGGATATCGTCAGAAGTGAGCATTACGCCCCAAGGAGCTTTGGTGATTTCTTTCCTGAGCGTCATCATGTCGGCTTCTTTAAAGGCGTTCAAACATTCCGTGTCGTAGGGGAATTCCTGGCACAGCAGTTGAAATGTGCTTCGAGCTTCGGTAAATCGTTTCATCCGCATCAAGCACCAACCCTGGCCTAATCGCATTGTGCGGCGGTTCTTGTGTTCCCGAGTGTTATACCAATCAAAAGCCCCGGGGTAGTTTTTTAAATTGAACTCCGCCCATGCCGTATTCAGAATGGCGGAAAAGTTCCCCTGATCCAGGGAAAGAACATCCTGGCAGACTGACTTAACCCGATCCCAGTCCAAAAGGACGGAAAAAACGCGAATCAATCCATAGCGGGCATCCAGAGACTGGTTTTGTCGGGAAAGGAGTTCCTGGAAAGTCTCTTTGGCTTCTTCGTAACGACCCAGATACAGATTGAAGTATCCGATTTTTGCCCGCACCAGAGTATTGTCGGGAAGTTCAAGAAGAAGCTGGCGGGCAATCGCCAGAGCTCCGGAATAATCTCCCTCAAGGGCAAGATTGTCAATCAGGGAGAGCCGAAGAATCTGGCTTTTTGGTTCTTCCGCCAGCAGATCCCGAATGGTGGCGGAACCTTGTGTGAATCCGGGAAGGGGGAATCCAAGAATGAAGCAGATGAGAAAGAAGGCCGCTACAGGATTTCGCTTCATGTGTGTCCTCTAGAAAAAGCCGTCCAGACCCAGGCTGAGCAGGGAAACCGTCTGATCCGGGTCAAAAAGCCGGGTTCCGGCTACTTCATTGGCAGCGGCCTGCCATTCACTTTCAAAATGGGACAAACTGTACCGTCCATATAACTGAAGGTTGTGACGAAACTTGTATAACAGGGTCAGGATGCCCGCTTCCTTGTAGAGATCAAGAATGTTATACGAAAACAACCCTTCCGAATCAAGGGACATTTTCCGCTCTCCCAACCAAGCTGAACCGGACAGGGTGAGTTTCTTGTTCGGACGATAGGTGATAGTTGTATTGGCCGCCGTATAATCCCGAGGGATGGTTGTCCGGACATTGGTTCCGGAGATTCGGGAATAATTTGCCAACATGTCTAAACGCCAGCGAAAACTGAGTTTGAGTCCGATTGAGGGAACCAACTGCCAGGCATAGGCATGGTTATACCGGGAAGAATTGGTTTCCAATGCCAACGTCCAACGTTCATCCGGGAAGAAATAGCTGGTCATTCCCCATGGTGTCGCGCGATCGGTCAAATCATCGTTATTGCTGAAGTAGAGTCCGTGAATCTGGCTGGCCCACTTTTTATCCCAACGATAGAAGAATTTAAACCCATAGAGGTCTTCCTGGAAATCCACGTTTCCCGGGGAAACTCCAAGGACATTGGTTTTGGTGTAGGAAAACTTCGAAACCGCTTTATCCTGACCTCGATAATCATACCCGAGAATGGCGGTTTTGAGACCGCGGCTGTCCTGATAATTGCCATACTCCAGAATCGTATAGACTCCGAATGCCTCCCAAGCTGCAATCGGAAGGGTCGTCCGAACACCGCGTAACGCTTCGGGATGTTCCGGGTAGTTTTTCAGAATATCCCGGAACGTCTTTTCGGCCATACGTGGACGACGCGTGTGGAAATAGCTCCACCCTTTGGAAATTTGCATGGGAATGCTTAACGGGTATTTCTCATAAATCTCGATGGCTTCGTGATAGCGCTTCTGCTCAAA
>Ga0351840_1174_pt2 | contig 10765 bp, 8 predicted proteins | sample BONcelHFGM3001E5_FD_206883 | JGI IMG/M metagenome (GOLD analysis project Ga0351840, IMG submission 206883) | Enriched cells from coal bed in the Powder River Basin, Montana, United States - BONCAT cells FGM rep1 HSBNCT.FGM.300.1.E5 ... | reverse complement strand
GATGGCGGGAAAGGATGTCTCGTTTACGGTCACGCTCAAAGGCCTGAAAGAGCAAAAGCTGCCTGAATTAGACGAAAATTTTATTAAAAATTTTGACAAATACAATACTCTGGAAGATTTAAACAACGACGTCAGGAAGTCGATGGAAGATCAATCAAAGCGCCAGAGCGAGGCTCGGTTGAAAGATCAAATAATCGAGGCTCTCCTGCAAGCCAACGAATTTGAGGCACCTCCATCACTCGTTGAACGACAAATCTTCTATATGATGTCGGATACCCAAAAGAGAATGAGATCGGCCGGTATGGAGGAGAAGAGTGCGATGGAGTTAAGTTTTCGCATGCATGATCAGTTCAAACAGGAAGCGGAAAAGACTGTCAGGTCTTTCCTGCTTATCAAGAAAATTGCCGAAAAAGAAGCTCTTGAGGTAACTGAAGATGACATCGATAATCATATCAAGGAATTAGCTGAAATTCATCAAACTGATCCTGCTGTCGTTAAAGGTGCGTATGATAATGAAGAGCGAGTGAACTCTCTGAAATCGGAAATTATCCAGAAAAAGGTGTTTGACTTTATTGAACATCAGGCAAATATTAAGGTGATTGAAAAGATCGGGATGGATGAGGAGGCAGTTGAGTGAATCTGATACCTATGGTGGTCGAACAAGATGGGCGAGGCGAAAGAGCGTTCGACATTTATTCCCGACTCTTAAAGGATAGAATAATTTTCTTAGGAACGGCGATTGACGATAATGTTGCGAATGTTGTTGTAGCTCAAATGCTCTATCTGGAAGCTGAGGATCCGGACAAAGAGATTTTTTTCTATCTGAATTCGCCCGGCGGCCATGTCAGTTCGGGGATGGCGATTTATGATACGATGCAGTATATTAAACCTCAGATTTCAACGGTGTGCATGGGACAAGCGGCGAGTATGGCTGCTATTCTTCTGGCGGCTGGTGAGAAGGGAAAAAGATTTGCCCTTCCACATTCACGAATTCTGATTCATCAGCCATTAGGCGGATTTCAGGGGCAGGCGACGGATATTGACATTCAGGCGAGAGAAATACTGAGACTTAAAGATGAATTAAACAAAATTCTAGCTGAATTAACCGGGCAGCAACTGGAAAAAATTATGAACGATACGGAACGCGACTATTTCATGACCAGTGCACAAGCTAAAGTATATGGGTTAATTGACGAGATAGTCATTAGGAAACCGGCGTTATCCGGAGTTAAATAAAAGGAGAAATTAGGTGATTAAGAGAAGTAAAGACAATCGGGGGCAAGGTATGCTTTTTTGTTCATTTTGCGGAAAAATGCAAAGCGAAGTTCGCAAGTTAGTTGCCGGTCCCACCGCTTATATTTGTGATGAATGCATTGAGTTGTGTCGCTGCATTGTCGAGGAAGAAGAAAAGACGGTAGAAAAGAGTCCGAAAAATGTTTTGCCTGAACCAAAAGAAATAAAGAAATTTCTTGATTCTTATGTCATTGGGCAGGAAAAAACAAAGAAAATACTATCGGTTGCAGTTTATAACCATTATAAGAGACTTTTTTCTAATGTCAGCTCAACTGATGGCATTGAAATTCAGAAAAGTAATGTATTACTGGTCGGTCCCACAGGGTCAGGAAAGACTTTACTGGCGAAAACATTGGCCAAATTTCTTAATGTTCCGTTCACCATAGCTGATGCAACGACTCTAACAGAGGCAGGATACGTAGGTGAAGACGTTGAAAATATTATTTTGAGCCTGCTGCAGAATGCCGATTACGATGTCGCTCGAGCATCTAAAGGGATTGTCTATATTGATGAGATAGATAAGATAGCAAAAAAATCGGGGAACCCGTCTATAACCAGGGATGTTTCCGGCGAGGGTGTTCAACAGGCCCTGCTGAAAATTATGGAAGGGACAATGGCCAATATACCGCCAAAAGGGGGCCGCAAGCATCCTCAGCAGGAATTCATTCAGGTAGATACGACGAATATCCTGTTTATCTGTGGCGGTGCTTTCAACGATCTGGAAACAATCATTTCCAAAAGGATCGGTACCAATACGATGGGGTTTGGTGCGGAAATTAAGAGCAAGAAAGAAAAGAGAGTAGGTGAACTGTTGTCGGAAGTTCGTTCAGAGGACCTGCTCAAATTCGGTTTAATTCCGGAGTTCATCGGAAGGTTGCCCGTTATTGCGACACTTGACGATCTGGATGAAACCTCGTTGGTTCGTATCCTGATGGAGCCGAAGGACGCCATCATCAAACAATATAAGAAGTTATTTGAGTTGGAAAACGTAAACTTGAAGTTTACCGACGGTGCATTGAGGTGTGTCGCAAAACTGTCCATGGAACGAAAATCCGGTGCACGCGGTTTGCGCTCGATTCTGGAGAACACAATGCTGGAAGTGATGTATGATATTCCGTCGCAAAGGGATATCAAAGAATGCGTAATTAGTGAAGAAGTTGTCAGCAACAAAGAGAAGCCGATTTTGATTTATGATACAAAATCTGAATCCGCATAAACATATATAGGAAAAGTGAATGACTGAAGAACAAAATTATAATGATCAAAACAAAACGAACGTCATCCCTCTGTTACCGCTAAGGGATGTGGTTGTTTTTCCGCATATGATTGTACCGCTGTTTGTCGGCCGGGAGAAATCCATCGCCGCTCTGGAATCTGCAATGAAATACGAAAAAGGGATTTTCATGGTGGCCCAGAAGAATGCAAAGAAAGATGATCCTGCAGAAGAAGATATTTATCGTGTTGGGACAATAGGTATCATCATTCAATTGCTGCGTTTGCCGGATGGAACGGTGAAGGTGCTGGTTGAAGGCAAGACGCGTGGAGCGATCAAAGAATATCTCAAGAATGATGATTTTTTCCTCGTTAAGGTTGATGACATTGAAGATGTGGATGATGATCCGAATGACATCAGAAAACAAGCCTTAATGCGGAGCATAAAGGAATCTTTTGAACTTTATCTCAAGCTCAGCAAGAAGATTCACGTGGAAATGATGGGGACGATTGCCGCCATTGAAGATCCGTCGAAACTGGCGGATGTCGTTGTTACCCATCTGAACGTTAAACTGGAAGATAAACAAAAAATTATGGAGATTTACAATATCGGTGAACGGCTGGAAGCTATTTATTCACTGATGCTCTCAGAAATTGAGATCCTCCAGGTTGAAGAAAAGATCAAGCGCCGCGTCAAGAAACAGATGGAGAAAACGCAAAAGGATTATTATCTGAATGAACAAATGCGCGCCATTCAGAAGGAAATGGGCGAAAAAGATGATTTCAAGAACGAAATAGCTGATTTAGAAAAAAGACTTAAGCAGAAAAAACTCTCTGAAGAAGCATCCAAGAAAGTCAGGCAGGAAATTAAAAAACTGCAGATGATGTCGCCTATGTCCGCTGAAGCTACTGTTGTCCGTAACTATATCGATTGGTTATTGGATATGCCGTGGTCGGAGGTAACGGAAAATAAATATTCTCTGAAAGAATCGGAAACAATCCTCGATGAAGACCACTATGGTCTAAAAAAGGTGAAGGAAAGAATCATCGAATATCTGGCTGTGCAATCGCTGGTTAAGAAGAACAAAGGCCCCATACTCTGCTTGGTTGGACCTCCGGGTGTGGGAAAGACGTCAATTGCAAAATCAGTCGCGCGGGCAACGAATCGGAAGTTTGTTCGAATTTCTTTGGGAGGCGTTCGTGATGAAGCGGAGATCAGAGGGCATCGCAGAACCTATATCGGTGCGATGCCGGGCAAGATTATTCAATCTCTCAAGAAAGCAGGGTCGAATAATCCCGTCTTTTGTCTCGATGAAGTGGACAAGTTAAGTTCTGACTTTCGCGGTGATCCGTCTTCAGCGCTGTTGGAAGTTCTTGATCCCGAACAAAATGTGGCGTTTAATGATAACTATCTGGATGTCGATTACGATTTATCTGATATTTTGTTTATTACAACAGCCAACGTTTTGCAGACGATTCCGGCACCGCTTCAAGATAGAATGGAAGTGATTCGCATTGCCGGTTACACCGAACAGGAAAAGCTGCAGATCGCGAAAAAATTTCTTTTGACAAAGGAGATGGAAGCGAACGGTCTGATCGGCGACAATATTGAGTTCACCAAGGGCGCCGTATTGCGCATGATCAGGCAATACACGAGAGAAGCCGGCGTGCGAAATCTTGAACGGGAAATTGCATCCGTTTGTCGAAAGGTTGCAAAAGAAATTGTCAGCAATGGTGCAAAGAAAAAAATTGAGATCACTTCAAAAAGCATACCGAAGTATCTGGGAGTTCCGAAATATCGTCACGGTGAGACGGAAGAAAAGAATCAGATCGGCCTAACGACCGGCTTAGCTTGGACGGAAGTAGGCGGCGAGTTACTGGCCATTGAAGCGTCGGTGATGGAAGGAACCGGTCGTATGGTTATGACGGGTAAACTGGGTGACGTCATGCAGGAGTCGGTGCAAGCGGCCCTGACCTACATCCGGGCGCGGGCCGAAAAATTTGGTTTGCCGAAGAATTTTTATAGAAAGATAGATATTCACGTCCATGTTCCGGAAGGAGCGATTCCCAAGGATGGACCGTCCGCTGGTATCGCGATGGCGACTTCCATTGCCTCGGTTCTCATGAAAAAGAAGGTCCGCGCCGATCTGGCAATGACGGGCGAAATAACCTTACGGGGAAGGGTATTGCCGATCGGTGGTCTTAAGGAAAAAATTCTAGCGGCTCATCGGGGTAATATCAAAATGGTCATCATCCCGAAAGATAATGAAAAGGACCTGGCGGAAGTACCTCAAAATGTCCAGCATGCCCTGAAGATCGTTTTTGTCGAGCACATTGATGAAGTGCTGGACATCGCTTTTGTAAAGAATGAGGATGTTTACGACAAATCCGTATCCGATGATATGCAGGTTAGCGCCCAGCCTGTGAATTAGCAGCGATTTCTGATTTTATATCTTGACAAGAAATCTCATTGTTGCTAGAAGCCATGCAGCTTTTTTTGGGCATGTGGGCGGGTAGCTCAGCTGGAAGAGCGCCACGCTTACACCGTGGATGTCACAGGTTCGAGCCCTGTCCCGCCTACCAGAAAAAGAGAACATAACAATATGATTTTTTGGGGTCGTAGTTAAGTTGGTTATAACGCCGGCCTGTCACGCCGGAGGGCGTGGGTTCAAGTCCCATCGGCCCCGCCAAAAAATCAAAGGGAGTCAGCTTTTAGCGACTCCCTTTTTTTGTCGCTTACTCCCTTATTAAGGATGATTGACATAATCGATAGAGCAGTTTATTAAAGCAATACCATCCTGTTGAAGAAGAGGAATGCAAAAAAGTGGATTACGAAGGCATGATCATACGCCCTCCCAGCGAGGCCTATAGTTTACTTTTTATAGGTCACTGCCGGCAGAATGAGGCCCGAGTATTTACGTGGCTTGTGATTATTCGAGAAATTGACTGAACATGAAAAAAATATCTGATCTCCTTTTCAGGCGCAGGCAGGCGCATATTCGTCGGGAAATTTTTGCCCTGTTGGCAAAGGGTCAAAAGATTAGCGTTTTGGATGAAGCCTCGCGAAAAATGATCGAAAACATTTTGGAATTTACGTCAATTTCGGTTCGGGAGATTATGATACCACGGACCGATATTGTTTCCATAAATGCTGACGATGCCGTCGAAGAAATAATTCAGAAGATCGCCGTTTCGCATTTCACCCGCCTGCCTGTTCATCGCGGTGCGATAGACAATATCATCGGTATTTTGAATGTTAAGGATCTGTTGAAAATCTGGTCACCGAGCATGACAACCGCTGCTATATTGTCCCGACTGACCAAGCCCTATTACATTCCGGAGACAAAAAATGCTCACCTGTTATTTCACGAATTCAAAAACAATAAGCAACATATAGCCATTGTGATTGATGAATATGGCGGCACGTCAGGTTTAGTGACGCTCGAGGATTTATTAGAAGAAATCGTCGGAGATATCAGGGATGAGCACGAAGAAAATGCGGATTCTGCGGACATCATCGAGACCGCAGACGGGGCAATTATCATAGATGGCCGCACCGAAATTGAAAAAGTGGAAGAGCATCTGCATATCGAAATCGCAAGAGGCCGATATGAAACAGTGAGCGGCCTTATCCTAAATACGATTCGCAGAATCCCTCATCATGGAGAAAATTTTCACATCAACGGAATGGATATTACGATTGAAAATGCGGACGATCGCAGTATCAAGAAGGTGAGAATAAATAAAAAGGACGATAAGATTATTGATGAAGAATAGCGACGCAAATCGATCTGCCGATTCATCGAGCAAAAACAACAATAGCCGTAATATTTATTTTGCACTATTCAGCGGAATTCTATTTTTCTTATCTTTCCCCAAATTTGGTCTGGGATTCATTGCCTGGATAGCTTTGGTGCCTTTGTTTATTGCTTTGCGAGACACCAAATCTATTGGCAGGGCGCTTCTTTTAGGATGGGTTGCGGGACTGACGGCATGCGTGGGGATCGTGTATTGGATAGCCTACGTCGTTGTCCAGTATGGGTATCTGCCTTTTTATCTGGGGCTTTCGATTATGCTGCTGCTGGCCTGTTACTTGGGCCTTTATTTTGCCCTATTCGCAGCAGGAATAGTTTATTTCAAAAGAAAGGTCCCTTTATTCATTGTTGCACCTGCTCTTTGGGTGTGCCTTGAATATGTCAAGTCGCGGTTGTTCACTGGATTTCCCTGGGAAAACCTCGGCTATTCTCAATTTAATAATATCTTACTCATTCAGATTGCCGATGTGACGGGTATTTTTGGATTGTCCTTGCTGATTGTTCTTTTGAATGTGGCCTTTTTTGAAATAGTCACGAAACGATCTAAAAAATCATTTGCATTGGCTGCGATTGTGGTTCTCTTATGGTCATGTGTATATGTATACGGCGTATTACGGATCGCCGAGATAGATAAAGTCTTAAAAGCCGCCCAGACCATGAATGTCACCTTGATCCAGGGGAATATCGATCAATCGATCAAGTGGAATAAAGATTTTCAGAAAGAGACTATCAATATCTATGAGGAACTCTCTTTGCGCCGTCCGCAGGCAGGAGGCAGCCTGCTTGTCTGGCCTGAGACGGCTGTTCCCTTTAACTTTCAAGACGAAAATGATCTGCATCGTCAGCTAAGAGCGTTGCCGGTAAAAACAAATAGCTGGTTCATCTTCGGTTCAATGAGCTACGCAAGGAGAAGCCAGGGCTTAGACTACTTTAACAGCGCGTACCTCCTCTCACCGCAGGGTCTCATTCTGGGTAGATATGACAAGGTTCACCTTGTTCCTTATGGAGAGTATGTGCCGTTTAGAGAACTATTTCCTTTTGTCAACGGTCTGACTGCGGGGATCGGTGATTTTACTGAAGGGAAAGGTTTTTCCCCTTTAAATATGGGTGAACGGAAAATCGGTGTATTGATCTGCTATGAAGGCATACTGCCGGAGGCGGCAAGGGCGTATAAAAATGCCGGGAGTGAACTCCTGGTGAACATTACCAACGACGCTTGGTTCGGAAGTACATCCGCACCGTATCAGCACCTGTCCATGGCTGCTTTCAGAGCCGTAGAAACGAGGCTGTACCTTGTACGTGCTGCGAATACAGGCATATCCGCCATTGTAGATCCGACCGGAAAGGTTGTAGCAGACACCAAACTGTTTAAAAAAGACGCAATCCATGGTATTATTAAGTTCATTGCCTTACCGACTTTTTACGCACGATACGGGGACTGGCTGGTCGGGGCCAGTTTCCTGTGCGTGGTTGTTTTGTTTGTGTGGAGTTTAACAAGGAGGAAAAGAAATGTCATTTGAAAGTATACAGGAAGCCGTCAATGATCTGAAACAAAGAATTCATTACATCGGGGAATGTCTTTGACGTCGATGAATTGGAATTGAAAGTTAAAGATCTTGAGATTCTTGCCTCTAAAAAAGATTTTTGGGATGATCAGGAAAAAGCCCGCGCTGTTCTGCAAAAGAAGACAAAATTATCAGACGCGCTTGATCACTGGAAAAGATTTCAAAACCAGCTTCGGGATATTGAAAACCTCTGGTTGATTGCCTCTGATGAAAAGGATGAACAAGTCATCTCGGTCGACACAGCCCACCGCGACGCCGAAAAGGGCAATTTCGAATTCACTGAAGAACTCATTTTTCTAATTATCCACGGCCTCTTGCATCTCACGGGCTATAACCATGAAAACACCTCTAAAACCGATGCACTGAAAATGAAAAAAAAGGAAAAAGAATTGTTCAGCGTCCTGGTGCAGTCCCGATGATTGAAACAGTTAATGTGCTTCGATATCGGATTTTTATCTAATCGTAAGAACTTGCCCCGGCGTCAGGGAGTCGGGACCGGAAAGATTATTCATTTGTATTAACTTGGCCAGTTCAATATTATATTTTTGGGCAATAACGGACAGATTGTCACCTTTTGTAACAATATGTTTGTCTGTTCCTAACTTGGCAATTTCCTCCGCAGTCAGAGTTTTACCTACGACATTCGATCTGCCCGCCGCTGACGTTTGTACGCGGTTACCTTTTTCCCGTTTTTCGTCATCATTATCTCCCAGGGCATGGGTAGGGATCTTCAGCGTCCGGCCGGCCTGGAGCGCATTTGTTTTCAATTTATTTATTTCTTTGAGTTTGGCCATTGGCACTTGGAATCGTCTGGCAATGCCTGCTAAGGAATCGCCGGGCTTTACTTTGTAAGACTGAATCGCGCCGGATGTCTTGTGCGCTGCTATATTTCTATTGCGCAAAGGCGAATTTTTCACCGCCGTTGTTTCCACACGGTTATCGGGAATTCGAATGATCTGACCTCTAACGAGTCTTTTCTTTGTGTTGATGCGGTTTGACGCAAAAATGCTTTGAGTCGATACTTTATATCGTTTGGCGATAGAGGCAACTGTTTCACCGGGACGAACACGATGTTTGACGTAGGCGGATCGGCTGTAACTGAAACGCGGTCTGTCCGTGTCCGGGATATCGCTATAAACCATGTTAAATTTTTCCACCGAGCCCTGGGGAATCTTGAATGAATATTCCCTGTCCGGCGTAATTTTATATCTGAGTTCCGCGTTAAGCACATTGATGCAATCTTCGGATATTTCCATTTTTGATGCGACATCCGTCAATTTCATCATTTTGTTTACGGTAACCGTTTCATAGTTAAGCAGCGATTCCGTCGTCGTCTGTAGTTCAAATCCATATTTTTCAGGATTCTTTATAATTTGCAGGGTTGCCAGGAAACGGGGGACATAGCGCGCGGTCTCATTGGGTAACTGAGAGTAAAGATCCCAGAAACGGTCAAAGTAATTGATTCGCTGCCTGGATATGACTCGAAGCACCCTTCCCTCGCCGCAATTGTATGCCGCGAGCACAGTCAGCCAATCACCGAACATGGAGTGGAGTTCTTTCAAATAAGCAATAGCGGCGTGCGTCGACTTTAAAACATCCATGCGTTCATCTATCCATTCATCACGCGTTAAGCCGAATTTGTAACCCGTCGATGGAATAAACTGCCACAAACCCAGAGCTCTTGCGCGCGACAAAGCACATACCTTGAAACCGCTTTCAACGAGAGGCAGCCAGAAAAATTCCTCCGGTATACCGGCTTGCCTCAGTTCTCCGATAATGATGTCTCTGTAGAGCCCGGAACGTTGATACGAGGATATAAAAAACTCTCTTTCAGGACCTTGAAATGAACGAATTTCTTTTTCCACGTCAGCATTAATCACCATTGGAATTTCACTCGCTTTGCCATTCGTTTTTCGTTGTTGCGAAGAATAAAGGGCAAGGATCCGCCTGGAAATTAAAAGACGTAAATCATCCTTTTGTCTGGCAATTTCCACATCCCCGTTCGTATCCAAAACCAGCGCATAGGCTTTATCCAAGGTGTTTACGGTATTTTCGATATCTCCATTTTTCCAATATTTATCTGCAATTTCGAGTAATTCCAGAGCCTTTTCCATGAGGTCCTGTTCATCTTCGACCTCTGCTTTGTCCTCTTCACTTGAAGCCTTTTTGTCCGCAGGCCGAGAGGTGCCGCCAATGGATTCGGCTGTCATCTGAGCCAGAATGCGGTTTTGTTCCTGAATGTCTCCTTCTTTTGTTTTTGCGGACGCCAGTGCGTCAGTGTGATAAACATCCTGCGCTTTTGCGGAAACACCCGGGATGAATAACATGATTACACTTAGACAAATTATAAAACAAATTGCTGAAACATTCTTTTTGAATATCGGCATGAATAGAGTCTCCTACATTCTTTTCGGTTCTCAGACAAAAAAGGCATTGTGTTCTAAGTCACTAAACAACTCAATATTTTCACTTTGTTGCTTATGTCATGTTCGTCATTTGAGGACTTTATAACACACTTTCTTCTTAGACCCAAACAATTTGACACCTTCAAACCGCACCAGGTTTATCGCCGCACAGCGATGATCCCCGATCCCCGCCCAGCATCAGATAAGCCTGCACGAAGTCGTCAATTTCCCCGTCCAGCACTCTTTGGGTGTTAGAGACCTCAAGATTGGTTCGATGATCTTTAACCATTTTGTACGGGTGAAGTACATAGGATCGAATCTGACTACCCCAGGCAATATCTTTTTTTTGCTTGTTCTCTTCATCTAGTTTTTCTTTCTTCTGTTGCAATTCTCTTTCATAGAGCCGGGACTTTAAATACTTCATGGCCATCGCTTTATTTTTGTGCTGTGATCGTTCATTTTGACACTGCACGAC
>Ga0351840_1179_pt1 | contig 10974 bp, 10 predicted proteins | sample BONcelHFGM3001E5_FD_206883 | JGI IMG/M metagenome (GOLD analysis project Ga0351840, IMG submission 206883) | Enriched cells from coal bed in the Powder River Basin, Montana, United States - BONCAT cells FGM rep1 HSBNCT.FGM.300.1.E5 ... | reverse complement strand
GCTCAGCGCCCACGGGGCAAAGGTGACAGCGACGGCCCGTAAACCCGCCGATATCGAGCTTATCAAAGCAGAAGGTTATCACGCTGTGCACACCATTGACGCGGCCATGGCTTTAAAAAATGCAGATACGGTGTGGAACACAGTACCGCAGCATGTGCTTAAGGCAGAAGCGCTCGTATCATTGCGCAAAGAGGCGCTGGTCACTGAGCTGGCTTCACCGCCTTATGGCATGGATTTAGAGGAAGCAAAACGATTGGGAGCCAACGTACGTTTGGAGCAGAGCCTTCCGGGAAGGTATTTCCCAACCTCTGCAGCTCTGGCTATACTGCAAGCATTTGAAAGTGAGGTACGGTAAAACAATGGAACTGGCTGGAAAGAGGATCGGGTTTGCGCTTACTGGGTCTTTTTGCACCTATGAGGCGGTTTTGCCTGTCGTAAAAACGATGGCAGCAGAGGGTGCCGAACTGACTCCTATTCTTTCATACAATGCCGCGAATCTTGACACGCGTTTCGCAAAAGCCGCGGATATAAAAAGCTTTCTTGTCAAAGCGACGGGAAAAAATATCATTGACAGCTTAAACGACGCAGAACCAGTTGGACCGCAAAAGCTGTTTGACCTTTTGATCATTGCTCCATGCACTGGAAACACGCTCGCCAAACTTGCGCTGGGCATTACGGATACGCCTGTGCTCCTCGCAGCCAAAGCGCAGCTTCGCAATGCAGCGCCTTTGCTGATAGCAGTGTCCACAAACGATGCGCTGGCCGCGAACGCAAAAAACCTCGGACTTCTGCTCAGTACGCGGCATATCTACTTTGTTCCCTATCGCCAGGATGACAGCGCAAATAAATGTACATCTGTTGTCGCGGACATGTCTTTGATAGGCAGTGCTGCAAAACTCGCGCTTGAGGGAAGACAGATACAACCTGTCATGCTCAACCCAGGCTGAGCATAATCGCAGTCTCTTTGGCGGATAATATTTTTATTATCAAAAAGAAGAGGCTGTTATGCAAAGCGATAAAAGCAACAAAACGCCGGAATCACCGAAAAGCGAGGATATCAAAGAGTTTGGCGCACCTCTTGCCCAGTCTCCCATACATATCGTCAGCATCATCGGGCAGATTGAAGGGCACTTGCATCTGCCGCAGCAGAACAAAGCCACAAAATATGAGCATGTGCTTCCGCAGCTGGTGATGATCGAGCAGGACGCCAGTATACGCGGCTTTATATTGCTGATGAATACGGTGGGCGGAGATGTGGAGGCGGGGCTTGCGCTGGCGGAGATGGTCGCCGGGATGAGCAAACCGTCGGTATCTTTGGTTTTGGGCGGCGGGCACAGCATCGGGCTGACGCTTGCTGTATCTGCGCGCCATTCTTATATTTCACCGAGCGCGAGTATGACAGTTCATCCGATTCGCATGAGCGGCGTGATCATCGGCGTGCCGCAGACCTACGATTTTTTTGATAAGATGCAGCAGAGGATCGTGGATTTTGTGTGCAGCCACTCACGCATCAGCGAGGATGGATACCGAGGGCTTATGATGCAGACAGGCGAGATGGCGAACGATTGCGGCACCGTGCTTGTCGGCAAAGAAGCAGTGGAATGCGGCCTTATCTGCGGGATCGGGACTTATACGCAGGCCATGAAAAAGGTACGCGAACTGGCCGGCATCTGACCAGGAGGGAACCATTAAGTATAAGGTCTCTTTTCCAGCAGATATTGTTTTTTCAGCTGCACCTTAAAAACTCAATCATGGCACCATCCCTCCTGCTTCGGCGCACCGCACATTAATCAGCGTTTCCTTAACTATTTGTAAATTCATCTCGGTATGTTATAATACATACCGAGGTGAAACCCATGCCGAAAGGCAAGCAGAGCAAAACTACAAAACAACCCAAACGCATGGGGGAGGCCGCCGGCATCATTCTGATTGCAGTCGGCGTTTTTCTTGGCGTCTGTGTTTTTGTAAGGACGGATACCGGATTGCTCGGCGGGGCTTTGCGGGATGTCTTTCTCGGGCTTTTCGGGCTTTTTACATATGCAGCGCCGTTTATTTTTGTCGTGATCGGTGCGCTTATCATCGCCGCGCGCAACAAGAAGGTCAACAAGGGCAAGGTTGCACTCATCGTCATGTTTGTCATCGCCGTACTCTCTCTTGTGCATACATTTGTTCTCTCTGAACTTGAGCTGGACAAAGGCTTTTTCGCTTATGTGGCGGATTCTTACCGTCTGGGCGGGCAAAGCGCAGGTGCAGGAGCGTTTGGCTGCCTGCTTGTCTACCCCTGCAATCTGCTCATCGGCGATGTGGGCTGTATCATTTTATTCATCACCATGGCCCTTGTTTCGGTGCTTGTGCTGACCAACCTGTCGCTCAAGAAAATGGGACAGGATGTTGCGAGGGTGAGCAAACGCACGGTACAGCGTGCCATAGAAAGCGCCTCTTTACGCAAGAAAAACCGCATAGATATGCAGCACCTGCTGGAGGATGAAACAAAAACAACTGATCCGGACGAGCCCGATATACTCGGGGCGCACAGCTTTCGCCGCAGGAAGCAGCATGCATATCTTGACGACGAAGTTTTTGAGGATGTGCCGGCCAAGGCTGCAGAACTGCCCATGCCCGCAGAACCAGCTGATCCGCCTGCCGGGACATCGATAGAAGTCTATGAGGCGCTGGAGGCGGAAAACGAGAGCCTTGCGGCGGCTGCTGTACGCAGAACGCCGGGCAGAGATTATAAACTGCCGCCGCTGTCGCTGCTTTCAAAAGCCCCGGAACGCAGAAAACAGACCAGCATGGATGAGCAGAAAAGATGTGCACAGCTTATCGAGGAAACTTTGGCCAACTTCGGCGTAGAGGCTGAGGTGGTTCACATCGTTAAAGGGCCGGTGGTCACTCGGTACGAATTGCGCCCTGCGCCAGGCGTGCGCGTCAAACGCATCAAGGAACTCGAAAACGATATTTCCTTAAGCCTTGCGGCAAGGTCGGTCAAGATAGAAGCGCCCATACCCGGCAAAGCCGCTGTCGGCATCGAGGTCCCGAATTCCAACGTGACTTTTGTACATTTGCGCCCGCTGCTTGAATCCGAAGAATTCAGAAAAATGCTTTCTCCTCTTACGTTTGCGCTCGGAAAAGACATTGCAGGCAACAATTATTATGTGGATATCACAAAAATGCCGCATATACTCATCGCGGGCGAAACCGGCGCCGGTAAATCCGTATGTATCAATTCACTGATCACGAGCCTGATGTTTAAGGCCACGCCGGATGAACTCAAGCTGGTGATGATAGACCCAAAGGTGGTTGAGCTTTCGATATTCAAGACCATACCGCATTTGCTCGTGCCGGTGGTGACTGAGCCTAAAAAGGCAGCAAGCGCGCTTAATTGGGCGGTCAGCGAAATGACTTCGCGCTACAAGGTTTTTGCAGAATCGGGCGCGCGCGATATCGCGCGGTTCAATGCGGCGGCTGACAAAGAAGAAAAACTACCCCGTATCGTGGTCATCATCGATGAGCTCTCAGAGCTGATGATGGTGGCGCCGAGAGAAGTTGAAGACGCCATCTGCCGGATCGCGCAGCTTGGCCGCGCCGCAGGCATCCACCTGATCGTGGCGACGCAGCGCCCGTCGGTCAATGTCATTACCGGCATCATTAAGGCCAATATTTCCTCGCGCATCGCGTTCAAAGTGAATTCGGGCGTGGATTCGCGTACGATACTCGATCAGAACGGCGCGGAAAAGCTGCTTGGCAACGGCGATATGCTCTATCATCCGTCAGGCGCGCCAAAACCGGTGCGGCTGCAGGGCTGTTATGTTGCTGATGATGATATCGAAGCCGTGACGGAATATGTGTCGCGCGGTACAGAGGGCAGCGGTTATGATGAGGAGATCATGTCCGATATCAACGCGGCGGATTACAGTGAAGATCTGGATGAAGATTTTGATGAACTGCTGCCAAGAGCCGTCGAAATCGTGCTCGAATACGGACAGGCTTCGATTTCAATGCTGCAGCGCCGGTTGCGTGTGGGTTATGCGCGCGCCGCCCGCCTGGTCGATGAGATGGAGCAGCGCAAGATCGTCAGCCCTTTTGAAGGAAGCAAAGCGCGGCAGGTGCTGATCACTTGGGATATATACAGCGAAATGTTTGGAGAATAGATGGAAAGGCTCAACATTCATATCGTGTCGCTCGGATGCGATAAAAACAGGGTGGATACTGAGCATATGCTTGGCATACTGGCAGGCAGTAATGCTGCCGTCGCAGACGACCCCGAAGAGGCGGATGTCCTCATCGTCAACACCTGCGGTTTTATAGAAGAAGCCAAACGCGAATCGATAGACGTTATATTGGAAATGGCAAAATATAAAGAACGCGGTGCACGGGCATTGATCGTGACGGGCTGCCTTGCCCAGCGGTACGCGCATGCCTTGAAAGACGAACTGCACGAAGTGGATGCGTTTCTTGGTGTGGCATCGTACAACAAGCTGCTTGAGGCCATTCGTGCCGCACTCGGCGGCCAGAAATACATGTGCTGCGAAAGGCTTGACGGTGAGCTTGACGGCCGTGTGCTGACCACGCCCGCACATCTTGCGTATGTGCGCATCGCGGATGGCTGTTCCAACCGGTGCAGTTATTGTGCGATCCCCATGATACGCGGGCCGCTCAAAAGCCGGAGCCTTAAAAGCGTACTGAGTGAGATCGAAGATCTGCGCGCGGGAGGCGTACAGGAGGCCATTCTCATCGCACAGGATACCACGCGGTACGGCGAAGATCTCGGTGAGCGGCTGCTGCAAAAGCTAATCACAGAAGCGGCCGATATCATGCAGGGCGGCTGGCTGCGTGTGATGTACGCTTATCCGGAGGGCATCACAAACGGGCTCATCGAAACAATGGTCAAACAAAGAAACGTCTGCCGCTATCTTGACATACCGATGCAGCATTTTTCGGACAATGTGCTGCGCCACATGAACAGGCGCCACACAATGGCCTCATCGGCGGCTCTCGTTAAGAGTTTGCACGAAGCGGGTTTCACACTGCGCACATCTCTGATCGTGGGGTTTCCGGGAGAGACCCATGATGATTTTGATACGCTGCTCGAATGTGTGGAAAACCTAAGATTTGAACGGCTGGGCGTTTTCCGTTATTCCCGTGAAGAAGGAACCCCTGCGGCACAGATGCCCGGCCAGGTCAGCGCGCAGACAAAACAGCTGCGTTATGACAAAGTGATGGCGCTGCAGGCGGGTATTTCACGCAGCCTTTGCCGGGCACAGATCGGAAAAATAATGCGCGTGCTCATTGAAGGGCGCGGCAATGACGGACAGTATGCCGGAAGGACGGCCGGGCAGGCGCCGGATGTGGACGGCGTCACGTTTGTAGATACAAAAAAAGACTTGACGCCGGGCACGTTTCATGATGTGCTTATCAAAGACGCGAGCGAATATGATCTGACAGGAGACGCAAAATGAATGTTGCCAATAAGCTCACGCTGGTCAGGATTGGCTTGGTTCCCGTGTTTATCGCTTTTTTTTATATCGATGTCCCGTACTGGAACTATTGGGCAGCCCTTGTGTTTGTCGCTGCATCCTTAACTGATCTGTTTGACGGGCTGATCGCGCGCAAGCACGGGCTGGTGACGAATTTCGGAAAGCTCGTTGACCCGATCGCGGACAAACTGCTGGTGTGCAGTGCGCTTATCATGCTGCTTGCAAAATTCGAATTCGCAGAACATTGGTTTTCAGACGTCTTTGTACTGCTCGTTATCGTTATGGTAGGCAGAGAATTTGTGATCAGCGGCCTGCGGCTGCTGGCGGCGGCGGGAGGTAAAGTCCTCGCTGCGGATTCATTCGGCAAAGCCAAAACCATCGTGCAGATCGTGGCTGTTGTTGCCTTATTGCTGCGCGGCGGGCTTTTCTTTGGCACGTTTTTCGAGGGCTGGCTGGCTGCAGCCGGTATCGTGCTGATGTGCGCGGCCACTTTGCTGTCGGTCATCTCATGCATCAGTTATTTTACCAAGAACAGTGATGTGCTGGCGGATCTTGTCAAACACAAATAGCCAGGCGTATCATTTATTAAGCAAAGCAATGAAACAGGAGGGTATAAGGGAATGTCGGTAGAAAAACAAAAAGCGCTAGAGATGGCGCTTACGCAGATAGAAAAGCAGTTTGGCAAGGGCAGCGTAATGAAACTCGGAGACGCGGCGAGAGTTCCCGTTTCAGTCATCCCCACAGGCTGTCTTGAGCTTGACATCGCTCTTGGCGTGGGCGGCGTACCGCGCGGACGCATCATCGAGATCTACGGGCCGGAATCATCGGGCAAGACCACGGTGGCGCTGCACATGGTGGCCGAGGCACAAAAAAAAGGCGGCGCTGCGGCATTTGTGGACGCCGAGCATGCGCTTGACCCGGCCTATGCCAACAGACTTGGCGTGGATACCGACAACCTGTATGTGTCACAGCCTGACACAGGCGAGCAGGCGCTGGAAATCACCGAAGCGCTCGTGCGCAGCGGCGCGATCGATATCATCATCATAGACTCTGTGGCGGCGCTTGTCCCCAAGGCAGAGATAGACGGTGAAATGGGCGCTTCACACGTGGGGCTTCAGGCACGGCTGATGTCGCAGGCGCTGCGTAAGCTCGCGGGGATCGTCAGCAAATCCAACACTGTTGCGGTGTTCATCAATCAGCTGAGGGAAAAAGTGGGCGTGATGTTCGGCAACCCGGAGACAACGCCGGGCGGCAGGGCGCTTAAATTTTATGCTTCGGTACGGCTTGATGTGCGCCGCATCGAGACTATCAAGAACGGCGATGAAATGATCGGCAACCGCACGCGCATCAAGGTGGCCAAGAACAAGGTGGCGCCGCCTTTTAAAACAGCAGAATTTGAGATTTTTTACGGAGAAGGCATATCGATGGAGAGCAGTGTCTTGTCTTTGGGCGTCGCTTTGGGCCTTATATCAAAATCCGGCTCTTGGTTTTCTTACAAAGACACGCGTATCGGCCAGGGCAAAGACAATGTCCGGCTTTTCTTAAAAGAAAACCGGGATATCTTTGAGGAGGTCAAGGCGGAAATTTTGAAAGCCTACAACCTTGGAAACAATACGGAACGCAATACAGAAGAATAAATTGTAAACGCATTAATAATTTATAAGCTGGACATTTGAAAAAATGCAGCATGTGTTGTATAATCAAACATGGTGGTGCAGTATTCTAGTCGGTACTACGGTTTCGAAGGCGGGCCTAAAAATCCGCTAAGGGCACATCGATGAAGTTTCTGGTGTTGGCTGCTGACGCCCAGTCGGGAGCTGATGCTGGGAGTTAAGGTCGTGGGGCGATCCGCAATGGCATGCGGGCGTTGACCCCGCTTCCGTGGAGACCCAAGCAGGTAGGAGCCTTAGCTTTTACTACTTGGGGTGGAAACCTGTCACGCGGCGAGATGCTGTGTACAGCGTAGCCTGCCTTGCGTTTTGCGGGGCGTTATTGCAGAACACGCCTTTTGGCGCAAAGGCCACGCGCCTTTTGGACGATTGCTGCGAGAAACCCGCTTGGCAAAAGAGGCTAGAAACCGAAAAAGTGCTGTTGAGGAAAACTCCTAGACTGTACGTGGGGAATAATAACATTTGTTATTATATCCTCCGAGATATTTTGGAGATTATAGTGTGGTCTAAACGGCAATCCAGTCACGCAGCCGGTGACGGGGCGTTTCAGGGTTTAAAGGGAAACCGCTTTTCCGGCGACGGGAAGTATCTCTGAAGGGAAATCCTACTGGACCTAAGACGCAAGGTTTATCCAAAATATCACCACCGCTTTTTTATTTGGAGAAAAAATTGGCCAAAAAGCAAAGAAAAGCTTTCAGGTTCTGGGTACTTAAAACTTTTATCATCACGCTTGTGCTGACAGCGGGGATCAGTGTCGTCACAGAAACACTGATGGATGCCCTGTCTGTGACCGCGGCGATTTTTATTATACTTTTCATCATGCTTATTGGGATAGGCGCAGATATCGTCGGTATCGCTTTTGCTACGTGCGATCCGAAGCCTTTTGTTTCCATGGCATCAAAGAAGATCAAAAAGGCAAAAAGCGCGATACGTCTTTTGCAAAACGCGGATGTTGTTTCAAATATTTGCGCAGATGTTATCGGGGACATTTGCGGTATCGTCAGCGGAGCCGCAGGCGCTGCTATTGCCATCAAAATCATACTTTCTGCGCAAAACATGCAGGGCATTATCATCCCCATAGCGGTATCAAGTATCATTGCCGCAGGTACTGTTGCCGGCAAAGCGGCCGGCAAAACCATAGCCATCGACAACAACAAACATATAGTAGGCTTTGTGGCTTACCTGCTGATGTTTTTCATGCGGGATTCTAAGTGATGCAAAAGCGGATCGATGTTTATTTATTCGAAAAAGGCCTTGCGCCGAGCAGGGAGAAAGCGCGGCTGATGGTGATGGCGGGCGCTGTTTTTGTGAATGGCACACTGTGCAGCAAACCTTCTTTTCAGATTACCGAAGGCGCAAAAGTATATGTGAAACAAGCGGATGCCTTTGTGAGCCGCGGCGGCAAGAAGCTTTTAAAGGCGCTTGAAGCCTTTGACCTGCAGCTCAATGGTGTGACTGCCATAGACATAGGTGCATCCACCGGCGGTTTTACAGACTGTATGCTCAAAAACGGCGCGGCATTCGTCTATGCTGTGGACGTGGGCTACGGACAGCTTGCATGGAGCCTGCGGCAGGATAGCCGCGTCGGTGTGATGGAGCGTCAAAACGCGCGCCATCTTAAGCGCGGTATGTTCGAGAAGCCTGCCAGCTTTGCCGCTATTGATGTCTCGTTTATTTCACTGAAGCTGATACTGCCAGCCGTGGCGGCTGTGCTGCATCCTCCGTTCACCATCATCGCACTCATAAAGCCGCAATTTGAAGCGGGGCGCGAAAGCGTCGGCAAAAAAGGTGTGGTGCGTGAAAAAGCTGTGCACAAAGCTGTGATTGAAGATGTGATCAAGAGTGCGCGGGAGACGGGGCTTAAACTGTGCGGCCTTGATTACAGCCCTATCAAAGGGCCTGAGGGCAACATCGAGTACCTTGTCTGCCTGCGTGACAGCGGAGAAGATATGCAGCCGGATACGGACAGTGCGGTTAATGCAGCCCATCAACACGCCAAATAGCCTGTAAGCACTAAAGCCTCCATCGGACTTTTTTAATATTTATAAACTTTACCTACGCAGTCTATGAAAATGTTTTTGAATTCACCGATTAGCTGTTGCATAAATATGCAAGTATCTTTATAATGGAAACAAATGAACTTAAAAAGCGTAGGGCTTTACGCCAATCCAAAAAAAGATACCGAATTTGAAGGCACGCGCATGTTGGCTGACTGTCTGCGTCAGCGCGGGGTGGCTGTTTCCTTTGATAAGGAGGGTATGCCTGAAGGTGAAAACGATGTGATCGATTATGCGTCTGTCGACTGCCTTTTTGTACTCGGCGGAGACGGTACGCTTTTAAGAGCGGCACATAAAGCGAGCCAATACGGCGTATGCATACTTGGGTTCAATCTTGGCCGGCTAGGGTTTCTGACTGAAGCCAAAATCGGGCAGGCTGACGCTGTCATCGAAGATCTGCAAAAAGGAAGATATTTTATTGAAGAGAGAGTTATGCTTGATTGTTCTGTTTACAATGCAGGCAAAGAGCTCTACAATATTTCTGCTCTCAACGACGCGGCAGTGCTTAAAAAAGACGTTTCCCGCATGATCAGCCTTGAGCTGTTCATTGGCGGAGCATTGGCGGATAACGTATCCTGCGACGGCATGCTGGTTTCAACGCCGACAGGGTCTACAGGGTATTCACTTTCAGCGGGCGGCCCCATTTTGAGCCCGGATCTAAAATGCCTGCTCACAACGCCTATATGCCCGCATTCTTTGCATTCTCGCGCGCTTGTGGTCTCAGAAGACCGTGAAATCGTGATCCGTCCGACAGCGCCGGACAATATGATTCTCGCTACTGACGGCATTCAGAGAATAGACATCTTGGACGGGCAGGAAGTCAGAGTCAGAAGATCAAAGCGCAGCGCACATTTTATCAGATTCAGGGAAGATTATTTCTATCCTTTGCTGCGGTCCAAGTTTGTTAATTGGGACAGATAAAAAGGGGTGATGTGGATGAAACACGGAAGACAAAGCAAAATTCTTGAGCTCATCGACAGCTGTGACGTTGAGACGCAGGATGAACTGTCGGTATTACTCCGGGAACAAGGCTATGACGTGACACAGGCCACAATTTCACGCGACATCAAGGAGCTAAAGCTGATAAAGGTGCAGGCACGCGGCGGGGCTTATAAATACGCGGTGTCGGGCAGGGAACCGTCGGGCAAGTTAGACATCTTTAAACGTGTATTTCGTGACACCGTCATCTCCGTTGACAAAGCGGCTGCAGTGGTTGTGGTCCACACCATGACAGGCAGTGCAAATGCCGCGGCTGAAGCCATTGACGCGCTCGGTTTGCCTGAAATCGCCGGCACCATCGCGGGAGACAACGCTATCTTTGTTGCAGTCCGTGAAGAAGGCATGCAGGACAAGGTGATCCAGGCTCTTGAAGCCATGGTCAGCGGCAAGCGCTGACGGTTGTTTAATTTATGTTGACAAAACTCATTATCAGGAATATCGCCCTTATTGAGTCTCTTGAAATCAGTCTTTCAGAGGGTCTCAATGTGCTTTCCGGAGAAACAGGTGCGGGAAAATCCATCATTATTGATTCCGTCAATCTCGTTCTGGGCGAACGTGCAGACAGAGAGCTTATACGCACAGGTGCGGATACCGCCGTTGTTGAGGCCTGGTTCATTGATGCAGCTGATAGTGTGAATGATATACTTGACGCGCAGCAGATAGAAATTTTGCCGGAGCTTGTACTGTCAAGAGAACTCTCAGTATCAGGGAAAAATGTATGCAGGGTCAACGGTACGCTGACAACGCTTGCAGTATTAAAGAGCATCAGTG
>Ga0351840_1175_pt1 | contig 11093 bp, 8 predicted proteins | sample BONcelHFGM3001E5_FD_206883 | JGI IMG/M metagenome (GOLD analysis project Ga0351840, IMG submission 206883) | Enriched cells from coal bed in the Powder River Basin, Montana, United States - BONCAT cells FGM rep1 HSBNCT.FGM.300.1.E5 ... | reverse complement strand
TTTACGGCATATTTTGTCTTGCCACAGGCCGTTGGCCCAAGAATGCAAAGAAGGTCTGCATTCATCCCGCTAACTAAATTATGGTTCATCTCACAAATTTACACTATTTTTGCACTCCAATGACTAAAGCAAAGAGTAAAATAGAGATTAAAAACAAGAGAGCCTCATTTGAGTATGAGTTCATCGAAAGTTTTACCGCAGGAATAGTTCTCTCTGGTACAGAGATTAAGTCTATCCGCGCCGGTAAAGCTTCCCTTTCGGACTCCTATTGCTATTTTGTGAACCGGGAGCTCTTTGTAAAAAATATGCACGTTGCAGATTACTGGTGGGGCAGTTTCAACAAGCACGACCCCAAGCGAGACAGAAAACTTTTCCGTGCCACACGAGAGAAGGGACTCACCATAATCGCAACCCGGCTCTTTATCGCCGAAAACGGCTACGCAAAACTAAACATCTCCCTGGCCAAAGGCAAAAGAGAATACGACAAACGCCACTCAATCAAAGAGAAAGACCTCCGTCGCGACGGTGAACGGATGTAGGTTTGCCAAATGATTATGTTTTTTTTATCTTTGAAGGATTACTAAGAATAGAGTGTGAAAAAAATAATTTCTACAAGCCTTTTGTTACTTGCCAATATAATAATGTTGGCTCATACAATTGTCCCGCACCATCATCACAATGGGTTTGTAGTAGCACTGCTTGAGAGGAACATCAAGGAGAGATCCCAAGATCATCATCACGCATCTAGTGGCCATAACCACACACCTAGTGACCATCATCAGACACCTAGCACCCACAATCACGAAAGTAACAGTGAGACTGAGAAGTGCGCACTCAATGAGGTTTATACCCGTTCTGATAATAGTCCAAAATTTGAGTGCTATGAAAATTGTGATTACAAAACATCTAAAACTTTTGTCTCCCCGCGTGGTATTGACAAGTTTAGCTTAGTGAATGAGGGCGGGTTACCGTTTCGGCAAAAACCATACATTGAATCATATTATTCCAAATTCTCATCCGGCTCTATCGGGTTGAGAGCTCCTCCCGTTTGTTAGTTTTTTCAGTTTTTTTATTGCAAAGGCAGAATCTGTGCTTATAAAATTAAGCTCATTTTCCTTTGTGTTAAGTATCTAATAACCTGATAATAACAACAAATATGAAATCATTTAAAATTATTGCAATCATCTTATCTGCTCTTATCATTTTTGGACTCACCTCTTGCGAAAGTTGTTCAAGTAAAAACCAACCGGCAGACACACACGTTCACGATGATGGATCTGTGCACGGGAACCACGAAGAAGAGGCCAAAGCCCCTGCTTCACAAGAGAGTTTTCAAGTTAAAGCAGATTCTACCGTTGTGCAACCGGAAAAAAAAGATGACCACAAACACGATCACTCAGACCCAAACCATAAACATTAGCAGCTAAGGTAATATGAAGATAACGAACTTAGTTATGGTGATGCTTTTAGCAATCACCATAATATCTTGCAAAACCAGGCAAAGTGTCGTAGCCGAGGAGCATCCTCACGACGAAAACCTTCAGCTTACAGCATATAGCGATGCATTTGAAGTATATGCAGAAGCTAAGCCATTTGTAGCCGGGCAACAAAGTAGCATTCTTGCCCATTTCTCTTTTTTGAAAAATTTCAAACCGATTACAGAGGGGAGAGTTACAATAAGTCTTATAATTGGCACTGAAGGTATTCGACAAACACTTGAAAAACCTACCCGTACAGGCATATATGAATTCTTTTTAACTCCCGCAATGGCCGGTGCCGGCAAAATCATTTTTGATATAGAGGCTCCCGATGCGAAATCGCAGATAGTCGTTCCGGATGTTAGGGTTTATAGTGATGTACACGATGCCCAACACAATGCTGCAGATGCGGCTATGTCCAGTAGCAATGGTGCTGTTTTTACTAAAGAACAAAGTTGGAAACTAGACTTTGCCACCGAAGAGGCACGTTTTGAGTCTTTTGGGAAAGTAATTCGTACTGTTGCTCAAATATTGCCATCACAAGCAGACCAAAGAGTTGTTGTTGCAAGGACCGGTGGAATAGTAACCTATTCAGCTCAGGAGATAGTGGAGGGTAAAATAGTAAACGAAGGAGAGCAACTATTCTCTGTAGAGAGCAAAGGTATGGCAGATAACAACCTTTCTGTACGCCTGAGCGAAGCAACTGCGGAGTACAACAGGGCCAAAGCAGAATACGAACGAAAAAAGGATTTGGCCAAAGATAATATCGTATCACAGAGTGAACTTTTAAGAGCAGAGACCGAGTATACAAATGCTGAAGCTAACTACAGCAATCTTCGGGCAAATTTCTCTTTGGGGAGACAGATAATTAGTTCTCCTATAAAAGGATATGTTGCTAAACTTATGGTTCAAAATGGTCAATATGTAGAGACTGGAGAGCCCATAGTGATTGTATCTAAAAATCTTGATATGTTAATAAAAGCGCAATTGCAACCAAAATATTATCCATTATTGGGCAGTATTGTATCTGCAACCTTTATTAATACGAGCAGCAACTTAAGGTATTCTCTTGAGGAGCTGGACGGCAAAGTTCTCTCTTACGGCAAATCAACAGATATTGAAAACCCTCTTATCCCGGTGTTTTTTAAAGTAAAAAATAGTGTAGGGTTACTGTCCGGGAGCTTTATAGATGTTTTTATAAAAACCCAATCCAACAATATGGCGATAACTATTCCCAACGAAGCTATCATAGAAGAGATGGGTAACTTTTTTGTCTATACCCAGCTTACTCCGGAATTTTTTGAGAAACGAGTTATTCGTAAAGGTGTAACTGATGGATACCGTACAGAAGTTATAGAGGGTGTATCTGTAGGAGAGAGGATTGTAAGCAAGGGTGCTATTTTAGTTAAACTTGCACAGGCATCGGGTGCTCTGGATGCACACTCTGGTCACGTACATTAACAGCAATATGTTATGTTGAACAATATCATAAAATTCTCGCTCAATAATAAGCTCTTTATACTGCTTGGTGCAGTACTGCTTATTGTTGGCGGAACATACACTTTCCAAAAAATGGATGTGGATGTGTTTCCGGATTTGACAGCCCCTACAGTAGTTTTAATGACAGACGCTCACGGAATGGCGCCGGAAGAGGTAGAGCGTCTGGTGTCATTTCCTATAGAGACCGCAGTCAATGGGGCCACCGATGTACGCCGGGTGCGTTCGGCATCTCTGCAGGGATACTCTTTTGTTTGGGTTGAGTTCGAATGGGGTACGAATATTTTTAAAGCCCGTCAGATAGTCAGCGAAAAGATGGGAACACTCACAAGTTCACTACCTGTTGGTATTATTCCTGTGCTAGCTCCGCAATCAAGTTTGATGGGAGAGATCCTATTTGTAGGACTTCAAGCTGATTCAACTTCAATGATGGAGCTTCGTACATTAGCAGACTGGATTGTTAAACCGGCAATACTAGCTACCGGAGGAGTGTCTCAAGTAACCATTATCGGTGGTGACTACAAGCAGTATCAGATTCTTGCAGACCCTGTAAAGATGAACGCCTACGGAGTCACATTGCAAGAGCTAAAAAGCGTTGGAAAAACATTAAGCACTAATTCTACAGGTGGTATTATTCGGGACTACGGAAACGAGTATGCACTTCGCGGAATGGCTCGTACCAACGACCTTGAAGAGCTTGGCGAAACTTATGTGAAAACCAGAAATGGAAGACCTGTAGTACTATCTGATGTTGCTGAGATTGTAATTGGAACCCCGGTTAAAATGGGGCACGCTTCTCAAAATGCTAAGCCTTCTGTAATATTGGCTATCTCCAAGCAACCTAATATCAACACTCTCAACGTTACAGAGCGTATTGAGTACAATTTGGCAGAAATTAAAAAAACTTTTCCTGCAGATGTTCGGATGGATACTAAAATATTCCGTCAGGCTGACTTTATTGAGGCTTCTGTAAATAACGTCGGGATAGCTTTGATGGAGGGGGCAATATTTGTAATAATTATTCTGTTTATTTTCTTAGCCAGTTTCAGAACGACAATTATTTCGGTAATCGCTATTCCCCTGTCACTTTTCGGTACTCTCATCGTTCTCTACCTGCTTGGAATGAATATTAATACGATGACGCTGGGCGGAATGTGCATCGCCATAGGATCTCTTGTAGATGATGCCATTATTGACGTAGAAAATGTTTACAAACGCTTAAGGCAAAATCACATTAAGCCAAAGGAAGAGCGGGAGTCAGTAGTAAGTGTCATTTATAAAGCTTCCGTTGAAATTAGAGCTTCTATCCTCAATGCAACTTTTATAATTATAGTGGCATTTATACCCCTCTTTTTCCTTTCCGGAATGGAAGGAAGAATGCTCAAGCCGCTTGGCGTGGCTTATATAGTATCACTGTTTATGTCGCTGGTTGTGGCAATGACAATAACTCCACTGCTCTGTAGAATGATGCTTTCGCGAGATAACTACCTTGATAAAAAAATAAAGGATAACTGGCTGACTCAAAAGCTTTCTACACTATATGAAAGGTCGCTGTTATGGGTTCTTACAAACAAGAAAATTGTAATTTACCCCACAATAGCTCTTCTATTAGTTGCCGGAGTGCTCTTTGTGACTATGGGGAGAAGTTTTCTACCCGAGTTCAACGAAGGGTCGCTTACAATTTCGGCAGTAACCAAACCCGGTGTAACCCTTGATGAAAGCGATCGTTTAGGAAACCTTATAGAGACGGAGTTGCTTTTATTACCGGAAGTTACAAGTACAGCAAGGCGAACCGGACGTGGCGAACTTGACGAGCACTCATTATCTACAAATAGTGCAGAAATTGATGTGAACTTTACATTAGGAAAAAGAGGGCGCGAAGAGTTTATGGCAGAAGTCCGTGAAAAACTGGGAGCTGTTCCGGGACTTGCATTTACTGTAGGACAACCGCTTGGACACCGCATAGACCATATGCTTTCCGGGACAAGGGCAAATATCGCTATCAAACTGTTCGGGACAGATTTGAGCCAGATGTTTATGATTGCCAACCAAATAAAAGGTTCAATTATAGGAATTGATGGTTTGGTGGATGTTGCCGTTGAACAGCAGACTGAGACACCTCAATTGCAGGTGAGAGCTAAACGAAGTATGCTTGCCCAATATGGTATATCAATAGAAGATTTCAATGAGTTTATCGAACTTGCATTTGCAGGAGAGAAGCTATCCGAAATTTATGAAGGGCAGCGCAGTTTCGATTTGGTTTTGAAATTAAATAAAAGCTATACCGAAAATATTGAACAGGTAAAGTCTGCTCTTATTGACACCCAAAACGGGAAAAAAGTACCATTGGAAGAGGTTGCAGAAATTGTTTCCGTTGGTGGGCCAAATTCAATAAGCAGAGAAAACGTGCAACGGAAGATAGTTGTTTCTGCGAATGTTGCAGGGAGAGATTTGAATGGTGTAGTTGGAGAAATTAAAACAAATATAGAATCACAGATTAATCTCCCTCAAGGCTACCGTGTAGAGTACGGAGGGCAGTTCGAGAGTGCCAAAAGCGCATCAAGAACTCTTCTTATCACCTCTATATTAGCGATATGTGTAATCTTCCTGCTGCTGTATAGCGAGTTTAAGAACGTATCACTATCTGCAATTGTTTTAGTCAATCTTCCTTTGGCATTGATTGGTGGAGTATTTGCCGTGTGGATCACTTCCGGTATTATAAGTATTCCGTCTATTATCGGGTTTATTACCTTGTTTGGTATTGCAACTAGAAACGGAATTCTTCTGATTTCAAAATATCAACATATGGAACATAGTGATGATTCTCTTACTAAAACTATTGTGGCGGGATCGCTTGACAGATTGAATCCAATACTTATGACTGCGTTAACGGCCGCACTCGCCCTTATTCCTTTAGTTCTTAACGGCGACAAGTCTGGCAATGAAATTCAAAGCCCTATGGCAGTAGTAGTCCTGGGTGGACTGTTGACATCTACCCTTTTAAATATCTACATTGTACCTATAGCTTATGAAATACTTCAAAACAGAAGATTAAAGAAAGAACAGCAAATATGAAAAGGATAATTTTGAGTATAGGCCTATTAGCTATTGCGTTAACTACAACAGCTCAAGGCGATTATAATTATATTCTGTCACGGATTGAAGCAAATAGTACAACCCTGCAATCACTCCGGGAACAGATGGAAGCTCAAAAACTCGGGAACCGTACAGGTATCTTCCTGTCAGATCCCGAGGTTGAGTTTGCCTATCTGTGGGGAAATACTCCTGTAAACGGAGAGCGTACAGATTTCAAAATCACACAGTCATTCGATTTTCCAACAGTTTACGGCCACAGGGATAGAGTTGCGAAACTTGAAAATTCAAACTTAGAGCTTCTTTACAAGGCAGAGAGGTTATCCTTGCTGCTGCACGCAAAGCAGATTTGCATTGAACTGGTTTACTACAATGCACTTGCCGGCGAGGTTGCTCAAAGATTGAGTAATGCAGAACGGATTGCAGCTGCTTATCGGGCGAAACTTGAAAAAGGGGAGGCAAACATTATTGAAAACAATAAAACTCAAATGAATGTTATCTCTCTGCAAAATGAAGCTAGCGGAATTGAGACCGAACGAACGATTCTCTTGTCTGAGCTTAAACGACTGAATGGCGGGCAAGAGATTGTTTTTGAACAAAACAGCTACCCCGGAGGTATCTTACCTGACAATTTTGATGAGTGGTATTCGAGTGTTGTATCTAAAAATCCCGCACTACTATACGCAAACTCGCAAATAACAATCGGCCAAGAGAAGATCCGCTTGAACAGAGCCCAGGGGTTGCCTAAGTTTTCTGCCGGATATATGAGTGAGCAACTTCTTGGAGAGAGATTTCAAGGCGTGACCGTTGGTCTCTCTATCCCTTTGTGGAATAATAAAAACAGAGTCAGGCAAGCACAAGCACAATTAACCGCAAATCAATCTGTGCTTGCAGATAGCAAAGTTGCGTTTTACACTCGGCTGCAAGGTCTCTATGACAAAGCTGTCAAGCTTAAACAATCTGCATTAAAGTACAGAGTTGCATTATCCTCTTTCAACAACGAGCACCTGCTTAAGAGAGCTTTTGATGCCGGAGAGATATCTCTGCTCAACTACTTAACCGAGATAGAGTATTATTACGAAGCTTTAAGAAGAGCTCTTGAAACAGAGAAGAATTTTGAACTCTCTCTTGCAGAGCTTTCTGCGATGGATTTATAAGCCCCGGGAGGTCTGCTACTTGTAAGACTTACCGCTCTTAATTTTATCTGCTTCAGATTTTATATTATCTGAGGCAGATTTTGTTTTTGCTTTTTTGATATCTGCATAGTTTTGGATTGCAGCAGGCGAACCTTTTATGATGCTGTAAACAATAATGGAAATCCCCAGAAGGATAAACGGAATGCTGAGCCACTGGCCCATATTGAGTGTCATACCCTGTTCGAATGCTACCTGGGGCTCTTTTACAAACTCTATGAAGAATCGGGGTCCGAAAATTCCTATCATAAATATGCCGAACATCGTGCCCTTTTTGAGTTTATCCAGAAATTTCCAGTAGAGGAGCATCAGGAATGCGAATGTAAACAGATAGGCAAGTGCTTCGTAGAGCTGGGTGGGGTGCTTTGCGAGAGTCTCTCCCCTAATTGTGAAGATAAAGCCCCAGGGAAGATCGGTTGGGTTACCGTAAATCTCTGAGTTCATCAGGTTGCCCAGACGAATGAGTGCTCCGGCCAGAGGGGTTGCAACACCAACTCTGTCTAAGAGCCACATATAGTCAAAATCGTATCTGCGGCCATATTTGCGCGCATAGTACCAGAGAGCGATAAGAATTGCAACTGCGCCACCGTGGCTGGCGAGACCCCCCTCCCATATCATAAAGATCTCCCAGGGTTTGGAGAGATAGTAAGCCGGCTCATAAAAGAGGCAATGCCCCAACCTTGCACCAACAACAGCCGACCCCAACAGTGTGTAAAGCAGTGTGTCCAGAATCTCTACAGGCAACCCCTCTCTCTTGAAAAACCTCATAAAGATGTAGTAGCCGATTATAAATCCCGATACAAACAGAATACTGTAATACCTGATATGTATTGGCCCGATAGAGAAAATCTCCGGGTTTGGCCCCCAGGTTATTGCAAGCGGAGCCGCAAGAATTGCCGGTAGTGTTGTCATATTTTATGTTTTAAATCTTCTTTCTGTTGTAACTTTTTGGAGTGCCGGGCCGGCCGTCACATTTTTTTATCTATTATCTTCTGAGACTCTTGTGTCGCTTGCCAGGCTGCCGGGCCGGCCGTCACATTTTGCTATTTAATTATCTCCGCAGACGGGTGAAGACGCTCAGTGGCAGGGCTTTTTCAAATTTATCTGCAATGAACAGCTCTCCGTATGTGAGTTCATAGCTCTCTCTCTTTTTATCCATCAGGTGAAACGCGCTCTTAACAATGGTCTCGGAGAGGAGTGCAGAGTATCCGTTCGAGTAGAGGTTTAAAACCAGATAGCTATCTTTTGGAGCTAGAATCTGCGCAACCTCCTGCATCATCTCAAAGAGAAGCTCATCCAGCTTCCACTTCTCACCATCCGGGCCGTGCCCGTAGGCGGGCGGGTCCATAATTATTCCCTGGTAAAGATTTCCCCTTCTTGCCTCCCTCTTAACAAACTTAAGAGCATCCTCGATGACCCAGCGGATGTTATCTTGCCTGCTCAACTCCATATTGGTTCTTGCCCAGCTAACCACCTGCTTCACAGAGTCCAGGTGCGTAACATCCCCATCTGCACACTTAGCGGCCAGCGATGCAGCTCCTGTGTAGGCAAAAAGGTTGAGGATCTTTGGCCTCGGGAAACCGTTCTTGCCGTTCTCTGCAGATATTTTGGAGGTGTTTTCGTAGATGTAGTCCCAGTTTGGGGCCTGCTCAGGGAAGATTCCCACGTGTTTGAAAGCGGTGAGGCCAAGCCTCATATTGAAATCCAGCTGACCCTTCTTATAGCCGATAACCCACTGGTCCGGCATTTTTTTAAGCTGATGCCAGGTTCCGGAGTCCTCTTTGCCGGACTTGCCAAACCCGGCACCGGTTGTAAACTTAGTATGCGCCAAATCCAGCCACTCCTTTTGAGAGAGTCTCTTTTCCCACAACGCCTTGGGCTCCGGACGGATAAGACAATAGTTGCCAAATCTTTCGAGCTTTTCAAAATCCCCTGAGTCAATCAGCTCATAATCACTCCACTTTTGGGGAGACTCCAGTAATATCACAAAATTTGGTTTTAAATTGTTAATTAAACAGCCCCGAAGGTAGTAATTTTCTGAGAATATTCTTAATTTTGCGGCTCGGATAAACATTTATTTAATAAATATTCCATATGCAAAGTATTGATAATTACAACTTCACGGGTAAAAGAGCCATTGTGAGGGTAGACTTTAATGTTCCCCTTAACGAATCTTTTCAAATTACAGATGACACCCGCATCAGAGCAGCAATTCCGACACTTAAAAAAGTACTTGAGAAGAGTGGATCCCTAATCGTGATGTCCCATCTGGGTCGTCCAAAAGGGCCAACCGGCAAATACTCTCTTAAACATATAATTCCGGCAATAGAGGAGAAGCTTGGAGTAAAGATCAAATTTGCTCCGGACTGTATGGGAGAGGAGGCCGCACAACTATCTGCAGCCCTTAAACCGGGCGAGGTTCTGCTTCTTGAGAACCTTCGTTTCTATGCCGAGGAGGAGGGAAAACCACGCGGTTTGGCCGAAGATGTTTCGGAGGAGGAGAAGAAGGCTGCCAAAGCTGCTATGAAGGAGCTTCAGAAGGAGTTTACCAAAAAGCTGGCCTCTTATGCAGATTGTTATATCAACGACGCTTTTGGTACTGCCCACCGTGCTCACGCATCTACAGCCCTTATAGCCAAATACTTCCCTAACGATAAAATGTTTGGGTATGTAATGGAGGGCGAGATTAAAGCTATAGACAAAGTGCTAAAATCTCCAGAACACCCTGTGACAGCCATTATAGGCGGGGCCAAAGTATCTTCCAAAATTGCCATTATCGAGAAGCTTTTTGATGTATGCGACAATATGATTATCGGCGGCGGTATGGTCTTCACCTTTATCAAAGCACAAGGTGGTAAGATTGGAAACTCTCTCTGCGAAGATGACCAGATGGAGCTTGCGCTCACCATCCTGGAGAAGGCCGCCGCAAAAGGGGTCAAACTCTACTACTCCGGAGAGGTTGTATGTGCAGATGCATTCAGCAACGACGCCAACACAAAAATCTGTCAGGACAACGCAATTCCGGACGGATGGCTTGGAATGGACGCCGCCCCATCTACTCTCAAAGAGTGGGAAGCTGTTTTGCGCGCATCTAAAACCGTACTCTGGAACGGCCCTGTAGGAGTTTTCGAAATGGAGAAATTCGCAAACGGAACCAAAACCATCGCCACACTACTTGCAGATATCACCTCAACCGGTGTCTTCACCCTGGTGGGCGGCGGCGATTCTGTAGCTGCAGTTACCCAGATGGGCTTTGCCAATAAAGTGAGCTATGTATCTACCGGCGGAGGCGCTATGCTGGAATACCTTGAAGGAATCGAACTTCCCGGAATCGCCGCCATCAGAGCGGAATAACCTTGCCAAGCATCGTGGGGCTTTGCTGAAATACAGGCACTTAGCAAATTAATGAAGGGAACGAACTTTGGCAGTGTTTGATGAAATACATTGTTATTCAGTAGATTACAAACCCCAGTTTTCCAAGTTTGGAAAACTGGGGTTTGTATTTAATTGACATATTGAAAGTTACATCAAACTCTGGCAGAGCTGTCCCGTCCTGAAATAGGTTGACACAAAAACAGTGTCAATTTATGAAAAAAAGAATCAACAAATCATCTCTTACAGAAAGTAGAGCAATTAACGAGAGTTATAAAAAACTGATTGTATCTCGTATAGAGAAGTATGGTATTGAACTTGATGATGCCTTACAGAGGTATCACATCAGGAATAAAGCAGTATTGATAGAGTGGATAAGAAAATATGGTATTTTTGATATTGATTACATAGTAGTTCAACCAATGAAACCATCAAAAGACACCTCTGAAGTCAAGAAGCT
>Ga0351840_1167_pt1 | contig 11500 bp, 7 predicted proteins | sample BONcelHFGM3001E5_FD_206883 | JGI IMG/M metagenome (GOLD analysis project Ga0351840, IMG submission 206883) | Enriched cells from coal bed in the Powder River Basin, Montana, United States - BONCAT cells FGM rep1 HSBNCT.FGM.300.1.E5 ... | reverse complement strand
ATGGGTTTACCCAATATGAACCATACGAAAAATTATATGCGTTTTCCTATGCCAATTCAATTGGTTCGCTTTTTAATTTCGGACTGGAAGCCAATCTGTTTATTGATGGGCGGGCATATAATAAATCTGTTAAAGCTACATTTGCAAATGCAGGGATCTCCAAACAATTTGTAATTTCGGATAAACCTGAAAGTAAATATAATTTGACAACCGGAATCCATTGTATAAATATCTTCGGACAAGGGACAGAATATGATATTGAAACAGCATACGGCGTAGGAAGCGGTAAGCTTACCGAGTATTTTCCTTCAATATTAAGACTTGGAATTGAAAACGAATTCATCAAATTTGATAAAGATATTTATTCAAGATCATATTTGTTCCGGCTGTTGACTTCAATAGAATATGAAGATATTCTCAACCAAAAATATGGAACCACATTTAAATTGGGAGCCGAACTAACCCTGCTGAATATTTTTGCACTACGAGGCGGATACTTCTCCACAACATTGGAGAATATCAATAATACCAGGGCAAATTTAAAGAATTATACCTATGGCATGGGTTTAAATTTTGATTTCAGGGAACTGGCGAATAAAACCCCATTTGCTCTATCATTGGATTATGTCAGTTTATTACAACCAAGCTATGTTATTAATATAGATGAGTGGGGAAATTTTCATACTTTCAATGCAAGGGTGAGGTATTTTTTTGATTGAGTATTTATAAACCCAAATTATGCAATAGAGATTCTCCAAGATGGCTTCGATACGATTTAATGCAATTAATTAGAGTCCACCGCAGGAGGGTGTCGCAGTACACGAATAAACGGACACTGAGCGAAGTCGAAGTGTCCTTATTGAGCAGTATAGACGCTTCGACTTCGCTCAGCGTCCTTAATAATTGGGTTTTGCGACAGCCTCCGCAGGCGGATAAATCACTCAGCCATCGATTTTTTTGTTTTTATTATAAAGACATAGAATTTCAGTATTAATGTTTCTATTGCATAAATTGGGATAAATATAATAGCGCGGTTACAGGTGAAGCAATGGTATTGTGTTTGCGGCTTAGGCAGATTAAAATCAAATGCAATTATTTATAATGGTATCAATTCCAAACCCGGTAAAATATAAACAAATCTTATTACAGGTTATCCATTATTCTTCACTTTTAGTTTTTCAAATAAATGATTATCTTATAACGGCAGTGTTAACGTGGCAGGACTAAAAGATAATGAAAAATGCAGAAATACTGATTATTGAAGATGAATACAATTTGCGCAACCTATTGGCAAAAATATTATCTCTTGAAGATTATATTGTGCATACCGCAGAGAACGGATCAATGGGATTTGATTTGGCAAAGAGAAAGGATATATCGGTAGTAATAACTGATGTCAAACTTCCGGATTCAAATGGAATTGAGCTGGTTGAGAAAATAAAGACGGAAAAACCATTCGTTGAGGTTATTGTTCTGACCGCATATGGAAATATCTCCGACGCAGTGAAAGCAATGAAATACGGAGCTTTCGATTATTTAAGAAAAGGCGAGGATGATGATAAAATACCATTTATTGTTAAAAGAGCGATTGAGAAAAAAAATCTCAGTAAACGTGTAAAACTGCTTGAATCAAGAGTAAGCGAACTTTCAGATTTTGATAATATTATTGGACTTTCTCCCATTTTTTTAAAGTCGATCGATTTGGCAAAAAAGGTTGTTTCAACGGATACAACTGTTCTTTTGCTTGGTGAAACAGGAACAGGTAAAGAATTATTTGCAGAGTCTATCCATCATACGGGAAAGAGAAATCAAAAACCTTTTATCGCAATTAATTGCGCTTCTATTCCAAAGGAATTGCAGGAATCCGAGTTTTTTGGACATAAAAAAGGATCTTTCACCGGAGCTAATTATGACAAAAAGGGTCTCTTTGAGGAAGCGAATCATGGTACTCTTTTTCTGGATGAAATAGGTGAAATGGATCTTGATCTTCAGGCAAAATTATTACGAGCTTTGGAAACGAATACCATTCAAAGAGTCGGTGACTCAAATCCAATATTTGTGGATGTACGTATTATTGCTGCAACAAACCGTTCAATTCCTGACCAAATTGCTAACAATAGATTTCGTAAAGATTTATATTATAGACTAAATGCTTTTACTATTAATATTCCTTCACTAATGGAGAGGAGAGACGATATTGAAATATTAGTAAAACATTTTACCAAGCTTCTTTCTTCCAAATTGGACAAAGAGATTTTATATCAGACTTCAGGTTTTATACAAAGAATGAAGGCATATAATTGGCCCGGCAACATAAGGGAATTAAAAAACATAATTGAACGCGCAATAATTCTTACAGAAGATGGAATTCTCTCTGAGGATCTCTTGCCGCAGGAATTACTGACCGGAGTGAATCATTTGCTTCCCGCAATCGATCATTCTATTGAATCTGTTGAAAAAAATCATATACAAATGGTTCTGAAAAATACATGTGGAAATAAAACCGAGGCAGCCGCTATGCTCAAGATTGGATTGACCACATTGTACAGAAAGTTGAAGGATTACGGACTGGAACCTTAGATAAAAGACAAAACTCCCTTTTATTCCGTTTCCATTTTGGAAAAACATTTTCCATTTTGGAAATCACATCCTTTTTTATCCCAAAAACAAATATAAAACATTCAATTTCTGATTATTCTCCCCTTATTTTGTCCAATTTTATTTTGGCATGTTTATTGGAGTGTTATATTGGAAACATTGAGAGGAAAATTGATGACAATAATAATGATCATACTTGGTTTGTTCTTTTTTGGTTTGTTCTATTCGGCAATTTCTTTTTTCGATAAAATATAGGGATTACAATGATTCTGTTGTTTATCACAAGCGTGTTGGTCTTCTGTTACCTGATTTATGTTCTGATTAGACCGGAAAAGTTTTGAAATGGAGAAATGAGAGATGAGGATTTTAAGTGTAACAATCATTTTTTTACTAACGTTTTTTTTGGCAATACCCCTGGGAAAATACATTTCCAAAGTATACAAAGGAGAAAAAACGTTGCTGGATATTCTGAATCCGCTGGAAAACATTATATACAGAATATGCAAGATTGATAAATCAAAAGAATATGACTGGAAAGAAAATTTAAAAATATTTCTCATCATCAATTCTATTTGGTTTGTGTATGCAATGATTCTGCTTTGCAGTCAGAGCGTTATCCCTTTCTTAAATCCCGATGAAATAATTTCCATGAATCCTGTTCAGTCCTTTAATACAGCGGTAAGTTTTGTAACGAATACCAATTTGCAGCATTATTCCGGTGAAACCGCTTTATCCTATTTTTCACAACTGTTTGTTATTTGTTTTTTGCAGTTTGTATCGGCTGCTGCGGGCATGGCTGCTTTCGCTATTTTATTAAAAGCCTTAAAAAGCAACACAACAAAAAAAATTGGTAATTTTTATGTTTTTTTTGTTAGAAGCGGTATAAGAATTCTTTTGCCATTAGCTTTTACTGCCGGAGTGATGTTGATTTTGAATAGTATCCCGATGACTTTTGCAGGAAAGACAAGTATAGCAACTTTGCAGGGTGATTCCGTAAGTGTATCAAAAGGTCCGGTTGCAGCCGTTGTATCAATTAAGCAACTTGGCACAAATGGAGGAGGTTTTTTTGGAACTAACTCAACGCATCCGTTCGAAAATCCTGATATAATCACTTATATAATTGAATCTGTATCCCTCGCTCTAATTCCAATGGCGATGATTTTCACATTTGGTTATTATCTAAACAGAAAGAAGGCATCATGGATGATATTCGCAGTCATGACTTTGGGTTTCCTTATATTGCTTGTACCTTTACTCCATTATGAAACAGCGGGTAGCCCAATAATTTCAAGGTTTGGGATTTCTCAACCTGACGGTTCCATGGAAGGTAAGGAGTTAAGATTCGGTTCCTCGCTTAGCTCATATTGGGCCGTAACGACTACAAATACATCAAATGGATCAGTAAATGCAATGCATGATAGCATGAGTCCTCTATCCGGCGCCTTTCTTATGCTTGGAATGCAGATCAATGCTTTCTATGGTGGAGTGGGTGTTGGGCTAAATAGTATGTTCTTATTTATAGTAATAACTGTCTTTATTGCCGGGCTTATGATCGGCAGAACACCGGAATTATTCGGGAAAAAAATTGAAGCCAAAGAGATAAAGATTGCAGTTATGGTAACCTTGCTTCATCCATTATTGATATTGGGAGGAACAGCGCTTTCTTCATATATTTATACTCTTCCAAATGCCGGCGAATCATTGCAATGGTTGAATAATCCCGGTTTTCATGGATTTTCGGAGATGCTCTATGAATTTACATCTGCAGGCGCTAATAATGGTTCCGGTTTTGAGGGATTGAGAGATAATAACAATTTCTGGAACATATCCACCGGAATTGTAATGCTGATAGGAAGATTTATTCCAATAATAGGAACCATGGCGATAAGCGGATCATTAGCTATTAAAAAAGATATTCCACCCTCACCGGGTACGTTAAAAGTTGATTCCCTGATGTTTGGTATAATGTTATTCTTTGTAATTATAATAATTGGAGCCTTACTATTCATACCAGCTCTGGTGCTGGGTCCTGTTGCAGAATTTGTTACATCATTTTAAATTCGGAGAAAGCAAAAATGGAAATAAATAGAAAAAAAGCAAGAACCATGAGGCTTTTTGACAAACAAATAGTAATGGATTCATTGAAGCAATCCCTTATAAAACTTCATCCGAAATTGATGGTTAAGAATCCGGTGATGTTTACTGTAGAGCTTTCAGCTATTGTGATGATGGTTGTTACTCTGTATGTTTTATTTAATGGGATTTCGGTTCAGGGAGGATTTCTTTTTAATTTTTTGGTCACAGGAATTTTAGCCGTTACCCTTCTATTTGCAAACTTCGCAGAGGCAATAGCGGAAGCAAGAGGAAAGGCGCAGGCTGATTCTCTACGTAAAACAAGAGAGGAGACTCCGGCGAAAATTATCAGAAGTAATGGGATAATTGAAGAGGTAGGTTCTTTTGAATTAAAAAAAGGCGACATTTTTCTTGTCGTGAGCGACCAGATTATTCCTATCGACGGAGAAATTATCGAAGGCATTGCATCCATTGATGAAAGCGCTATAACGGGTGAGTCTGCTCCTGTTATCAGGGAATCAGGCGGAGATAAATCAAGCGTTACCGGGGGAACGAAAGTTTTGGTAGGAGAGATAAAAGTGGTAGCGACGAATGAACCCGGAGATACATTCCTTGATAAAATGATTAAATTAGTTGAAGGCGCCAATAGACAAAAAACACCGAATGAAATTGCATTAAGTTTGCTGCTTGCAGGTTTTACATTGATGTTTTTAATAGTAACCGTTACTCTATACTATTTCGGACTTTTTACAAATACTTTGATGCCGATAGGATCAATGATTGCACTGTTTGTTTGCCTCATACCCACGACTATCGGCGGATTACTATCTGCAATCGGAATTGCAGGAATGGACAGGGCTTTGAGGGCAAATATAATCTCAAAATCAGGAAAAGCAGTTGAAACTTCCGGTGATATTGATACGCTTTTGCTGGATAAAACCGGAACAATAACAATCGGAAATAGAAAAGCCACTCATTTTATTTTGATAGATGATACTGTTAGCAGCGAGGAGTTTATACGGATGTGCGCTTTAAGCTCTTATGCCGATGAGACCCCTGAGGGGAAATCAATTGTGGAGCTTGCAAAGAATCAAGGTGTTGACATAAATTCCAACTTGCTTGAAGGATTGCGATTTATTAAATTTTCACCTCAAACAAGAATAAGCGGAGTTGACTCCGAAAGGGGATTTAAAATAAGAAAGGGCGCGGTTGATACAATCAGGAATTTTCTCGAAAATGAAAATGATAATATCTCGAATAGAATTTTTGAGGAGAGTAAAAAAATCTCGGCAAGCGGGGGTACGCCTTTAGCCGTTTCCAAAGATGGAAAGGCAATCGGGCTTATTCAGCTGGAAGATATAATTAAGCCGGGTATACAGGAAAGATTTCAAAGGTTGAGAGTGATGGGCGTTAGAACAGTTATGGTTACCGGAGATAATGAGCTGACTGCAAAATATATTGCCCACAAATCCGGGGTTGATGATTATATTGCGGAAGCAAAACCGGAAGATAAACTTGATTATATTATCGAAGAGCAGAAATCCGGAAAGTTGGTTGCGATGATGGGTGACGGCACTAATGATGCGCCGGCGCTTGCTCAGGCAGATGTAGGAGTTGCAATGAATTCCGGCACCCAAGCAGCTAAGGAGGCAGGTAATATGGTTGATCTGGATAATGATCCAACCAAACTAATCGAGATTGTTGAGATAGGAAAGCAGCTTCTTATAACAAGAGGCACGATCACAACATTTTCGATAGCAAATGACGTGGCAAAATATTTTGCAATAATTCCTGCATTATTTATTGCGTCGATTCCTGAACTTCAATTTCTGAACGTTATGAATCTTGGTTCACCGGAGTCGGCGATTATATCAGCGCTCATTTTTAATGCTGTTATCATTCCTTTGCTTATTCCACTGGCATTAAGGGGAGTGAAGTACAGACCTTTGGGCGCTGAGGCACTATTAGCAAGAAATCTTTTTATATATGGATTAGGTGGAATCATTACCCCGTTTATTGGTATAAAACTAATTGATCTATTATTTTCTTTATTTTTGTGATTATGAGGTTATATGGAATATTTTAAACAATCATTAAAATTGACACTTGTTTTGGTTGTAGTTTTCAGCGTTGTATATCCTCTTTTGCTGTGGACAATCGGAAGAGCTATAACCGAAAAGTCGGAAGGCAGTCCAGTATATAAAAATGGAGTGGTGGTTGGTTACGAAAATATTGGACAGCGCTTTAGCTAGGACAAATATTTTTGGAGCCGTCCCTCAGCGGTAAATTACAATGCCTCGGAAACGGGAGTAACTAATTATAGCTATGGTAATTCTGATCTTTTCAACCTGTTCAAAAGCAGGTTAGATACTTTTATGGTTCACAATCCGGAGGTAAAGGTTAATTATATACCCGACGATATTATTACATCATCCGGCAGCGGATTGGATCCTCATATTTCTTATGAAGGAGCATTCATCCAGATAGCCAGAATTTCGAAAGCCAGAAACATAGATAATGCTACTCTAAATAACATTCTTATACAGCATATTGATAAACCATTTTTGGGAATATTTACGAAACCAAAAGTTAATGTATTGAAATTAAATATGGCTTTAGATAACTTGGGTAATATCTCTAATCAAAATAAGAATTGAGATGAATAATTCCGGTAGAAAAGCTAATGTAGACCGTTTTCTTGAGTTGGTCAAGAAATCAAAACGAGGTCATTTTAAAATCTATCTTGGTATGGCGGCCGGAGTAGGAAAAACCTACAGAATGCTGATGGATGCAAGGTATATGCTTTCTCAGGGTATTGATTTGGTTATCGGGATAATAGAATATCATGGACGGGCAGACACAGAAAAAATGGCTTCAGGTATACCCTCAATTCCCAGAAAAAAAGTTTTTTATAAGGGTCAGGAATTCGAAGAAATGGATGTTGATGCTGTTCTGAGAAGACATCCGGAGGTATTACTAATCGATGAACTTGCCCACAGCAATTTGCCGGGAGGTAAATTTGAAAAAAGATTTCAGGATGTTGAAGAAATTTTAAAAGCAGGAATAAGCGTCATCAGTACTTTAAATATACAGCACATTGAGAGCCTGAATGCTCTTATAAAGGATATAACCGGTATTACTGTATCCGAAAGGATGCCGGATAATATTTTAAAACTGGCTGACGAAGTGGTGAATGTTGATTTAACAGTTGATGAATTGCTCGCCAGGCTGCGCGAAGGAAAGATTTACGACCAAAGTAAAATCAGTCAGGCGATGACCAATTTTTTCCAAAAAGATAATTTGCTGCAGCTCCGTGAATTAGTTTTACGGGAGGTCGCTAATCTGGTTGAGAGAAAAATTGACAACGAAATCGAACCGTCCCAGCAAAAGGGAAGCGAGAAATTGTTAGCTTGCATAAGTACTAATGATTCAACGGCAAGGAGTGTAATTCATAAAAGCGCAAGATTAGCTTCAAAGATGAATACGGAATGGTTTGTTCTGTATGTCCAAACTGAAAACGAAGCCGCCGATAAAATTAATCTTGCTGTTCAGCGTCACCTAATCAATAACATGAAGCTTGCTACCCAGCTTGGAGCAAAAGTAATCAAACAGAAGGATAATGATATTGCAGGCGCTATATTAAAATGCGCTCTTGATAGAGGTCTAAATAGAATTATTATCGGCAGGTCCAAAAAAACAGTTTTAAAAAATATTTTTTCGAGTGATATTTTAAAAAAACTTGTAAAGAAAACCCTGAACCATAATATCGATATACAAATCGTCGCATAAAACAGTGGAGAAAAAAATGAAGTTTGGAATGCAGTTTAACATAAAACTCAAAAACCAAATAATATTGGGTTACCTAATTTTGCTGGTTTTAATTATTTTTTTAATAATGAGCATGATATATTCATTAAGAAGTCTCGATCATTCCTCTGCGCGAATACTGAAAGAAAATTATATCTCTATTAAATCCGGACAAAGTATGAACAGCGCTCTCCTGATGATGAATGAAATAACTGTTCTCCAGCTTAAAGTAAAAGACGATAGCTCTACATCGCAAAAATTTGATGACCAGAAAAAACTGTTTCAACAAAACTATGATATTGTTCATAACAATATCACTGAATTGGGAGAGAGAGAATTGGTTAAAAGAATTCACCAAGAGTTTATCGGATATATTTCCGCATACGACCATTTCATCGGAACCGATTATCCAATTAATTTATATTTGGAAAGTTTATTGCCCAAATATTCCCGTCTGCAGTGTGAAATTGCCACTCTTGTTGATCTAAATCATCAGGCATCTTTAATTAAAGATGAAAAATCCAAAGAGGATTTCAATCTGGCATGGATATATTTAATTATTATTAGCGGAATTACAATTATTGTAGCTTATTTGACAATCGCTAAAATTCCTCCTGCAATTCTTAAACCCCTAAACCAGGTAACTGAAGAGATCAGTTCGATAGCTGAAGGAAATTATGGGCATACTATAGATATCAAGTCAAAGAATGAATTGGGGGCTCTAATCGACGCATTCAATGTAATGTCTAAAAAATTGGAGGCATACAAGAAATCCAGTATGTCGATAATTATCGCTCAAAAAAGCAGGATGGAGTCAATCGTAAACTCGTTAAATGATGCGATTATTATTTTGGATGAGAACAAAAAATTCGTTCTTGTGAATCCGAAGGCTCTTCAATTATTGGGAATTAAGGGAGACCAGCTTGTTGAGAAAAACGCTTACGAGGTTAGTCTTTATAATAATCTTTTGCGGGAGCTTCTCCGGATGTTGGACCCGGGAGATGAGAGCGAATCAAATAAGTATTTAAGAATTTCTATAAACGGCAGAGAGGAATATTATTCGAGGGAGTTTATAAAAGTAACTGATGTTGAGAGTTCCGATTCGGAAAAATTGCTTGGATACGTGATAGAATTAAAAAATATCACCGCTTTCAAGGAACTGGATGATACAAAGTCCACTTTTATAGCTACCCTTTCTCACGAGGTCAAAACTCCCCTTTCAGCAATGAATATGAGTTTGAATCTTTTACTAAACAAAAAAATGGGCATTTTAAATAATGAACAAGAGAATATTGCCATAACTATGAAAAACGAGGTTCAAAGGCTTCTGGCAATTGTTACGGACCTGCTTGACCTTTCCAAATTTGAAACCGGGCACATCAAAATCCATTTCCAAAGTGTGGAAGCAAAGTTTTTACTGAATTATTCGCTCTCGCCTTTTTATAACGAGATAAAAGAGAAGGATATCAGTTTGGTTACCCAAATAGCGGCTGATCTGCCGGTGTTCAAAGCGGATCCCGAAAAAATATCCTGGGTGCTGATGAATTTAATCAGTAATGCAATTCGATATACACCAAAAAACGAGCAATTATCCATAGAGGTACAATCAATTGATAATGATATCCAATTCTGCATTACTGATTCGGGTCCTGGTATTGAGGAAAAATATCTATCTCGTATTTTTGAGAAATATTTTCAGGTGCCGGGAAAGGAATACGAAAACCAGGATGGTTTAGGATTGGGGCTGGCGATCTGCAAAGAAATTGTACTATCCCATAGAGGAAAAATTTGGGTTACCAGCCAGGAGGGTGTCGGCAGTAAATTTTATTTTACATTACCAACTGTATCAATATAATAATTCATTTCTGTTTTATAACTGCGTGTATCCGGCTCATACCATTTCACTTCCCTTGCTTTAGTAATAAATTAGAGTTAAATTTTATTGAGACAATAATAATTAGAGTAAGGTGTTATGAAAAGTACAGTATATTTTGCTTCTGCAAAGCAGACATACATAAGGTCGGAGGAGACTCTTCCGATGAAACTGGATGTTTTATTGAATAAGCTGGAAATACAGCGGCGTGTGAAGAATGAATCGGTTGCCATAAAGATGCATTTGGGCGGAAATGTAGGTTTTTCCACGATACATCCGGTTTTGGTCAGGAGGGTTGTAGAGGCAGTTCTTGATGCCGGTGGAAAACCGTTTGTTACGGATGTTTCAAGCTCATGCAGGGATGCTTATAAAAGAGGATATTCACATGAAACTTTGGGTTGCCCGATATTTCCGAATGGGGGACCGGAGGAAAAATATTATTACACAAAAAATCATAAGTATAAAAATATAGAGGAATGGTTTATTGGCGGCGCGCTTCATGATGCCACATTTTTAATTGATCTTGCCCACATAAAAGGACATCCTTCATGCAGTTATGGCGGAGCTATTAAAAATATTGCGCTCGGCGCCCTGATTGGTAAAACCAGAGTAGCGATGCATGATACATTTCATTATGATCAATACTGGTTCCCTGAAATGTGCAGTGATAAGAATAAAGTTAAGGAGATAGTGCAAAGCTGTCCTATTTCCGGAATGTCGGTCGATAAAACCGATGACTCAAAAATACATCTTCATCTCGAAGAGTGCAATCAATGCGGAAAATGTCTGGAAATTGCGCCGGAAGGATCACTCAGGATTGATAAGGTGAATTTTGATTCTTTCCAGGAGGCATGCGCAATATCAACATATCTGACTCTATCAAGCTTCGAAAAATCCAAGATGACATTTATAAATATAGCTAACCAAATTACTCCGGTTTGCGATTGTTTTGGTTTTACCGGCGCGAATATTTTACCGGATATCGGTATTTTTGGTTCAGATGATATAGTAGCCCTTGAGCAAGCCAGCCTGGATGAATTGGCGAAACACAAAATAATAGAGGAAAATGTACCGACTGTTATGAAGCTGCAGAAAGGCGCTAAACATCCTCTGCAGGAGCTTCATGGAAAACTGAAGGATCCTTATGTT
>Ga0351840_1162_pt1 | contig 11769 bp, 10 predicted proteins | sample BONcelHFGM3001E5_FD_206883 | JGI IMG/M metagenome (GOLD analysis project Ga0351840, IMG submission 206883) | Enriched cells from coal bed in the Powder River Basin, Montana, United States - BONCAT cells FGM rep1 HSBNCT.FGM.300.1.E5 ... | reverse complement strand
CTTACAGCCTACAGTACAGCCTACAGTTTAAACAGCTTAAAGACTTTTTACTTCCTCAACTCAGCCGGTTTTTTGTAGCGCTTGGGGTCAACCCACTTGGCTACATGGGCTTCATTTTCCGGACAGGACTCATGCAAATAGGCAATCTTCCCGCCCTGCTGGAACTGGACAATCAGCTGATAGTAGTATCCGGGGTAAGTTTTGTAAGGATCCTTCGGATTGACTCTCATCCGTGAATGGAAGAAAGGTTTAATCTTCTGGGTTTCATATTTCACCTTTCCCAGAGAATAAACTGTTTCCACATCCTCCATAGCCTTGATTAGTTTCTTGATGTCTCCGGTCCCTTTGGCTTTCTCAATAGCCGCCTTGAAATGATAGATATCCGCATACGCGATGTGAACGTGAATCTGCATGGGGATTTTTCGCGCGTGGGCTTTTTTTACAAGCGGTATGGTTTTGTCCGTCAGAGCAATATCATCCAGATCTGTGTAGGAACTGATGATACTCAAAGCCTTGCCTCCCGTCATCCTCCAGTAATCCTGGGTCTGGGCAACGCCGCCGTAAAGGTTAACCTGAATGTCTCTGGCCGCAGAATCGGCCCACTGTTTGGCAAAAGATTCCGTGTCGGTAAACCAGGAACTGATATAAAAAATCAGATCGGCGTTTGATTTTTTGATATCCTGAAGAATCGGCAGATACATCGTGCCGCGGGGCTTCACCGCTTTGCTGTAAACAATTTCCAGGCCGCAATCTTTGGCCATTTTTTCCCAGGTCGGCAAATTGATATAACTGATGCCTTTGCGCCATTCCGTCGTCCAGGCCAGGTCTTCCCAGAGAAACGCAATCTTTCTGGCTTTTTCATATTCAGGAATCGTTTTGCAGAAGAAATATTTCTGTTGGGCGTAATGCGCCGGTTCCGGATCCCAATCGCGGAAGCAATGATCGTATTTCGGCGCTTCGTCGATGATGCGCGCCGTCAGTTCGGAACCCATCGGCCCGTTGAAAACCAGAATATGCGGATATTCTTTCGCCAGCATTCCGGATGCTTCCTGCACGGCCAGACAGATTTCCGATCTGCCTTCCACAGAAACAAACTTGGCCTTATCTTCAATGACCAGCTTGCGAAACGCCTCTACGGACAACGACGTGTCGCCTTTATTATCCATGACCACATACTTTACCGGTCGACCCAGAATACCACCCATGGCGTTGACTTCTTCAACGGCCATCTTCTGGATGTCCATACAGGGTCTGGTACCGGGTGAGGCCACCATGCCGATGTAACCGATGACGAAGGGTTCGCCTTTCGGCTGCGCCCCTGAGATGGATGGTGCGCCGATTGCAATCGCAACCAGGAGCATCAATGCTGTAAAAACGACAATGTTAACACTTCTTGTTCGCTTCATCATTTCCCCTCCTCCTCATAAAAAAGTTCTAAAAATAATCCGATCAAATTTCTGCCGAATATTTGATCCTCCTAATCTTTCAGATATTTATTCCTGACGTAGTCATTGTCCTTGCCGATTTCACTGGAAACCCATTTGACACGCGGAGGCGATTCGGACATTTTTACAAAATTGGCGCTGATCGTATATTTTCCCAGTTTTTCATCCTCCACTTCCTGAAAGGCCTTGCGGATCTGCCACTGTTTATTGCCCATGGCCTCCTCCGGCGTCATGAGCTTCATGACAATGGGAACGCCGCCGCCCCGCCATTTGGATCTGGCCGACCTTTTGCTGTAATTCAAAGCCATTTTAACCAGTTCATCGCTGGTGAATTGAAGCGTCTTTTCCTCGATGATCTTATGCAGGTGAATGGCCTGCTCCAGAATATCGGGAATACGATCCGACGAATAGCGCCAATCGTCTTCCTGTTCCCAGAGACCAAGAATTTTTAGGAGCGCGCGAAAGTCATGATCACGGGGAGCGGCAATGGCCACAAAACCGTCTTTGCATTTCCAGTGTCCATAAGGATACAGAATAAAATCCAGGACGCCGATACGCGGACGGGCTTTTTCCCAGGTAAAACCGATGGTGGCCGGCATGCCGACCATGGAAGAATAGGCGTCCATACCGGCTACGTCGACCATCTGACCCTGACCGGTGTTTTGCCTGTGGATCAGGGCGACCGTGCCGCCCAGAGCTGCGGAAAGCCCTGAAATATACCAACCCGCCCACATGCCGCCGCGGAGCGGCCAGTTTAGGGGTTCGGGTTCATTGGGCAACCCGCCCATCTGCGCGGGAAGCCCTGATCCCGCCTGCGAGGTGATATCCGTATCAGGCATTTTCGCGGACTCTTTGGCTTTATCCGTGTATTGCCCGTAAGCGGAAAGAGCGATATAAATCAACCCCGGATTGGTCTGGCTCAGTTGACGGTAACCGATCCCCCAGCCGTCCATCTCGCCGGGTGAGAAGCTTTCAATCACTATGGCGGCCCTCTGGGCAAGCTTCGCAAATACTTTTCGGTCTTCAGGATTGTTTTTGATGTCCAGCGTCATATACCGCTTATTGCGGCCTTCAAACATGAAGGGAATTCCCACACCCTGGACCGTGACCCCGAAAGGGGTAATCTGCCGCGCCGGATCACCTTCCGCAGGTTCAATCTTAATGACCTCCGCTCCAAACTCGGCAAGAAAACTCGCGGCGATAATGCCCGCAAAATTCGCCGAACTGACATCGAGCACGAGAATGTCGTCGAGCACTTCCGGTTTGCCTTCGGCATTCATGATTTCGGCCAGGATTTTCCCCCGGTCACTGCCCTTGGCTGCGTGTCGAGTATAAATTTCTTCCTTCGGGCTCATTTTCCAACCTCTTTTCCGTAGTTATAGATGGGATCCTCACTCAGATTATAATAGACAGGCGGTTTCAATCCCGGCCTGTCGTCAAATGTCCCGACGACTTTTTTCTTTTCCAGCTCCTTGATTTGCTCTTCCGACAACCCCAGAAATTTCTTAAGCACAAGCCGGTTATGATAACCGAGCGGCCGCGCCAGCCATTTGGTGCGCGCCGGCGTTCCGGAAAGCTGTGCGGACGGCCCGGCAATGACCAGATTGCCGTACACATCATCTTTAAAAAGAATGACACTCCCCCTTTTTCGCCGCCATTCCTCGTTGGCAATCATGTAGTCGTCGGCCACTTCGGCTGCAGGAAATCCTTTTTCATCGGCCAGTTTGACAATTTCGGCACAGGACTTTGACTTGATCCAGTCGATCGTCAATGCAGTCAACGCCTTGGCGTTATCGGGCTTCAACCGTTCCAACGTATTGGTAAAGCGGGGATCCGAGGCGAGGTCTGCCTTACCGATAGCCTCGGCAAAAGTCTTAAACTGGCCGGACGTTGCACAGGCCAGCGCCAGAAATTTATCATCGGCGGTTTTGAAAATCGAGGCCGGTATCATTGTGGGATCGGTATTTCCTGTTCGCCCGATAGCTTCCTTCGTCACAGAGTTATATGTGTAATTAAATAACATGCGCATCAGGCCTTCGGTTTGCGCCATATCAATATACTGCCCCTTACCGGTCTTCTTTCTGTGATAGAGGGCCATTAACACGGCCAGCGCGCCGAAATTGCCGGGGACAAAATCACCGACATAATCCGGCAGCTTGTAGTAGATGTCTGTATTCGGATAACCATTTAAAGTCAAAACGCCGCTGGCTCCCTGGGCTAAGAGATCCCAGCCCGGAAAATAACGCATCGGACCAAACTGACCGTAAGTGGAGCAGCTCAGGAAAACAATTTTCGGATTAATCTTCGATATTTTTTCATATCCGATGCCCCACGCATCCGCCGTACCGGGCGCGAAGTTTTCAATGACGACGTCCGCTTCTTCGGCCATTTTATAGATGAGTTCCTTGGACTCTTTCAGTTGAAGATTGACCGAAAGAAAATACTTATTTTTAGTGATGTTGTGCCAGATCGGATTGGAGTGTTTCCAGTACTTTCCCCAATAGGTCGCCGGCCGCCACAGATCGCCGTAAAACGGCAACTCTAATTTTATCACTTCCGCGCCGTAATCCGCCAGAAGCCTTGCGGCAATCGGTCCGAAGATCACGTGAGAAAAATCCAGCACCCGGATGCCCTTGAGCGCTTCGGGTTTTTGGCTTGCTTCATCGGGATTGAAAAGTTTTGCCGTATAAGAAAAATAATCTTCCATTGCTATCTCCCTAAATATGCCTTTTTCACCAGATTGTTCTTCATCAGATCCTTCCCGGTTCCCTCGATGACGATTCTTCCTTCCTGAATAATATAACCCCGGTCGGCCAGCTGCAGGGCGCGCAGTGCATTTTGTTCCGTCAATAAAATCGTCAGTCCCGTTTCCCGAAGTTTGCCGAGAGTCTCATAAACGCTGTCGACGATGAGCGGCGCCAGCCCGATCGACGGTTCATCGACCATTAAAAGATGGGGGATGGCCATCAGTCCCCTGCCGATCTTCAGCATCTGCTGCTCGCCGCCGGAAAGCAGACGCGCCGACATGTTCGATCTTTCCTTTAAGATAGGGAAAAGGCTGAAAACATATTCCAGTGTCTGCTTTCTTTTGGACCAGGATGCTTTCCTGTAAGCCCCCAGCAAAAGATTTTCCCTTACGGTCATATAGGGAAAACTTTTCATACCCTCGGGGACTTGCACAATGCCGCGATTTACAATTTTATGCGACGGCAGACCCTGAATGGCTTCGTCGCGAAAAAGTATCCTGCCGCTGGTAGGCTTCATCATGCCCTGAATCGAATTCAGGATCGAACTCTTCCCGGTGCCGTTGGACCCCAGGATAGTCACGATTTCCGATTGGCGGACATTGAAACTGACCCCGTTCAGCGCCGGAATAACGCCATAAGACGCGCTCAGATCACTTACTTCAAGCATATTCCCTCCAACCTCTCCCCAGATACGCTTCAATCACGTCATCATTATTAACCACTTCATCCGGTGTGCCCTCCGCCAGTTTGGCGCCATAGTTGATCGCGACAATCCGGTCGGCCGCTTCCATCAGAACCGCCATCACATGTTCGATCCAGAAGACGGTGATGCCGAATTCTTCCTTGGCTTTGCGAATCATCTTGATGGCGTTTTTGGCTTCACCGGGATTGAGGCCGGCCATGACTTCATCGATAAACAGCAACTGAGGCGTCGTTGCCAGAGCCCGGGCCAACTCCAGCATTCTCAGTTCGTAAAACGTCAGGTCCCGCGCCAGAATATTGCGTTTGCTGAAAAGACCGACAAATTCCAGATAATGCGTCGCATCGTACATCGCGTCCTGAAAACTCTGATTGATCCTTTTTTTCCCGGAAATGGAACTGGCCAAAACACTGGTCAGCGCCGTTAGTTCCGGGAAAGGACGCGGAATCTGATACGTCCGGGCAAGCCCCAGATGCGCTCTTTGATGAGGCTTCATATGCTTGATGTCCACGCCGTTCATTTCAATTTTCCCGGACGTAGCGGGAAAGTAACCCGTCAGGCAGTTGACGACCGTGGATTTACCGGCGCCGTTGGGACCGATAAATCCTAGCGTTTCCCCTTTATGAATTTCAAAGGATACATCGTTGACTGCCACGATCCCTCCGAAACGTTTGACCAGATTGCTTACTTTAAGTAATGGCGCCATAGCCTCTTACCTCCGCACATGGATGGTTGGTAAATATTCGCGATAACGGCGCTTCCGGTAAAGACCGAATAAGCCTTCCGGGAGAACAAATAGCAGGACCAGAAGAATAATCGGGAACAGGAGGGGTTGGATCGGCCCCATGAACCGGATCATCAGCATTTCCAGAAAGGAAACAAAATAACCGCCGACCACGCAGCCGAAGATCTGGGCACGCCCACCGATCATGAGGACCAGCAGGACCTTCAGCATAAACGTCAGCGGCAGGTAGGTCTGTCCGGCAAACGAACTGAAGTAATGAGCGTAGAACCACCCGATGATACCCACCAGCGTCGCGGCGCCGACGAAGGCGATGATTTTGATCTTGTTGATATTGATGCCGATGGAATGGGCGACTTCTTCATCATCGTTGATCGCCGCCATCAGAAGCCCATAGCGGGATTTGAGAATTTTATTGATGATCCACAGATAAGCGAACATGATCACGGTGGAAAGATAGCCGATAATGAGAAAATTGTTTTTGGCGTTGCCGGTATCCAGGAGCGGCACTATGCCGAACAGACCGGTATCCCCCTTGAAGATATCGGTATAGATGAAGGTCACTTCGAGGAAAACCAGCGGCATAAGCAGTGACAGGAGCACATAGTAAAGACCGCGCGCCATAATGACCAGCGGGCTGAACAGAAGAGCTGCAATCATGGACATCAGGATGGCAAAAGGCAGCGTTGTCAGAGGTCCCCAGCCATAAGCGATGCTCAAGAGTGCCGCCGTATAGCCTCCCACGCCGATGTAAAACTGGGGGCCGAAGTTCATGCGCCCCGTGCCGATCGTCATCAGCGCCAGTGGCATGGCGATCGCGGCATAAATATTGGCCGAGATCATCGTATTAATCAGACCGGGGCTGACAAAATAGGCGATGGTCGGAAAAAGGAAAAGGGCGAGCGCCCAGATCAGTGTATTGCGCCAGTAGCGCGGCTCCAGAGTCCATTCCCACTTCTTGGTTCCAAACCGGATGACGATGCGGTCTCTCTTTAATTCCATTTCTACCATAACGACTCACTCCTTGCTAATCCCTGAGGTCGAACAACTAAAACAACCATCACGAGGATCAATGCCGATAAAGTCATAAAGCGCGGCTCTCCTATGACATTGCTGGCGATGGCGTGGGTAAACCCGATTAAAAAACTGGCCATAATCGTCCCTTTAATGTTCCCCAAACCGCCTAAAACCGCGACAAGAATGGCGGTCGTCATGTACGTCCAGCCCATGAACGGGTTGACTTCCAGGACCGGCGCCACAAGCAGCATCCCGATGATGACGGGCAATAGAACGATCATCATCGTAATGGCATAGAGCGTCTCGACGTTGATCCCGACAATTTTCGATGAATAAATATCCTGAGACAAAGCCCGGATGGCCATTCCGGTTTTTGTTTTGACGAAAAAGACAACGAAGGCACCGGTCATCGCAAGGCTGATCAAGGCGCTGACCATCAGCTGGTTGGGAACCACCACCTCTCCCAGTTGAAAGACACCGTCGACCAGGGTGGTGTTCAGATAGACACCTGCCTGAATCGGGTAGAAATAATTGGCTGCCTGCTCCACGATCAGCGCCACGAGGAGCAGTGCCGTCAGAAGGACATCCTCGGTATACATATATTTCTTAATCATTCCCTTATAAATGAGGATGGAGACAATAAACTGGATGACCACCATCCCCAAAATAGACGGGATCAGGGGCCAATCGAAAGCAGACATGAACAACCAGGTGCCGTATACCGTCAGTGGAAAGATATAGGCGTATCCGAGATGGAAGATCCTGAGCACCCCACAGATCAGAGAAAAGCCAAGTGAAATCAAAAGATAAATTGAACCCAACACAAAAGTGTAAACGACAACCGTCTGAATGTAAGTCCACATGCCCTTTCACCCTCTATGAATAGATCTAAAATTTTTTCAAAACAACGATCATGAAAAAGTCCCCGGATGGATCGGGAACCACTTCTTGCGCTTTGATCAGCGCCGGATGGTCTGGCATCCGGCATGCCGGGTAAAGACACAAAGAACAATCGGACCGGGACACAGCCGGTACAATTGTTGTCGGAAAAATTGTGGAATTAAATTTTTACACGTCGTGAAACGTTGAAAATGTTCTTTCGTGGGAAATGTATTGTTGATTGACGTTGAACCCGGCCGGGTTTCAAGCGGAATGATGCGTGTATGGGTGATACGTTGTGTTGGAAAGTACGCCGCGAACACAAGACCTCCAAAGCTTCCAGATGTTGAATCTGTTCCATCTTCAGGATGACCGTGTGGCAAAAAATTCCAGACGTCGGCTCCCAATGATTATGCGTTCTTCAGCTGCTTTGAAATGGTTCACATTCTACGCCCGCATTCTTTGAAAAATGCGAAGTGGCTTCATCATTAGGACAGGATGATTATTTTGTCAACGAAAAATTTTTTTTCTTACAAAATCACGCTATTTTAAATAAAGTACTTCATCACGGCCGCCTTTGGGCCGACGATCTTTTTTTCAGACACCTCCACTCCTCGGTGATTTTTCGCATTCAACAAGACGGAACAGGGATTGCGTGAGACGACGCCGAGATCCCTGCAGTGGCATCCGCCGCATTAACATTTTCCGGATGATCAACGAATCACGAGGCTGCGCACGGCTTCCACTGCCGTGTCCACGTCCTGGTTTGTATTGAAATATCCAAAACTAAAGCGAATGGCTCCGCCGGGGAACGTCCCAAGAGTTCGATGAGCGGATGGTGCGCAATGAAGGCCGGGGCGGCACAGGATGCCGTAATGGTCTTCAAAATGCAGTGCCGCATCCGATGCTGAAATACCGTCAATGTTAAAGGATACGACGGCGGTTTGCTTGAAAGCATCGTTCGGACCGTAAATTTTCACAGGGCCTGCCATATCGGCCATTTGGCTGAGAAAACGTGCCATAAGCTTTTCTTCCACGGTTCGAATACTTTCCACAGTTCGCTCCAGAACGAAACTAACGCCGGCATACAGACCCGCACACCCGATCGTATTGGGCGTACCGCTTTCATATTTGTCCGGCATAAAATCCGGCTGCGCTTCAAATTCGGAGCGGCTGCCCGTCCCCCCTGTCATCAGCGGGTCGATTATTTTTTCGAGTCCCTTGCGGATATAAAGCCCGCCGGTGCCCTGCGGGCCGAAGAGCGATTTATGACCCGTGAAAGCCAGGAGATCGATTGCCGTCTTTTGCACATCAATCGGCACAACTCCGGCCGTCTGAGCGGCATCGACACAAAAAAGAATATCGCCCTTTTCCTTGACCAGAGAGCCTATGGCCTCAATCGGCATGATGGTGCCGGTCACATTGGACGCGTGTGTCAGGATAACCATTTTTGTGTTGTGTCGCAGACATTGACGAATATCGCCGGGATCCAGCTCGCCTCGAGGTGAGCAGGGAATCAGCGAGAGTTCCACACCCTGTGATTCCAGCCATCGCAGCGGTCGCATCACGGAATTGTGCTCCATGGAACTGGTAATAACATGGTCTCCCGGCTTGAGCGCCCCTTTCAGGACGATGTTGAGCGCTTCCGTGGAATTTTTTGTCAACACGATTCGCAGCGGGTCACCGATGCGGAACAGCCGCGACAAAATTTCGCGTGTTTCATAAACAATACGGCCGGCGTCTATGGATCGGCCGTGGCCGGACCGGCCCGGAGATGCACCGATCGTCTGTTGATAATTGATCATTGCTGATAAAACATCATCCGGTTTGGGAAATGATGTTGCGGCATTATCGAGATAAACTGTTTTCATGCACTTTTTCCTTGACCGGGCCCGGCGCGCGACTGCCGGCGGGGTTCCATACTAAGCAAAGAAACGATCCGTTGGCAATAGTTATTAGGCTCCATTGTGCAAAGTGCCGGCTGAAGAGGGTGAATCGAAGTCGCGTACGTTTTGCCGTTGTCGACAAAGCAGTCCGGCCTTTATCTGCCATCCCGACGAAAGGTCGACCCTGGCGGGCGCATCCGGTATACTCAAACCGAACATTGACCGGATTTGCTGAAATAGCCCCCCGGGACGTTAAAGAAAAAACTTGATGGTTTCCCAAAGCACCTCCATTTCGAGAGCAGTCCGCCCAGTCTCTCCTGAAGTCAGCACCCGACCACCGGCAACAAAGTTCCCAATGAGCTATTTGCTATGAACGACAACGGTTTTATGTGTTGCTGTTTGATCATGCAGCACGTCAAAAACGGCAAATTCAGCAAAGTGGATTACATTCTGGCTTTCCCAAAAACGCAGACCCACTTCATGAGATACAAAAAGATGAGCAAGAGCAAGGAGCCGGAGATGATCCGCTGGGTGCCGCTTCAGTAGCTGATCCGGTGATCATCTGATCGGGCATTTCGATCAAAAACCGATGAATACCAGTTAGCCCCTCGTTCTCCCTACCGAGAACGGGGGTTTTGTTAAGAACGTAAACAACGCAGTAGACTTCGCAGGTCGACGAGCACTACACGATGGAGGCTGCCGCATGATAGCCCGATAGAGGGCATGACGGACGAGTAAGCAGCGGAATACGGCTACCTCGTAAATAGTAAAAGTGACCGTTGTTTTGGATTAAACAGGCCCTATCCTTTTTTCGCCATCTAAAGATGGGGTTTAATCGTTGCCCCGCGGGCATGCATAAATGACTTGCCTAAGTGAGCATTTATTGGTAAAAGCCCAAGTAAATCAAAGGAGACTTGTCGGAAGTTATCTGCTGTACACGCTGACCGCCACTAAAAGAACGATGGTTTATATTGAAGATATCACCGGCAAGCCGCTCAACGGTGTTTGGTTTTTATAAAAAAATGGAAAGAATTATGAAATTAGGCCTTTTCTAAAGGCACAAAATATTTCAAAATATTAAACAAGAGAGGTAAATTTATGAAAGAAGTTGTTATCGTCAGTGGTGCCAGGACGGCAATTGGAGATTACATGGGGTCCCTTTCGGGTTTCACCCCTGTTCAATTAGGAGTGACCGTTCTCAAGGCGGCTATTGCCAAGGCGGGTATTGACAAGAATCTGGTTCAGGAAGTCGTTGCGGGTCAATGCAACCAGGCCGGTGCGCCGGGAAACAGCGCCCGCCATATCGCTCTGGGCACGGAATTGCCGGTCGAGTCCTTTGCGTTTACAGTCCATCAGCAGTGTCCTTCGTCCATGCGAGCGTCTGAATTACTATCCCAGGAGATTATGCTGGGCAAGATTGACGTAGGCGCGGTGGTCGGCATAGAAAGCATGAGCAACGCTCCCTATCTGCTCTTCGGCGCCCGCAAAGGTTATCGCCTCAATGACGGCGAAAAGATTCAGGACAGTTTGATGATCGGCGGTCTGGTTGATGCGCTCCTGGGTTATCACATGGGCATTACGGCCGATAATATCGCCGATATGTACAAGATTTCCCGCCAGGAGCAGGATGAATGGGCGCTGATGAGCCATCAGCGTGCCTGCGCAGCCATTAAGAACGGTTTGTTCAAGGATGAAATTGTTCCGGTTGAAGTAAAAACGAGAAAAGGAATGGTTATGTTTGACACCGACGAACATCCCAGATCCGATACCAGTATGGAATCCCTTGGTAAACTGAAACCCGCTTTCAAAAAAGATGGTTCCGTCACCGCCGGCAACGCGTCCGGACTCAATGACGCCGGTTCCTGCATGATCATGATGTCCGCTGAAAAGGCAAAAGAATTGGGGCTCAAGCCCATCGCCAGAGTCATATCTTCCGCCCCCGGCTCCGTTGAACCGCGCATTATGGGTATGGGCGTTGTTCCGGCAGTCCACAATGCATTAAAGTTCGCCAAGATGAAACTGGAAGACATGGATTACTTCGAATTCAATGAAGCGTTTGCCGCCCAGGTCATTGGCTGCAACCGTGAACTGAAGATCCCGCTGGACAAGATCAACGCCGTTGGTTCCGGCATCAGCATGGGTCATCCGGTCGGTGCAACCGGTGCCAGATTGATTATCACGATGATCAATGAGCTGAAGCGCCGCGGCAAGAAATTTGGTTGTGCAGCCCTTTGCGCCAGTGGCGGCCCCGGCCATGCGTTTATCGTGGAAGCTCTCTAATGATCAAATTTTCGTGAACAGTCACGAAAAACTCTCAAAAGGACTATGAAGGGAGTTGCGCTTTTGCGCAGCT
>Ga0351840_1156_pt1 | contig 11994 bp, 10 predicted proteins | sample BONcelHFGM3001E5_FD_206883 | JGI IMG/M metagenome (GOLD analysis project Ga0351840, IMG submission 206883) | Enriched cells from coal bed in the Powder River Basin, Montana, United States - BONCAT cells FGM rep1 HSBNCT.FGM.300.1.E5 ... | reverse complement strand
TGGGACTTCAAGAGCTCAAGAATCTTCACCCGGGTTTCCACCGACAGGGCCTTGAACATTTCGGAGATTTCTAAATCCATGAACGCAGCCTTTTAAGTAATTAAGAGGTTGCTTAAATATATAATCAATTCTCGATCCTTGTCAAGTCTTTTTGGAAAAAAAGTTTCCGAAGGAGAAAAACATGCTTAAAGTCAGATGCTTTTACAACGAGCCCAACGGCAAGCCCTGAAAGCACTTCCAGGAAATGGTGCCCAGGTTGGGCCAAAAGTATGAGTTTGAGCCGGAGGTCATCTCCAAGCCCATTGCCGATTACCAGACCGACGAATACTTCGAGTTGGAACTCCCGACGGCCCCGGCCATCATGGTGGGAGAGGAAATCGTGGTGGAAGGCGCCGATGTCCCCGAAGATAAGCTGGAGGCCGTCATCTGCCGCCACCTGGGATTGCCGGAGCCGGAGCCCCAAAAGAAAGGTTTCCTGGGCCGCCTCTTCGGCAAGTAACCATTTTCCGTGCCGCCTGGCCTTCCAGGCCGGGCCGTCAGTCTGGGCGGGAAGCCGGGCGGCACGCTGAGGTAGAGGTCGAGACATGCAGACCCGCAGATTTCGTGGGGCAGCCTTAATAAAAGCGGTGATCCTGCTCATGTTCATCGTGGCGGCGGTGGTGATGGTCCGATTTACCGGCGTCAGGGATTTTCTCACCGTGGAAAAGTTCGGGGCCCTGCTCGCAGCCGCGGGCTTCTGGGCGCCCCTGGCCTTCATCCTGGTCTATGCAGTGGGGGTTTGCCTGTTCATTCCCGGGACCCTGCTCACCGCTCTGGGGGCCGCCATTTTTGGCCCCTATTGGGGATTCTTGTATGTTTGGGTGGCTGCCATGTTGGGGGCCGCGGGGGGCTTTCTCATCGGGAGGTACCTGGGACGGGAGTTCGCCGCTTCTCTCATCGGCGACCGGCTTAAGAAATACGATGACGCCATCGAGCGGAACGGTTTTGCCACCGTGCTCTATCTGCGCCTGGTCTATTTCCCTTTCACCGCCATGAATTTCGGCATGGGCCTGACCAAGGTGGGCTTCCGGGATTACCTCTGGGGCACGGGCTTAGGCATCCTGGTGGGCACTTTTATCTTCACCTTTTTCGTGGGGACCATCAGAGAAGTCTGGGGCACCGGCCAGTGGGCCAATCTCCTGACCTGGAAGGTGTACTTCTCCCTGGGGCTCTTCGTCTTTTCCCTGTTTATTCCCAAGATCATTAACAAACTGAAGTTCTGGCAGGGCATTAAGACTGGATAGCTTCAGCAAGGAGGAACCGCGCAGGATTTTCCTCCGGCGATTACTACAAAGACCCCTTTGCCATGGCCTTCGTTCACCGGCTGCGGCACCTTGACAGTAGCCGAGTCTGGAAAGATGGTTTGGCAGGTCTTGAGTTCGTTATAACCAAGGTCTGCCAACCATGTTAAGACTTGGCCCACCGGATGAAATTTTGCCTGGCGGTAAAAATTGCTCTTTTTCTTGTTTGTCTTATAAGCCCGGCCCAGCGGGCTGTCAGGGTCAATCATGCCGATAATCAGGCGGCCTCGCGGTTTCAATACCCGGGTAGCTTCGCGCAAGGCTCGAAACGGGTTTACCAGGAAGCAGAGGACGGTGACCATGAGGACAAAAAGGATCATAATCCCTACCGTCCCAACCAGTATAAGGACGTCATGCTCCCCCTGACCGTCCTGCGGCGCCTCGACTATGTTTTGGAGCCCGCCAAGGATAAAGTGCTGGCCCGGCTCAAGGGCCTCCAAGGCGGCAAGGGCGCGAAGAAAGAGGGCGTGCCTGATGCCCGGGCAGCACACCGAACAGGCCTTTGAAACCGCCATCGAGCACCACCTGACCACCGTGGGCGGCTACGGGAAAGGTGAGCGCGACGCCTTCGATCTTAACCGGGGCCTCTTCCCCCAAGATTTCCTGGCCTTCATCCAAGCGACGCAGCCCCAAGAGTGGGTGTACCTGGCCAAGCTTCAGAAGGGCAAAGCTGAAGAGACCCTGCTGGACGATCTCTGCCGGGCGCTTTTTGCCCCTCAACCGGGGGCGCGGCACCGGCGCCGGCAATCCCGACAATCCCGAGGTGGAAAGGCGCAAGGCGGGTCGGCCCCTGGCGCGATTTATGACTCTCCATCCGTACAACATCGCCCAAAAGACCGAGGTCATGGTCGAGCACTTCCGCCATTTCACCCTGCACAAGATCGGCGGCAAGGCCAAGGCCATGGTGACGACCTCCAGCCGGCTCCACGCGGTCCGCCACAATCAGGCCTTCGACAAGTACATCGCCGAGAGGGGTTACAAGGGCATCAAGACCCTGGTGGCCTTCTCCGGGACGGTGGTAGACCCCGATGCGCCGGGCGTGGAGTATACCGATTTAAGGCTCTTTCAGATCGTCCATCGATGCTTTCCCTCCTGATTAATAAGTACTTAAAAATTAAGTAGTTTTTGGAGTTTGTCAATTCGCATTTGAGCGGCCATGGCGGAAAATCAAGTGACAAAGTCACACTACCATCCGGAAGAATTGATTTATGCCAGAGGTACGCTTACCTATATAAGTAAGAAAGGCGTTTGGTTCTCAGGTGAACAGAGTTATGTGAAGGAGAAAGACATGGACAAATCCGTGAAATTTCTAGTGAGCATTATATGCGGGTTAGGATTACATCTTGGCATTTTTGCTCTTGGCAGTCCTTCCCTGGCGGCAAACTTTTCCTATGGCGACTATGCCGCCGCACTCAAGACTTTTGTAAATCACCAGGGCATGGTGAATTACCGCGAACTGAAGGCCAGCCCCCAGCCATTGAACGCCTTTGTGGCTGCCTTGGGACAGGTCGATCCGCAAGTTTATCGCGGGTGGGAAGATAAGGAAAAAATCGCCTTCTGGATCAATGCTTACAACGCCTTAACTTTGAAGGCTATCATCGACCACTATCCGATACAATCTTCCTTCTTTGGTTCATTGGCTTATCCACCGAACAGTATCCGCCAGATACCAGGTGTGTGGGACAAGCTGCGCTTCCGGGTCATGGGCCGGGAAATGACCCTGGATGAAATCGAGCACGCCACCCTGAGAAAGGAGTTCAACGAGCCCCGGATTCACCTGGCTCTGGTATGCGCCGCCATGGGCTGTCCGCCTCTCCGCAATGAGCCCTATGCAGGCGAGAAACTGGATCAGCAGTTGGATGATCAGGCCCGGCATTTTCTGGCCAATCCCCGGAAGTTCGCCATAAATCGGGACCAGAGCAAGGTTTATCTCTCCCCCATCTTTAAGTGGTTCGGGGAGGACTTTGTCAAAACCTATGGCACTGACAGAGAGTTTGCAAAATTTAGCCCGGCAGAACGGGCGGTGCTCAATTTCATCGTAAACCATGTAAATGAGAAGGATCGGGGATATCTGCTTCAGGGTAATTATGCAATTTCTTACCTCGATTATGACTGGTCCTTGAACGAGCAATAATGATCTTGGGATATCTTTACTGGTCCTCCATAGATTGGCCGGAGTTGGCGGGGCAGGGATCATTACTGCCTTGAAGGTTGCAGGAAGGCCCTGTAATATGCCGGTTGATGACGACTGCTAAAGACATGACTGGCGCCGCGGCTCCCAATGACGGGATCGACTCCCGGGGGTTGACCGGGATTGGATCAACTTCCCTGAACGGCTGGTGGCGGCAACCGGGGGGGTGGGGGCTTCTGGCCGGAGGAGCAATTTTAGTCGGCCTCCACTTGGCGGTCCTGGCCCTCTCACCCCACCTGGGTTATGGCGGAGATCAGGGCTCCTGGCCAGTCTTGGCCCTGGTGGGATTAGAAGCAGGCGCCGGCGCGGTTTATTTCCTGGCGATGCGCAGGTGGGATGGTTCTTTCTCCAGCTTCCAGTTGCTCGTCTGGATACTTGCGGTGGGGGCTCTCATCCGGGCGCTGATGCTGTTTTCTACTCCCATCCTGGAAGATGATTTCTACCGCTATCTCTGGGACGGCGCCGTGGTGGCCCGGGGCTTCAATCCCTATCAATATGCCCCGCAGTCAATACTCAACGGCTTTGACTCCACGGGATCGGTCCCGGAAGCGCTCCGCCAGTTGGCGCGGGAATCCGGAGAGATCATCCGGCGGATTAATCATCCCTATCTCAGCACCATTTATCCCCCCGTGTCCCAGGCCGCCTTCACCCTGGCCTACTGGCTGAGCCCCTTTAGTCTAACGGCCTGGCGGCTGGTGTTGCTGGGGTTCGACCTGGCCACCTTGGGTCTGCTGATTGCCGTCCTGCGCACCTTAAAGCTCCCCCTTGGCTGGCTTGCCGTTTACTGGTGGAATCCTCTGCTGGTCAAAGAGGTAATTAACTCGGGACATATGGACATGGTGGCGCTCCCCCTGGTTCTCGGGGTCGTGCTCTACAGCCTGCGTGATCGGCCCCTGGGGGCCCTCGTCTGTCTCGCCGGAGCCATTGGCGCCAAAATCTGGCCCCTGGCCTTGCTTCCTTTGATCCTGCGCCCTTTGATTTCCAACCCGAGACGGCTCGGCTCGGGTCTGCTTATTTTTGGCCTGTTGGTTAGCATCCTGTTCCTTCCGGTTTGGCTGGCCGGTCAGGGGGATCACTCAGGCTTTATAGCCTATGGGCAACGCTGGGAGATGAATGACGCCCTTTTCAAGCTGTTTCACGGAGGGGTTTGGCTTATTCTCCAGGCAGTGGGTCTCCCAGGTTACGCCCAGTTCGCCACGCGTCTCCTGGCCGCGGGACTCATAGCTTTCTGGGTGATATGGCTGGCGCGCCCCCCCCATCCGAGACGGGAAGGATTTTTGCCGGAAATGCCTCCTGGCGGTGGCCGCGGTGTTTTTACTCAGTCCCACTCAGTTCCCCTGTTATTACGTCTGGCTGATTCCTTTGCTGGCCATTCGCCCCCAGGTCTCGCTTCTCCTCCTGACGATTCTGCTCCCCCTTTACTATCTGCGCTTCTTTTTCCTGAGCCGGGGCCATGCCGCGGTTTTTGATTATGGGATCGTCTGGCTGGAATATCTTCCGGTGTGGATTCTTTTATGGTGGGAATGGCGGGGGAACGCTCAACCCTTTTTCAAAAAGGTGGCCGGGGATGAGAGCTGAGCGCGTAGTGGCGGTCATCATCCCCGCCCTGAACGAAGAGGCGGCCATAGGCCGGGTCATCTCAGCCATTCCTCCCTGGGCCGACGCGGTGATCGTGGTGGATAACGGCTCCACCGACCGCACCGCTGAGGTGGCCGCAGCCCACGGGGCCCGGGTGCTTAAGGAGCCGCACCGGGGTTACGGGGCGGCATGCCTGACCGGCATTAAGGCGCTCAACAAGCCCGAAATAGTCGTCTTCCTGGATGGCGATTTCAGCGACTCGCCGGAGGAAATGTCTTTCCTGGTGGACCCCATCATCCGGGGCGAGGCTGACCTGGTGATCGGCTCCCGGGTGCGGGGCCGGCGGCAGCCGGGAGCCCTTTCCCCCCAGGCCCGCTTCGGCAATTGGTTATCCTGTCTCCTTATCCGCTTGATCTGGGGATTCAGGTTTACAGACCTGGGACCCTTCCGGGCGATTCGCTACCCCGCCCTCCTTACCCTGGACATGCAGGACCGGGACTATGGCTGGACGGTGGAGATGCAGGTCAAGGCCATCTCTCATAAACTGCGTGTTATAGAGGTCCCGGTAGCTTATAATCGGCGCATCGGCAAATCGAAGATATCGGGGACTCTGCGAGGGGCGCTGGGCGCCGGCGCCAAAATCCTTTTGACAATTTTTAAGCAGGCGATTACTCGAAGAAATCGGTGCCATCCTTGGAGCTAACGGGGGCAGAGGGAGGTTTTCAATTGCCCCGGGGTGTATTACTTGACGAGAAATAAGGAAGGAACTCATCGCGTGAGTCGTGCAGTTCAGGATATTAGGGAGATAAAGCCGGGAATTTGTTCTGCCGGGGGAATGCTTGCCTCCGGCCCGCCCTCCATCCCAACCATTTCTATCATCCTCCCGGTTCTCAACGAGGCCCCTATCCTGGCCGAAACCCTGTCAGGCCTTCCTGGGGCCTCGGACCTGGAGATTCTCCTGGTGGACGGCGGCAGTTCCGACGCCACCCGGCAAGTGGCGGCCTGCTTCCCTCACGTCCGTCTGTTGACGGCTCCTCGGGGTCGCGGCGCCCAGATGAATGCCGGGGCCAGGATTGCCCGGGGGGATCTCCTGGTCTTCCTCCATGCCGACACAACCTTGGAGCCGCAACATTTGGTGGTGCTGCGTATGGCCGCCAGGAATCCCGGGGTCGCCGCCGGAGCCTTTGAGCTGGCGCTGTCCCCGCCGACCCCGTTTCTTAAATTCATCTCCTGGGGGGCCAACTGGCGGTGCCGCATTTTCCGTTTGGCCTATGGCGATCAGGCTATTTTCGTGCGCCGCAACCTGTTTTTCACCCTGGGAGGTTTTGCCCACAAACGCCCGGAGGACCTGGACCTGGTGATCCGGCTGAGGCGGTTCACCCGGCTCCGCCTCTTCACACCACCGGTGACCAGTTCCGGGCGCAGCTGGCTGGACTACGGCAACCTCCGGACCTCGGGCTCTCATTGGTTTTGCCTGGCCCGCCACCTGGCGGAACGCCTTCTTACCCGCCGTTGGCCCCCGATGGGGCAGTTGTTCGCAGGGTGGGCAAACCGAATACATCCCGATTAACCTGAGTTCCCCGTGAATTCACAAGTAATTATACCGCTGAGAAGATAAGGCGCATCATGTCTTGGGCCGCTTCCGGCCCCCAGCTTCCAGCTTTATAGGGGTGAATGAGCTTTTCCAGATAAGTGCAGCGTTCGCATTCCTCGATAAGCGGACTGAAATAAGCCCAGCACTCCTCCACTCCGTTTGTTGGATTGCCTTTCCCCTTAACCAGTAGTCAAGGCCAAAATCAGCCTCCATATTCCTTTAATCTCGGTTCAGCCGCCAGTCGTAGTTCTGGTAAACCACTTTTAGGGTCTCCGCATTTTCATCGATGAACCTCCGGTCCTCATCCCGGGTCAGGTAAGGAGCGATAAACCGGAGGCGTTCGACCTGACTGAACCCAAAGTCCCGCCCATACCATTTGAAAATCCGTGATAATGAGACCAGGTGGCGCTCCCGGTCGATGATCACGCCGCCGCCGTTCAGGAAGGCGGCCGCGGCGATATTCAGTTCCTCCTCCAAATTTTCAGCCGTGTAAACGTCGATGAAAGGGCAAGAAGAGGAACCGCACACCAGGGTGAAGTGGAGGCGGGGATCGAGTGGCTCCACGCGGTACCGAAGACGCGGGTCGCCCTGGTGGAAGACCCGGAAGAAGGCATAAGGGGGCCGGAGATTCCCCCGGAGAATGCCGTGCTCAATGTCGTCAGGGCTAAAAAAGTACTCTCCTATTTGATAACGCACCTGGCGAAAGAAGTTCCAGACCTCTTTGACCGAATCTCTGACCCCCAGAGCGATGACCCCGTGGATGACGATGACGTTGTACAGGTTGATCCAGAAGGCGATTTTTTCCTCCCGGCCGGCTATCACTGCCAGGTCCATGTTCTTCAGATTGGTGCTCAACTTCAGGAAGTTTTGATAAATGTCCGATTGCTGCATCCGCTCATACGCCACCCGGCCGCGCCCAGGCTCGATAAAGGCTCCCTTCAAGGTGGTCATGCCGCTCTTCAGCCTGGCGGCCATTTCCCGGGAATCAACCTCACCTGTGGGCTCACCGTCATTCAACAAGATTTTTTTGAAAGGATTGCTCAGTCGCATCGTTTCCCTCTTTTTCTGCCGGCCCAATACTTTAAACCGGGAGGCTGAACAAAATCAAACTCCTTCCCCCAAGGGGCAGACAATACCGAGGCACTCCCGGTTTTGATGGGCCTGTCTGCACTGGAGCGGGAAATCGGCTTGCAGGGCGATGGGAAGATAATTTTTAGACAATTCAGCCGCTTTCTTTATAGCCAACCAGCAATCCCGCTGGCAGCAGCGGGCTGCGGCAAAGCCCGCCTGTTCCTGGAGCACTGCCTGTGTCACCTCTTGCACCTGCTGGCGTTCCCTGGCCTTCACTGGATTGGCCCCCAAAAGGAGGCTGAAGGCGATGCCCACCCCAACGGCTGCGCCGCAGGCCCCGGTAAAAGCACAATATCCACCCGGCACTGCTTTACCGCGTCTTAGAGCGGTTCGCAGCATTGCCACGGGCACCTCGCCCCCCAGGTTTCGATAGGTGGCTAAGATAATTCCCGGCACCAAAATATGGTGCTCCGGGCCGTGGACCGGGATGGCCGGATGGCTCCGGATTTCCTGGAAAAGGGCGATCATATCGGTCTCACGGGTGGTGAGACAGATATGTTCCAGGAAGGCGTCGGCGTCCCGGGTGTGACAGGCATCGCAGACAAAGTGGCCGCTCTCGCACCGGGCGTTTGCCGGGAGCACCGCCCCGCAAAAAGCACAGGGATAAGGGGTCTCTTCCTGCAAGTAATGCAAGGAAGCGCCGCACACCATGCAGTCGGCGGCGTGCCGCAGAGCCGCTACGGAACCGCTCTGCAAGGCCGGCGTCATGGGAGAAGAAAATAGCTCTCCTTCTGGGCCGAGGCAACCATGGGCTGCCGAGGCTGCCATGCTGGTCGGCTTACCCGGGGGCAGTTCGGCCGGGGCGCAACAGGCGGAATCCTCCTGAGGACAGCAGGCCGGGGGCGATACGGCAATATTGGTTATGGCCCCGGCTGCGTCGAACACAAACAGGTCTTCGGGATTGACCGGAACCTCCTCAAGGGCAATTTCCCGCGTCACTCCTGCCTCCAGGATTTCACCATGGCCGGTCACTATGGCCGGAAAAGGCCCCCGATACATGACCCGTAGCACTTTTGGGGCAGAAGGCTTGCGGGCTTCATAGGTCATGGAGAAGAATTGGTGGGCCTGGACCACCCGATAGGGAAAGCGTTTCAGGACCCGAGCGGCCACAAACCCCAACTCCTCCAACAGGCCGAAGAGGTCCCGCTGCGTCAGGGCGCCGGCGATGCATTCTCCTCGCAAAACCTCATCATTCTTGACGGCTGCATCAGGTTCGGTTTCACAAACCACGTCCGAGATGACCAGCCGCCCTCCGGGCTTCAGCACCCGGAATATTTCAGCGAAGGTCCGGCGCTTGTCTTTGGAGAGGTTGATCACGCAGTTCGATAAGACCACGTCAATGGATTTTGCCGGGACAGGCAGTTCTTCCAGAAAACCCTTCTTGAATTCAAGGTTCCGGTATCCCAGGTTGAGCGCCACGCCCTGGGCCCCTTGCTCTGCCAGGGTCAGCATGGCGTTCAGCATATCCACTCCGGTTACCTGGCCCTTCTCCCCCACCAAGCGGGCGGCGATGAAGCACTCCACGCCGGTGCCGCACCCCAAATCCAAAATCTGCTCTCCGGCCTTTATATCCGCGTCCAGCACCGGGCTGCCGCAGCCGTAGCCCCGGAACCTATATTTAGCAGGAACATGAGAAATAGCCTCGTCCGGATAACAGACCGGGTTGAGGATGTCCTCCTTAGTGGTTTCGGAGGCGGCCTGATAAAACTCCTTCACCACCGTGCGGCTGTCGGGAGAGGCGGCCGCCAGCAGACAATTGGTATGGGTAAGGGCCACGGCGCCGTGAGCTCCGCAGCTCTCCAGGATGTCTCCCATTTTGAGGCGGAGCCGCGGCGGGCCGTTGACCGGCTGTCTGGCGGCTTCCCGGGCAATGAGCCACATCGCCGTTTGTGCATAGAGCGGCCAGTAAGGGTCATGACCCATGAACTCGCCGGCATGCAAATAACTGTGGTCCGGGTCTCCGCCTCCCAGCAGGAAGCGCCAGGGGGAGGACAAATCGGCTGCGGTGACGTTTCTCAGGGCTTCCAGGACCGGGCTCAGTCGCCAGGCTTCTCCCAGGTCGGAGTCTATTTCGGTTCCCAGGGCCTCCACTCCGACCAAAGCCGGAGACGGATAAATCTTGCCATCGGGCCCCACGGCCAGGGATTCCCAGCCGCTCCCGGCGCCGTCGTGAACGGTGCCGCTGGGGGCGAATACCTGGGAGCGCAGGGCTTCCAGGTTGTCGACGCTGACTCCTGCCCTAGCGGCCCTCGCGGCCGCTTCCACCAGTCTTGGAAAGATGTCTTCCGGCGTGGCAAACCTTGTGGGGGTCCCTCTGCCACGCACGAAATACCAGATGAAGTGAAGATTGACTGCCCCCACTTCAGCGGCGAAGTCGACCAGCCCCGGCATATCTTCGAAGTTTTCAGAAGTCACGCACATGGATAACGTCAAGGCGATTTTCTGGGCCTTCAGCCAAGCCAAATTGGCGGTTAACTCGTCAAAAGCTCCCTGCCCCCGGATGCGGTCATGCTTATGGCCAAGCCCATCGACGCTGATCTGCAGGTGAAACCGGTCTGCCGGCCAGCGCGATAGGGCTTTGGCATAATCCTTCAGAAGCGTGCCGTTGGTGAGGACCACCACGTGCGCAGCTTCCGGCCCCAGGAGACCGTCCACAATCGATTCAAAATCGGGATGAACCAGCGGTTCGCCCCCCGTTAGGGCAAAGACCCGGCATCCCAAAGTAGTGGCCTGGGTTGCTATCTCCCGGATACGGGCGGCGGCCAGTTCGGTTTTCTCATCCGGTGAAGAGGCGAACAGACAGTGGCGGCAAGTCTGGTTGCAGCGGTTGGTGATATGGAACCAGAGCTCTCGCAAATGATCCGTCTTGAGGTGTTCGGCCCGTCCGTCATAAGGCCGCACCGGTTCATCCGGCAAACGGGCCAGGAACCGCTGCGCCTGGATATCAAGGCCATTAGCGCCGCTCCGAGCAAATTCTTGTAAAACTTTATCGCCGGCGTCAGTAGGGACAAGCCAATCTGGTTTATCCCCTCTTACATAAATGGGAGTACCCCTGAACTCAAATCTGGTCCAGAGATCTCTTTGGAAAGCCATTCATCATCTCCTTCAAACTATGTCTTTACAGGCACAGGCAAATCTAAATTGTCCACATAAATTTAAGTTGGCAGCAAGTATAGCCTCCAAGAGAGTTGTATCATTTCGGTTTCTCCTGCGCGGCCGGCTGGCCCTGAAAGGTCAGGGTTTGGCGGGCGGCCAACTGCCCCAACTTGACAGAAAGGTCTTGGGGATCGGTTATGGGGGGGAGGCAGGCAAAACTTCGACAGATATAAGCTGCCGCCCCTTCTTTGGCGGGGGAGTAATCCTTCACCCCCGGCACCACTTTTTCTAAAGCGGCGGCAGTCTTGGGATTCTTTAGCACCAGTCGCCGCTCCGGCAGAAAATACCGGTAGCAATCCTTTAACATTCTCTGCATGGTGGGCTGCCGGGGGTCGCCCACCAGGGTGAGTTCCAGGGGCGGCAGCAGGTACAGGATTTGGACGCTTAAGAGCTGGGGAAACGCCAGGGGTGATTTTCGGGCCTGGCCCTGGAAGCGGGTAAGAATGGCCTGGGCCCGCTTCTGGTACCGCCTGTCTTCGGTAAAGCGATAGAGTTTCCAACAAGCCAGGGCCGCCATGGAATTTCCCGACGGAATCGACTGGTCGTGGATACTGCGATTTCTGCCCAGGGGCGTCTTCTGGTCCTGACCCTCGTAAAAATAAACTCCCTCTGAGGCATCCAAAAAGAGTTCCTCCATTTGGTCCACCAGGCGCCGGGCCTCGGTCAGCCAATTGGGGTCAAAATCGGTCTCAAACAGGTCGAGGAGGCCGTTGGCCAGGAAGGCATAGTCGTCTAAGAATGCCGGGACACTGACCTGGCCGCCGGCCCAGATGCGATGGAGGCGCCCCTTTATGACCAGGTCTTGAAGAAAAAAGCGGGCCCCCTTGGCCGCGGCCTGGTAATATCTTGGCTCTCCCAGAACCTGGGCTCCTTGGGCCAGCGCGGCAATCATCAGGCCGTTCCAGGAGACGATGACCTTGTCATCCCGGGACGGGGGCACCCGCTTGGCCCGGGCTTGCCGCAATTTGTCCAGGGCCGGGTTCAGGATTTCGCTTACTTGTTCC
>Ga0351840_1154_pt1 | contig 12156 bp, 15 predicted proteins | sample BONcelHFGM3001E5_FD_206883 | JGI IMG/M metagenome (GOLD analysis project Ga0351840, IMG submission 206883) | Enriched cells from coal bed in the Powder River Basin, Montana, United States - BONCAT cells FGM rep1 HSBNCT.FGM.300.1.E5 ... | reverse complement strand
AGGACGCTGCGGGTTGGGTTGCTGGATACAATCATGACTGGCTTATGAAAGATGCCCTCATCATGACCAATAGGCGGGGACTCTCAAAGATAGCTGCGCCTCCAGATGAGAAAAGCTCCCCCAAATCGTTAGCAAGATGGACGTCAAAATACGGCAGTGTTACATTCAATCAGTCTGGTCATGCATTTCCATCTGACGGAATGAACGAGAAAGGGCTGTTTGTTGCGATTTTACTACTTGAAAACACTAAATGGCCGGCTCCAGATTCACGACCCTCTATAAGCGCCGGCCAGTGGGTTCAGTACCAACTTGACAGTGCCAGTAACGTTCAGGAGGTCATCGCCAATGACAAACACATCCAAATCGCAGCGGGTACTCCCGGCCGCCCGCTCGATTTGTCTGGATTCCATTTTATCGCATGTGACAGGGCTGGAGAATGCGTCGCCGTAGAGGGCATCAATGGAAAGACGGTCTATCATACACAGAAAAATCTACCGGTCAGGGTCTTGACCAACACCCCCTATGCCGAATCGATCAATTCCTTGAATCAGGGCAAGCCGCTTTATGGGGATGTCTACCATTCGGAAACGCGCTTTATACAGGCCTCGAACAGAGTGAAAGAGGCCGAGGTTCATGTCCCAAAATCAGCGACAGACTTTGCATTTGAAACGCTGAAGAAAGTGGAGTCTCACGATGCATTAGGTCCAACGGTATGGAGCGTTGTTTACGATCTTGCCAATCTCCGTGTCTCTTTCAGGACCCACGATAATCAGCAAATGCGCTATTTTGACCTTAACGCTTTTGATTTTTCCTGTGCTTCCCCGGGCAAAATATTCGATGTACTCTCTGAATCCGCTGGAGACGTAAGCGCCAAGTTTGTCCCTTACTCTCATCAAGCCAACAAGAAGCTGATCATGAAGACGTGGACTCAAACCCCTGGACTTTCTGATTTGCCGGGTGAGCTTCTAGATCGGGCGGCGGCATATCCTGAGAGCTTTGTCTGCACAGAATGAACCAAACTAACACATAACGACCGGGTGCACCGGATCGGCGGGAAGGGCGCCCGCCTCCCGGTGACCCACGCGTTGTGCATGAATATGGCCATACATAAACCCATACTAATATATTGCAATATTTGCATGAATCTGGCATAGTGAGATCATGAAAATAGTAACCTTTGAATGGGATGAGGCAAAGAATAAAGAAAATCAATCAAAGCATGGCGTTTCTTTCTCAATTGCGCAGTTGGCTTTTCTTGATCCTCGTCGTGTTATTGCGGAAGACATTACCCATAGCAATGAAGAAGATCGGTATTATTGCATGGGGTGTGTCGGTGAAGGTATCGTAACGGTCAGGTTTACGTATCGTGGTAACGTAATACGCATCTATGGTGCGGGCTATTGGAGGAAAGGAAGAAAAATCTATGAAGAGCAAAACAAAATATACTGAAGAACCTATGGGACATTTGAGAGTCGTTAAAGACTTTCTCCCGCCACCGGATAAGTTAGTGCTGAAAGAAGATAACGTGAAGGTAACTATTTCCTTGAAGAAATCCAGCATATCCTTCTTCAAAGAACAAGCAAAAACGCAAAAGACTTCATATCAAAGAATGATAAGAGAAGTAATAGATTGGTATGCCACACATTATCAAAAAAGCGCATAACCCGTCGCTAAAGCCGATCGCAGCCCGCTGGGCTGCTCCGGCTGAGCTCATCGTTAGGGAAAGAATTGAATGAAAGAAGTCGCCCTAATTGACAAAAATATTTATCACCTAGCCAAGGAATATCTACCAGCACGTAAGATAGCAGGAGTTACGGCAGTTCTTATAGAAAAATATCTTAATCCGCTATCATTGAATCCGAAACCAACGACTAAAGAAGCAATTTATCATAGAATCTTGGAATCGGCCCAAAATGCAAATATGAAAGCAGGGGTCATAGGTCGCGCGATTGGAGGTGTTGAAAAACTTTCTCCAATACTATCAGGTTTTAATGCAAAGACTGTCCTTGAAAAATACGCTGGTAACTGTGATGCAGTTCTTGACGATATTGTGAAAAAGCTTAAACCGAACGGTGAAATTAGGCGAACATCGAGAAGCATTTGGCCACACTACTGCAAAACTATTCTTTCCGCTGCTAAATTCATTGAGCAGTTCTCTTCAGCCTTAGACTTCTTTGGTTGGGTGGATTTCTTCGACAAAGATGAGAGAGCCCGTGCCAGTCTCCCTATGCTTTTGAGTCGTGAAATTGAAGGTTTTGGTTTTGCATTATCGTGCGATTTCCTCAAAGAAATGGGTTATATTAATTTTCCAAAACCTGATGTTCATCTGCGAGACATTTTCACGGCCTTAAACCTATGCCCAGGCAAATCCGATGATTATCAGTTATTTAAAGCAGTCATTCGTGTTGCAAATCATTCTGGTGTTTCTCCATACAACGCAGATAAAGTATTCTGGTTGATTGGCAGTGGTTATTTCTACAATGATTTGGATTTAGGCAATAAGGGGCGCGTAGGTAGTTACAAAAAGGAATTCATCGAGTATGCAAAACCTTTGCTTGAAAAATATAATCCCCAACCCGTCGCTACAGCCGATCGCTGGCCGCTGGCCAGCTCCGGCTGAGCTTTTCGTTGGGTATAGATTAACCATGAACAATGCATACAATGACATATATGCAGATATTCGAAAAAAGAAATATTTTCTTTTCCTTACAGTAACCATATTTTTATTGGCTGCATTATTAGGTGGCATCAATGTTCCTGAGTTGAGAAAGGTTCTATTGGAAATAATAGCTGCTGTTCGGAAAATGGCGGAGGAATATAAAAACGGGGTACTATTTTATGTAATAGTAAAAATATTTGTACATAATGCGGTTGCCATGTTCCTTACTCTGTTCTCGGGTGTACTAATTTTCCTCATTCCAGTATTTAGTATAGTAGCAAACGGCTATTTAATAGGGTTTGTAGTAAGTCTGGATTTTTCTAAAATTGGCTTGTTAGTTCCTCATGGCATATTTGAGTTGCCGGCGTTTGCTTTGGTTTGTGCATATGGAATATGGCTCGGATTGTGGCCATTTAATCACGGTAGAATTGAAACTCTGAAGCTTAGGCTTAAGCAGTGTATAAAAATATATGTTTATGCGGTGCTGCCTCTGCTGGTTGCCGCCGCCATTATAGAAGGTACTTTATTAAAGTATATGTAAATGCATTACCCAACATTGCGCCAGAGCCGATTGCAGCCCGCTCCGGCTGCTCCGGGTGAGCTTTTCGTTCCCCAGACATGGAGAAGGATACTATGAAAATGAAAACCGTAGTGAACACTTTGATTATTAGCTCTATTCTTTTAGTATTGTACTTTTTTATAGGGCATGGCTTTGTCGAATTCTATTTTGGCGGAAAAAAAGAGATGCTCCAAACTGCTGTCCTTATCAATAATCTGTGCAATGCTAATCGTTCTTGTCCTTTAAGGCTGGAAAATTGGGAAGGTGAAAACGGAAAGTTAAGAAACGGTCGACAACTGTACATTCCTACTCCAATTCCAGGAGGTGAGAATAATGAAAAGAGTCTTAAACCTCAATCATTCAAACTGATTTATGTGATGGCTTTTCCTCCGGATGATTGGTTCGAAGTCCAGGGCGGTGTTGGCAAGAAAGTCACTTCAGGCTGGACGGGTCGCTAAGATGGTTTTGAAAGCCGCTAGATCTAATGCTCCAGTATCATTTATATGCAAAAGTAAGGACCCTCTCAGGAGCGATTGTCCAATGGAATTTGTTAGGTTATGGAAAGTTATCTACCTCCCCATCTAGCGAGTAATCAGTGAGCACAGCCTGCCGCTGCACCGAACGCTTCGCTCCGCCTGATTTTTTCGTTACCCGAAGAACACAGGAAGAGTATCGCAACTGAGCTTGACTAAAGTATTCATTGGTAGTACAACTAACAATACAATAGGAGGTACAACCAATCCCAAATGCACCAAAAATCATACCCATTTCCGATCTCAGACAAAATGCCAGTGATGTGGTGAAGAGTGTTTCATCTTCAAGAGAACCGGTTTTTATTACACAGCGTGGAAGAGCGGCTGCGGTGCTGGTAAGCATGGAAGTCTATAAGAACGCCCAGCATGAAATGGATATCTTGCACTTGCTCGCTAGAGGCGAGAAAGAAATAGAGGCAGGAACCGGTTATGAACTCGACGATGTGCTGAGGGAGGCCGACCTTTATCTTGAGGCCGCAAAACGTTGAGAATATTATTTACGCCTGCAGGCCGCCGCCAATTTCTTGAAGCCATTGCGTATATACACAAAGACAAGCCTTCTGCTGCATTATCTTTCCGCCACAAAGCGGAAAAATTGCTGTCGCGGCTCAAGAAGTTTCCTGGGTCGGGAAGGCCGCTGCCAGAGTTTCCAGAACTTCCTTTTCGTGAAGTCATTGTAAAGCCCTATCGTTTTTCCTATAAGGTTAAGGATAACGATGTATGGGTAGTTGCGGTATGGCATGGTGCTCAGTTGCCTGATGAACCAGCAAGTTAATGGGTAACAAAATCAATGCACCCGATCACTACGCTCCGGCTGATTTTTTCGCCGGGCATTGAAGGGAGAAACACAGATGAACAAGAAAGCAATAATATTGTTTTTGCTCTTGGCTGGCTGCGCTGGAATCCCGGAAAATGTGAAGCCAGTTGATAATTTCAAATTAGACAAATATTTAGGGCAATGGTACGAAATTGCCCGTTTGGATCATTCTTTTGAACGGGGATTGAGCCGGGTAACGGCAAACTATAGTTTACGAGACGACGGCGGCGTCAGGGTGTTAAACCGCGGTTACTCTGGAAAAGAAAAAAAATGGAAAGAAGCTGAAGGAAAGGCTTACTTCGTTAAAAGACCGGATCAAGGTTATTTGAAGGTTTCTTTCTTCGGGCCCTTTTATGGTTCTTATGTCGTATTTGAACTTGATCATGCGGATTATCAATATGCGCTCGTGTGCGGGCCGGATAAGTCTTATTTGTGGATTCTGGCTCGAAGCCCCGCAATAAAACAAGAGCTGAAGGATATGCTGATCGCGAAAGCAGCAACACTGGGTTTTGACACAAACAAATTGATATTTGTCGATCATCCGTAAGCGAACCGGGCCACAGGTAACAGATTATTATGGGCATATTGGCAACACTTTTATAAAGGCCCAACACCAAGGGTAATATACCCGATCGCTGTGCTCCGGCTGATTTCACCGCCGGACATTGTAATAGGAGTAGATACCATTCGCATATTGATGCGCAGGAGGGAAAAATGACAGATCAAATCCTTAGAGAAAAACGAGTGCTGATCACCCAGGCGGACGCGTTTATGGGTCCGACGCTTTGCGAAGTGTTTGCTGAGCACGGCGCTATTGTAATTGCCAGTACAGAGCCGCTTACGAGCCTTGACGCACCCGCCGGCATCATAGCTGCTGCAGGCCATATCGACGTGCTCGTTGCCAACCTGGCTGTTCCGGCGCCCACTACCCCTGTCACGGAAGTGTCGGTTGAAGAATGGCGAGACACCTTTGCTGTTCTGGTGGATCCGCTGCCCCGGTTGTTTCAGGCTGTGTTGCCTGCCATGATAGAGCGTCGTGCCGGCAAAATTCTCGTTATGGGCAGCGCATCTGCCTTGCGCGGAATGAAGCGCGCATCCACTTACAGTGCCGCGCGCGGTGCGCAGCTTGCCTACGTGCAGGCCGTCGGCGTCGAAGTTGCTGTCCATAATGTTCAAGTGAATGCAATCGCGCAAAACTTTGTCGACAATCCGACCTACTTCCCCGCGGAAGTGCAGGCGAACCCTCGATTTCAGGAACGTTTGAAACGAGAGGTCCCCCTGGGGCGTCTCGTAGGAGCGAGAGAAGACGCAGAATTTGCCGCTTACCTATGCAGTGAGCCGGCAAGCTGTTTTGTCGGGCAGGTGTTCCCTGTCTGCGGCGGCTGGGTGTCCAGATGATAGCGTGGCCCAAGAAGGTCAATCACTCGATCGCTGCGTGCGGGTGATTTTTTCGTGGGCCCAATTCTCGGAGTTTGATTCTTGAAGATATATCATATCCGAAATGCATGCCTGATCATTCATAGCAATGAGCAGAGAATTTTAGTCGATCCCTGCCTGAACCCGAAAGGAAGCCTGCCGCCCTATACGCTTTTTCGCAAGAGGCCCCGATTCAATCCTATCGTTGATCTGCCGCCAAACTCGGCACCTCTGTTAGACCGGATCACATGCGGACTCATTACCCATTTCCGTTACGGCCATTTTGATCATCTTGATAAATCCGGATTTCGCCTGTTGGCGCAGAAACAGGTGCCTGTATATTGCAGCTCCATAGATGAACCTTCTCTGAAACGACACCATATCAATGCAATCCCCCTTGCAATGAAGAAGATCAGCCAATTTCTCACAGGGAGGATCACCCCTTTCCCAACTGCCCATGGGCATGGTTTAGCCGGTATGCTCATGGGACCCGGAGCAGGATATTTTGTTGAACTGCCGGGGGACAAATCTCTTTACATCAGCGGCGATACGGTAATGACGCAAACTGTCAGAAATGCCCTTAATGACCTTCGGCCTGATATTTCCATATTGAATGCGGGAACGGCAGCACTTGATTTCGGCAGGCCCATTCTTATGCCTCTTGATGAGCAACTGGAGTTTATAAGAACCGCTCCCGGCAAGGTCATTGCCGTGCATCTGGACGCCTTCAATCATTGTTTAACGACCCGAGCTATGCTGAGAGATGCTGTTTTGAAGGAAGGATTGTCCGACAAAGTGATTATTCCGGCAGATGGAGAATTGATGGAGTTCTAAACCCGGCCGGTACATCACTCCAACGAATGTCTGATAACCGCCGGTGACTTTAAACGTTCTGCATGGAGGAGATCTCGCCTTGCATTTGAGGAACTGAAAGCGGAAATAGAAATAGGAAATGGTTGACAAGGCGCCAGAGCCGATCGCAGCTTGCTGATGGAACAACCGAATACAATTTGATTTATCAGGAAATTTGATTTACCCTTATGCCATGGTTACAGATAGTCATTTCATTATCAACATAAGATCAGGGATAGACACATGATAAAAGAATTCAGTCTGGAGGGCAAAGTTGCCTTAGTAACGGGGGCCGGGCGGGGTATCGGCAGGGCGATCGCATCGACGTTTGCCGAGGCCGGTGCCGATATTGTTGCCGCAAGCAGAACGCCGCAGGAATTGGATGAAACGGCCGAAGAGGTCATGATGCACGGCCGCCGGTGCGTTACCGTCCCTACTGATATTAATAACGCGGATCAGGTAAAAAGGCTCGTGGATACGGCACTGGCGATGTTCGGCAAAATAGACATCCTCGTCAACAACGCGGGGCTGGATTCTCTGAAAATGACGATTCCTGTACCGGGCGCAGAAAACATGAAACTTGCTCAGCTGATTCCGGATTTCAACGAGCCTCTCACGGACGACGAGTGGAATAAAATCTGGAATACAAATGTGAAGGGCGGATACGATCTGACCAGACTGGTGATCCCGAATATGATCCAGAATAAAAAAGGGAAAATCATTAATATCGTATCGACCTCCGCTATTAAATACACGGCACTGCAAGGTGTTTATCCGGCGACGAAGGCTGCGATCGTCGCTCTTTCCAGGAGTCTGGCAAACGAACTGGCCGGATTCAACATAACGGTCAATTGCATCGGACCCGGCGGTGTGGTAACGGCGATGCCGGATAGTATCCATTCCAACGGGGAAATCAGCCAGGATTATCTTCGGTCGGTTCCACTGGGGAGATTCGGCGAGCCGCGCGAAGTGGGTTTGCTTGCTTTGTATCTGGCTTCCGAAGCTTCGGATTATATGACCGGCCAGACTTTGTATCTCGACGGCGGGTATACGATTTCGTGATCCCGCGAGCGCACCGCACAATGCAGAAAATATTTATCAACTATTGTAAAGTGGCTATACCGTTTTTTTGAGAATTGCTTTATCGCCTTTGAAAGCTTTGAAGAATCTCAACTGATGTCATAATCCAAATAAATTTCCCCGAGGGTTCGGTCATGCAAAAATGTGATTTTACAGTTTACGATATGATTGCCCGTAATGCCGGTTTATACGCCGGGAAAAGTGCGATCATCTACGGAGATACCCGTATTTCTTTTCTCGAATATCAAACGCGGTGCGATCAATGTGCCGCCGGTCTCGTTAAAGACGGCCTCACGACAGGTGACCGGATTGCCATACTATCGGGGAACTGCGATGATTTCCTGATACTGAGCGGTGCAGCGGCAAAGATCGGCGCCGTCATCGTTTTGGTGAATTTCCGATTAGGGGAAGGAGAGATCAACTATATTCTCCAGGATTCGCAGCCGAAATGCATTTTCGCAAGCCTTGATTATAAGGATATGGCTTACAAGGCGTCGCTGGCTGTCCCCTCCATTCAAAAACACTACTTGTTTAAAGCGGAAAGCAGTGAAGGTGATTTCATTCCTTTCGGGGCGCTGTTGTCGAATGATCATCCGGTGACCCCGCCAGCATCGGCTTCCGAAAGTCTTGCCTTCATGATTATTCATACAGCCGCGGTCGGCGGGAAGCCGCGCGGCTGCGTTTTGAGCCAGGCCAATATCATGGCGGTCGGCTTTCAGATGGCCGACCTGTTCCAGCTGAACAGCAGTGACTGTCATGTGGGGACTCTCCCTCTCTTTCATATCGGGGGGATTGCGATGACCTTAGCTGTCATGCTGCAAGGCGGCCCAAATGTGATCATCGATCGTTTCGACCCGGTAGTCGTTTTAAAACAAACCCAAAAGGAGCGCGGAACATTTTTCTGTACGTTTCCTCCCATGCTGGCCGCAATTCTCGATGCCCAGGAAAAACAATCTATCGACGCGTCAAGCCTGCGGCGGGTTTGCGGAATGGACAGCCCGGATACCATTGAACGGTTTTTGAAGAATAATCCCGGCGCGGCTTTTTACAGCCTGTACGGGCAAACGGAAGTCATGCCCGTTTCCGGCTGCGACATCACGGAGAGACCGGGCAGCATCGGCCGTCCGGCGCTCCTGACGCGGGTGGCAATCTTTGATGATTTGGATCGGGAATTGCCGCTGGGAGAACAAGGTGAAATATGTGTACACTCCCCTTCCGTATTTCTCGGCTACTGGAATCTCGAGGCGGACTCAGCCTATACCTCCCGCAGCGGGTGGCATCACACGGGTGATCGGGGGCGGATGGACGAGGCGGGTTACCTGTATTACCTGGGCAGAAATCCGGAAAAAGAATTGATCAAGCCCGGCGGTGAAAATGTTTATCCGGCCGAAGTGGAAAAAGTCATTCTTGGCCATGGGGATATAGAGGAAGTTGCGGTGATCGGCATTCCCGATGCAGAATGGGGAGAAGCGGTGCTCGCGGTCTGTGTTCTGAAAAAAGGACGCCATTTAAAGGATACGGAACTTATAGAATTTGTAGCATCCAGGATTGCCCGCTATAAGAAACCGAAGCATGTCCTTTTTGTCGACCATCTGCCGAAAAAAGCCGGCGGCGAAACGGACCGTGAGGCGGTCAAGAAAATCTACGCCCTCACGAAATAAGAAGACGCGTGAAACAGATACAGTGTGCAGAGACACTGCAAAACAAATGATTGAGAGGGAAAATATCATGAAGAAACTGTCCGTATTACTGCTGCTCTGCGCTGTCCTGAACCTGATGTTCACGCTGGAGACTAACCGTCCTGTACCTGGAAAATGCGGAGTCGTGAATGATCATCAGGAATGAAACAAACGCGGATATAACTGCTATAAATGAAGTCACGATAGCGGCTTTCAAGAATCATCCGGTCAGCAGACAAACGGAACAATACATCATAAACGCATTGCGGGAAGCCCGTGCGCTGACCCTATCGCTTGTCTCCGAAATTGACGGAAAAGTGGCAGGCCACATCGCGTTTTCGCCCGTCACGATTTCCGACGGCAGTCCGGATTGGTACGGCATCGGCCCTGTTTCCGTTCGGCCGGAATTGCAGAGGCAAGGCATTGGAGAGGCGCTGATGCGCGAAGGATTATCACTGATGAAAGCGCGGGGCGGTCAGGGTTGCGCGCTTGCAGGCGATCCTGATTACTATAAGCGGTTTGGCTTTAGAAATATTCCGGCTTTAATTTATGAAGGGATTCCGCAGGAATTTTTTCTCGTCCTGCCGTTTAATGAAAAAGTGCCCGAAGGCCATGTTGTATTTCACAAAGGGTTCCAGGCAAGCTACTGAAGGTGATAGCGACGCCCGGACCAAAAGAGACGTGTATTCGTTGCGATCGGGTTGGCTGATGCCGATGATGTTCGTCCCGGGATCCTCAGAGCGCCATAATTTCTTTTCTGCGGAAGCAATCGAGGGAGTGGTCGTTGACAAGGCCTGTTGCCTGCATGTGCGCATAGCAAATGGTAGAGCCCATAAATTTAAACCCTCTTTTCTTGAGGTCTTTGCTCAAGGCGTCCGACTCCGGACTCACTGCAGGATAATCCGCTAATCTGCGGATGGTATTGATCCTGGGTTTGTTGCCGACAAAACCCCAGATGTATTTTGAAAAACTGCCGAATTCTTTCTGAACTTCGAGAAAGCGCAGCGCATTGTTGACCGTTGATTCTATCTTCAGTCTGTTGCGGATGATCCCGGGATCCTCGAGCAGCTTTTCAATTTTCGTCTGATTGAATTTCGCGACTTTCCCGGGTTCAAAATTTTCAAAGGCGCGGCGGTAATTTTCTTTTTTTTTCAAGACGGTATGCCAGCTCAAACCGGCCTGAGCGGCTTCCAGCGACAAAAATTCAAAGATCAACCGGTCGTCATGAACCGGAACGCCCCATTCCTTGTCGTGATACAAGACCATGTCGGGTTTCGTTAAATCAACCCAGGGGCAGCGATGAACTTCGCTTTCTGATTTTATTTTCACGGATCAACTCCCTTTCCCTGCCCGCTTAACCGGCATATCCCGGATGCCGGCCGCCCGCGAATCGGCTATCCGCATCACGCCCCATCCTCACGCATAGATCGACGCCCGCTGCGGAAAATCAAAAGCAAGGCCATGCCGATTGAGACAAAAAGGAAAATCGCCGGCGCGCCAAGACCGTGAATGAAAAAATAACACATCCCGACAACAGGCAGAAGTCCCAGGCGGACGAAAGGTTTCAGCCCCTCATGATTTTCGAGGAAACGCGCAGCCGCGGGCGAATAGCTGTAGTAGAACCGGACAAAGAATCGGCCCGGGGCGCTCTGAAGAAGAAACTGATCGCGAAAGGTGCGAAGAATGACGACGCGGGAGTCGAGCGATGAACCAAAGGCCGCCGTTGCGATGAAGCAGCCGCCACCTCCGCCGTCGCTCGCCGGGACTGCCACGGTTGTGTCGGAAACGGTGTGAACCTGCGCACCGAAAAAGGGGTTGGCCATTCCGACGTAAAGCGGATGCGCGGCAATGGTCGACGGCAACAGAACCCGGGCGCCGTAGTTGAACGGATCACCAAAACCGTCCCGGGTGAGCGGCGCCCAGTTCACGCCATCCGAGGTGTAGTAGATGTCGCAGCCCACCGGATTATCATTGTATATTTCTATCGCCTGCAGAGCCGCCTGAACCGCAAGCCAGGCCCCATCGTCACCGGGAGTGAGCACGCCCGCCGTCTCCAGGTTGGCGCGGGTTACATACTTGAGAAAGACGCGCAAATCGAAAGTCGATGCGTACAGTTTTCCATTGTACTGGGCCATCCACCACAGGTATTGATTTAAAGAGAAGTTTGTGTCGCGAATGGCGGGGTCCGGAGAAAGCATCTGGAGAATATTGGGCTGGAAGAAGCCCGCTCCGTAATTCCCGATCCGCGACGGGAAAATCGTGCTCCTGGTTGGGCCCGCCGTGTCGCCGATCACCATGGCGCAGACATCCGTTTTACTGATCCGATAAATCTGAGGAGGAATCCGATTCGGCAAAATCAGTTCCGCATTCCCCGAACCAATCAGCGAGGGAAAGGTCGCGAGTGTTCCGACATAAAGATTGTCCTGGAAAGAAGCCAGGGAAAGTGTTGTGTTGAATCTATTACCCAGTCCCTTGGGATAGGATGCGGCGGGAAACAGAGACTGGTCGGCAATGATGGGCGTCCAGACCCACCGGGCCAGTGCAGTATCAAACTTCCCTTT
>Ga0351840_1147_pt1 | contig 12478 bp, 9 predicted proteins | sample BONcelHFGM3001E5_FD_206883 | JGI IMG/M metagenome (GOLD analysis project Ga0351840, IMG submission 206883) | Enriched cells from coal bed in the Powder River Basin, Montana, United States - BONCAT cells FGM rep1 HSBNCT.FGM.300.1.E5 ... | reverse complement strand
CAACATCATAACTTCTCTTTACTCCGGGAATAAGTAATTTTACTACCTCTTTTGCATCACCCTGTATTTGCAGATAAGATTTAATTGTTTTGTTGAACTCTGCCTTATCTATATCTATATGAATAATTTTAGCGATTGGTGCATATTTGGAGGTATCTCCTGTAACCCTATCGCTAAATCTCATTCCGATTGCAACAATAAGGTCACTTCTCTGAGTCATCATATTTGGTGCAAGATTCCCGTGCATACCTACATTTCCGGCGAATAGAGGATGGTTATTGGGAACAGCAGAGAGCCCCATCAGAGTTGATACAATGGGTATGTTTCCTCTCTCGGCCAACTCAATAACCTCATCCCCTGCTTCGGATAATGTTACCCCCTGCCCGACAATAATCATCGGTTTTCTTGAAGAGTTTATTAATTCAATAGCCTCATTTATTTTGGATTGAGAGATTTGCACTCTTCTAAGACACGGGATGTTAAAAATCGAATCACCTCTAGATCTATAATTTGTCAACTCAATTTGGGAGTTTTTTGTAAGACTGATAAGTACCGGGCCAGGTCTTCCGTTGCGGGCAATATAGAACGCCTTTGCAATTATCATAGCAACTTCATCTGCAGATGTAATCTGATAACTCCATTTGGTAACCGGAACTGTAATGCTTATTGTGTCTGCCTCCTGGAAGAAATTTGTACCCAATTTATCTGCAGATACCTGAGCTGTTATACACACCAAAGGAGTCGAATCCATAAGTGCATCTGCAATACCAGTTACTATATTTGTTGCACCCGGACCTGCAGTGGCAATACAAACTCCTACTTTCTCACTGACTCTGGAGTACCCCTGGGCAGCGTGTACAGCTCCCTGTTCGTGTCTTACCAATATGTGATTAATCTTATCTTTATAGTTAAACAGATCGTCGTAAAGAGGCATAATTGTCCCCCCTGGGTATCCGAATATTGTATCTACACCCTCTTCAATTAGAGATTTTAAAACGGCCTCAGACCCTTTTATGTAATTTATATCCATAACTATCACCTATTATAAATTCGCCTTACTGCACCCTTGTCGGCAGATGTTACATTCATTGAATACACCTTGAGTGCATTTGAAATATCTCTCTTCCTGTTTTTGGGAGTGAATGCATCCTCACCTTTAAGATTAAGAATTTCTCTTCGTTTTGATAGCTCTTCTGAGGAGATATTGGCCTCTATTAATCTCTCTCCTATATCGATAGTTATAATATCTCCATTTTGAATAAGAGCAATATTTCCACCACTGGCTGCTTCGGGTGATATATGGCCAACTGAGAGCCCCGAAGATCCTCCGGAAAAACGGCCATCTGTAATAAGTGCACATTTTTTATCAAGGTTCATAGATTTTAGATATGAGGTAGGGTATAGCATCTCTTGCATTCCTGGACCCCCTTTTGGACCCTCGTATCTGATAACCACTACATCACCCTCTTTAATATTTCCATCTAGTATTCCAACAGATGCCTCTTCCTGAGACTCAAAAACTACGGCTTTCCCGTTAAATTTAAGTAGTGATGAATCTACTCCGGCACTCTTTACAATGCACCCATCCGGTGCCAGATTCCCATAAAGTACAGCTAAACCACCATCTTTGCTGTATGAATTTGTTGTATCTCTAATACAGCCTTTTTTAGAATCTATATCAAGGGTCTCAAAGTAATTATTCTGAGATCCAAGTACAGAACTTGCTATCATTCCGGGGGCAGATAAATATCGCTTAATTGCCTTCTTGTTGACTTTATTGCTTAATATATCATTTAAAATTAGAGCCTCATATAGTGAGTTGTAATCTACTCTCTTCACAGTTGTATCAATTAGGTCACACCTTGATAGTTCACCAAGAATTCTCATTATCCCCCCAGCCCTGTTAACATCCTGAATGTGGTATGCAGAATTTGGAGAGACTTTACACAAGACAGGTACTCTTCTAGACAACTCATCAACATCCCTCATCCCAAAAGAGACTCCTGCCTCATTTGCTGCTGCTATCAGATGGAGTACAGTGTTAGTAGATCCTCCCATTGAAATATCCAAAGCCATTGAGTTCATAAATGCAGTGCGTGTAGCAATTGACCTGGGAAGTACATCCTCATTTCCATTAAAATAGTACTCCTTGCAATTTTTAACAATGATTGATGCGGCATCCCTAAACAGTAACTTCCTGTTTTTGTGAGTGGCAACAAGTGTTCCGTTACCTGGGAGTGCCAATCCGAGTGCCTCTGTTATGCAGTTCATTGAGTTTGCCGTAAACATCCCGGAACAGCTGCCACAAGTGGGACAGGCTCCTCTCTCGAGCTCTAAAAGCTCTTTATCATCGGTATGTTCATCTGCAGCTTTTACCATAACATCTACCAGATCATACTTCTTCTCTGAAACTATACCGGCCTCCATAGCTCCTCCGGAAACAAATATGGCCGGAATATTAAGCCTCAATGCTGCCATAAGCATTCCGGGGGTGATTTTGTCGCAGTTTGATATACATATCATACCATCCACCTTATGCGCATTACACATAAATTCAATGCTATCTGCAATCAAATCTCTGGAGGGAAGAGAGTAGAGCATTCCGTCGTGCCCCATTGCAATACCGTCATCTATGGCTATTGTATTAAATTCGGCAGCAAAGCACCCCTGTTTTTGTATCTCTCTTTTAATAAACTGACCGATATTATGAAGGTGAGTGTGTCCGGGCACAAATTGAGTGAATGAATTAACTATTGCGATAATTGGCATTCCAAACTGGTTATCTTTCATACCGTTTGCTCTCCACAGTGAGCGTGCTCCTGCCATTTTTCTTCCAACTGTTGTTTGAGTGCTTCTGAGTGGTTTCATATTTGAGTCAATTATTTTTTGTTAATAGATAAAAGCTTCGCGAGCCCGCTTTTACAGGATCCTGTTAAAGCGAGCATAAGTTAAAAAGTGCTTAAACGGGATCCTAAATCAATCTAATAATAATGACTGAAATAATGATTGAAGAGACCACCAGTAGAAGTAGTCCCGAATTCAGGATATTTAGTGATAGATCATTTATGGACAATGATTTAACAGAGAAGTTAGAAAGGAGATATCCCCCTGCTGCAACCTCTTTTTGACTGTTAAACTCTTTGCTCATATAATGAATTGTAATTGGATACAATATGAAATGTTATGCAAATGTAAAAATTAATTATATCTGACAATACTTTTTTTAAAATATTTTTTCAATAGTGTAATTAAACGGTGTTAATATTGCGCCACTTTCTTAACCTTACCACCATTCCTGGAGTGGGTTTAAAACTTAATTGATCCATAAGCTCTTCTAATATTTCGTTTACAAAAAGTACCTTACTCTTTAGCATAATTAGTGTCTCAATTGTCCACACCTGAACTGCAACTCTCACTCTTTCATTAATTATCCACTCAATACAGGCCGAGGCAATTGCTTCGTATTGTTCATTGCTGCCTATGTATCTCCTGTTTTTAAGGATATCTGTCATTATCTTGGCGAAATGTCGCTTTGAACTCTCGTTTTGGACTTTTGGAAAGAGATTGAAAAAATGAGGGTAAAAATCATTGAAAAAATTGCAGTCGTAAAAGTAAACATATTCAAGAATATATGCAGATCTGAATTCAATCTTCTCTCTATGTTTTTTAAAGCTGCTTATTAATGTAAGGCTACTATTTTTATTAACAATGTCTATCACTAAGGAGATTAAAACAGGCACAGACTCTCTGGAGATCAGTATATCCCGAATATTTTTTGCGAAATCTTTATAGAAATCACTTATAAGAAGATCTACTATTTCGGTTTTTGAGAGTTGTCCCTGCATTAATTCCAGTGTGATTTTTTTGTTGTATGTATTTTATCAGGTTTTAAAGAGCACTGCTAATATAGTAATTTTTGAAATGGATGAGTGATAACAACTGCACTTTCAACAAAATCAATTATTGGATGTTATATAGTGTAATTATCTTATTATATAAACCAATTTTGTACAAGATGTTTAATGAATATAATCCTTTAAAAAAGGCTATGTTTCAGGTGATTGATAACGACGGAAAGGTTATCAACGAGAAATGGATGCCCCAAATAAGCGACACTCGTCTGCTTAAAATATACAAAGATATGCTCTTTGCCAGAGTAGCTGACTTGCAGATAGTCTCATATCAGAGACAGGGTAGAATATTTACCTATCCTCCCAATTATGGGCAGGAGGCAATAGCAGCAGCAGCAGGTGCACTCATTCAGGATAACGACTGGATGGTCCCCGCATTTCGAGAGATGGGGACTATGCTTGCCAAAGGTGTAACCCTTAAAGAGCTTTTTCTATACTTTATGGGCTACGAAGATGGCTCTAAGTTTGAGAATGCCAAGTTTACACTTCCTATTAGCGTTCCCATAGCATCGCAGCTCCTTCACGCTGTAGGAATAGGCTATGCTGTTAAATACAACAATGAGGATAAAGTAATTTATGCATTTGTAGGTGATGGCGGTACTTCTGAGGGAGATTTTCACGAAGCTGTAAATTTTGCTGGTGTTTGGAAGGTTCCTGTTATATTCATTATCCAGAACAACCAGTACGGGATATCTACCCCTACAAAGATGCAGACTGCATCTGACTCTTTGGCGATTAAAGCTGTAGCCTATGGTGTTAAAGGTATTCAGGTAGATGGTAATGACCTTTTTGCGATGTATAAAGCAATAGAAGAATCTGTTAAAGTTTGTCGCAACGGCGAAGGTCCTGTTCTGATAGAGGCAGTAACCTACCGTAAGGGTGCACATACAACTTCGGATGATCCGACAAAATATCGTACTAAAGAGGAGGAGCAGGAGTGGGATGAGAGAGATCCAATGAAAAGGTTAAAGTCCTATCTTATAACCAAAAAGCTTTGGAGTGAAAAGGAGGAGGAGAAGATTATTCCACAGTTCAAGGAGGAGGTAGACAGACAATTTATAGAGGCAGAGAATTATGGCCCCTACCCTAAGGAGGATATTTTCAAATATCTTTACGCTGAGATGCCGGATGATCTTCACGATCAGGAGCGCCAGTATGACAGATTCCTTCAGTGGAAAGCGACTAAGGTTAAGTAATTTACATTAATGGAGATTTAAGATGAAAATAATGAATATGGTCAATGCAATAAATGATGCATTGGATATAAAGTTGGCAGAAGACAAAAGTGTTATTGTATATGGTGAAGATGTAGGCGTTGAGGGGGGAGTATTCAGGGTGACAGAGGGGCTACAGTTAAAATATGGTGCCAATAGGGTTTTTGACAGCCCTCTTGCTGAATCCGGAATCGTAGGAACAGCAATAGGGATGGCGGTAGCCGGACTAAGACCTGTAGTTGAAATGCAGTTTTGTGGTTTTATCTATCCGTCATTCAATCAGATAATAAGCCACGCATCCAGAATGAGAAATCGTTCAAGAGGAAAATTTGAGACGCCGATGGTTATTAGAATGCCTTATGGTGGAGGGATAAACGCTTTGGAACACCATAGTGAAAGTATGGAGACGATTTTTGGACACATACCGGGACTCAAGGTTGTGGTGCCATCCACTCCTCACGATGCTAAGGGTATGCTTATAGCTGCTATAGAGAGTAACGATACTATTCTTTTTATGGAGCCAAAACGAATATACAGGGCAATTAAACAGGAGGTTGAAGAGGGTAAGTTTACAATTCCTCTCGGAAAGGCAAATGTTCTTACTCAAGGCACAGATGTTACCGTTGTAGCCTATGGAGCTATGGTAAGAGAGGTACAAAAGGCGATGGTTATGGCAAAGGAGGCCGGAATAAGTGTAGAACTTATAGATTTACGATCTATATATCCTATTGACAGAGAGACAATAGCAAAATCCGTTAAAAAAACAGGGAGAATTATAACTGTAACAGAGGGACCCCGTACATACGGAGTTGGATCTGAGATCAGTCAGATTGCAATTGAAGAGGCATTCCTCAATTTAGAGGCACCTCCTGCAAGAGTATCTGGCTTTGATGTAATTGTGCCTCTTCCAAAAGGTGAACATCACTTTATGCAGGATCCATATAAGATCTTTTATGAAATAGAGAGAATTGTAAAATATTAAAAATTATGAGATATATATTTAAATTTCCGGATATTGGAGAGGGTCTCGAAGAGGGAACTATTGTAGAGTGGCACGTAGAGAAGGGGCAATCTGTAAAGATGGGAGATAGTCTTGTCACAATGGAGACCGATAAGGTTGTAACTGCAATACCCTCTCCCAGAGATGGTATAATAGCTGCAAAATTTGGTAAAGTTGGAGAGATAATTCACGTAGGATCTGCATTGGTAGAGATTGATATAGCCGGGGTTGAAGGAGATGCAGCAATAGAAGAGGCAAGAAAACCCGAAGCAGAAAAAACAGTTGTTGAGGCCGTTGAAGAAGAGGGTGCAGGGGTGGTAGGTACTCTTGAAATAGCCGGTAACAGTATGGTATTATCTGCAAGCAGGGAGGGCGTTACTTCCGAAAAAGCAACCGCCACAAGAGAGAGAAAGATACTAGCCACACCTGTAGCACGTGCGGTTGCCAAAGAGATGTCAATTGACATTAATACGGTAAATGGTACCGGACCCGGTGGAAGGGTGACTAAAGAGGATATTCTTAACTTTACAAAAGAGAGTTCAAAAGCAAAACCTCTTACATCCGGTTCTAATGAGAACTCTAAACAGAGCTCACCACAAAGAAGAGTGGAAGTAGAACCACTGTCTCAAATACGAAAGACTATAGCAAAAAATATGTTGCAAAGCAAACACAATGCTGCTCATATGACTGTATTTGAAGAGGTTGAAATATCTGAATTAGAGAGGATAAGAGGTAAGTATAAAGAGATAATGCAAAAAGAGGGGGTAAAACTCACCTATCTTGCTTTTATAGTTAAGGCAACAGCAATGGCACTTAAGAAATTCAAAGCACTTAACTCCGAAATGGATAACGAAGGAGGTAATCTTATTTATAAGAGGTATTACAATATTGGTATTGCTGCAGATACAGAGAAGGGACTTGTCGTGCCTGTTATCAGGGATGCAGATAAACTCTCAGTTAAGGAGATAGCCAAAGAGATAATTGTGCTTTCAGATAAAGCCAGAGAGGGTAAGCTGACTCTGGATGATATGAAAGATGGTACTTTCACTATCACAAGCTATGGAAGTATTGGAGGTCTCTTTGCTGTACCGGTAATCAACTACCCACAGGCAGGAATTCTTGGAGTAGGAAGAATTAATAAAAAGCCGGTAGTTAAGGATGACTCAATAGTTCCTGGATTGGTTCTTCCTCTGTCATTGAGTGTAGATCACAGAATTGCAGACGGAGGTGAAACAGCCAGGTTTATTAATACGATAATGGGCTATCTTTCAGATCCTGTATCATTACTTATGGACTAATAAAATGAGGTTATAAATTATGTACGATTTAATTATAATAGGATCCGGTCCGGCAGGATATGTAGCAGCAATAAGAGCCGGTCAGGTTGGTTTAAAAACTGCAATTATTGAGAGAGATCATATCGGAGGTATGTGTCTCAATTGGGGATGTATTCCCTCAAAATCAATTATGGAGAGTGTTAAACTCTATCAGAGAATCTCTAAAGATGCCTCTCGTTTTGGAATCGACGGCATTGATAAAAAATTAATTTCATTCAACTGGAACAAAGCTGTTAAAAGATCCGACACAATTATCAAGAAGCTTACGACAGGAGTTGAATTTCTTTTGAAGAAGAATGGCGTGGAGATTATTTCCGCACAGGCAAAAATTATCTCCTCAAACTCTGTGCTTGCTGATAACAGACTTATAGAGGGTAAAAATATTATCATTGCAACCGGCTCAAGTACGCCAAAAATAGATACCACCCATCCTTCACTTATTGTTGAACCCGGCACCCTTTTCACAGAGAGAGAGATTCCGGGCAATATTGTAGTTGTAGGCAAATCGCCAATAGCGGTAGAACTTGCTCAAATCTTTAGTATGATGGAGAGGAGCGTAACAGTTATTTCTGACAGTGACGGCATTATGCCCAAAGCAGACCCATACATAAGTAGTTTTATTCTTAACAAGCTAAAAAAAGAGAGGATAAAATTTGTTTTTGGAAGAGAGATAACTACTACAGATGGTTTGTGGTCAGAGGGTAAATTGAATTTGGAGGGAGAGGAGATTGGGTGTGATCTTATTGTAAACGCCCGAGACAGAAAGGGGAACATTATAGATTCAGATATAGAGATAAAGAGAGATAATGGATATATAGCTGTAGACGAGAATTTTGAAACTTCTGTTAAAGGAATTTATGCTGTCGGGGATGTAAATGGAATGAGTATGTATGCTCACATTGGATCTGCACAGGGTCTGAATGTGGTAAACAGAATAAAAGGGATTGACAAAAAGCTGGATATTCATAAACTACCTATGAATATGTACACAGTTCCCGAAGCTGCTCAAATAGGTCTCACAGAACAGCAGATAAAAGATGCCGGCTACGACTATAAATCCAGTGAATTTCCTCTCTCTGCAAATGGAAAGGCGCAGACAGAGGGCTCTGCAGAGGGTTTTGTAAGGATTCTCTCCGAAACAAAATATGGTGAGGTACTAGGTGTTCAAATCATAGCTCCTAATGCAACTGATATGATAAATGAAGCTAGTGCATATATGCAACTTGAGTCTACCGTTTACGATATAGCACAAACAGTACACACCCACCCTACTGTATCAGAAGTGTTTATGGAGGCCGGTTTTGAAGCTGTAGATATGGCAATTCATAAATAAAAATTCAATGTCTCAACTATCATCATCTCACATTGAATACAATCTTCCCGATATTCAGGTTATGAATTCGCGGCTTGATTTTGCTTTCCAGACCTGGCAACCTGATGCTGTTTACATAGTTTTGGGTAGATCCAACAATGCAGATAAGGCAGTCTATACAGATTTAGCCGAAAAAGATGGAGTTAAGATAATAAAGCGGCCATCAGGGGGAGAGAGCGTTGTTCTATCTCCCTCTATGATGGTTTTTTCATCAAAATTCTTATTGAAAAAAGATAGTAGTCCGGCAACTCTTTTTAAGATGGTAAACAAAAGTTTGATAGACTCACTCTCTGGTGCCGGAATTAAAAATCTATCATCAAAAGGGATTTCGGATCTTACAATTAATGATAAAAAGATATTGGGTTCCTCTATGTACTTAAAAAACAACTATCTCTTCTATCACGCAGTTTTAAACATTAGCGAAGATGTCTCCCTGATATCTAAATATCTTAAACACCCTTCAAAAGAGCCTGACTACAGGCAGGGAAGAGTACATAAAGAGTTTATTACATCACTTCATAATGAGGGATATAACCTTGATTATCATATGTTAGAGCTTTATATTGAGAGAGCATTTAAAAACCTTTATTCATTAATTAGTGCGAATATCAATTAATTGACTTAACTTCGCCGGATATTTCTACAAAGTCGTTGTCTAAATCACATCGTTTTGTGAAAGACAATTTAAACAACGCATCAATCATCGTAAATTTATTTAATGACATTTAACGAACTACAGATTATCGAGCCCATCCTGAAGGCCCTGATAAATGAGGGTTATTCTATACCCACACCAATTCAGGAACAGGCAATACCAATCCTGCTTCAAGGCCGCGACATCTTAGGATGTGCCCAAACAGGAACAGGCAAGACAGCCGCTTTTTCAATCCCTATTATTCAGAAACTGTACGAAAACAGAGATGTTGCAGATGTGAATACAGGAAGAAACAGTAAAAAGCAGAGGAAAAACATAAAAGCACTGGTTTTAACACCAACAAGAGAGCTTGCAGCCCAAATCGGGGATAGTTTTTCCAGCTACGGAAAATTCACATCTCTTAAGCATACCGTAATTTACGGTGGCGTAAGACAGCGCTCACAAACAGATGCAATAAGAAACGGAGTTGACATTTTGGTCGCTACTCCCGGAAGATTGCTGGATCTTGTCAATCAAGGTCACGTTAACTTAAGACATATTGAGTTCTTTGTGCTTGATGAAGCAGACAGAATGTTAGATATGGGCTTTATTACAGATATAAAAAGGGTTATAGACCTCATTCCTCAGAGCAGACAAACTCTGTTATTCTCTGCAACAATGCCGTCTGAAATCTCCAGCCTGGCTGAATCTCTTCTAAATAATCCTGTTAAGGTAGAAGTCACTCCTGTTGAAGCAACTGTAGATCTTATAGATCAATATCTCTACTTCGCAGACAGAGGAAATAAGACACCACTTTTGATTGACCTTTTAAATGATGATGATGTAGAATCTGCACTCATCTTTTCAAGGACAAAGCACGGAGCAGATAAATTATCTAAGAGTCTCACAAGAGCCGGTATTAACTGCGATGCAATTCACGGTAATAAATCTCAGAACGCCAGACAGAAAAGTCTTTCGGATTTCAAGAGAAAAAGAACCCGTGTATTGGTTGCTACAGATATAGCTGCCAGGGGAATAGATATCAATCAGATATCACACGTAATCAATTATGACCTTCCGGAGGCTGCAGAGACTTATGTACACAGAATTGGAAGGACGGGCAGAGCCGGATACAGCGGAGTTGCGCTCTCATTTTGTGATTCGGGTGAATTAGGAATGTTAAAGAGCATTCAAAAGCTTATTGGCAAGGATATCAACGTTATAGCCGGACACGAATTTGAGTGTGCAGTTTGTGTTGAAAAGATAGAGAGGCTTAAAAAGAGTGTTGCCAAAGGAAAAGAGAGAACAGGTTCAGGTTTGCAAACCGTGGCCGGAACTCAGGAGAAGAGCTCTTCTAACAGATACAAAGGAAAAAGAACAAAAGGAGAGTTTTGGCAGAAGGGCAGACGCAGAAGCGCTTAATAACTGTAAAACAATAAGATAAAGGGGAGTTCTGGAGACAGTCTCCCTTTTTTTATTTAGTATTAAAAATGCTATTTTTGTTATCTAAAACTTAACACTTGGGGAATGAATTTCATACAGAATCATCTAAAACTTCCTGATGGAAAAAAAGGTGTAAAGAGCATATTTATAGCAATTCTTATAGTTTGGTTTCTTATAAATCTCATACAATCTGTAACAACAGATGTGATTAGGGATGAAGCGTACTATCATTTCTATTCTCAGAATCTCTCCTGGGGCTATTTTGATCACCCGCCTGCCGTTGCTTTAATGATTAAAATAAGCTCTCTGTTGTTTAATAATGAACTTAGCGTAAGGTTTATAACTCTATTACTCCAGATTATCACTCTATCATTGATTTGGAAGATAATTGAAGATAAAAACGCCTCAAAATCGGATGTACTTTCATTTTTCGGAATATCTGCCGCAGTTGTAATGTTTGTGGTGTATGGATTCATAACAACACCAGACTCCCCTCTACTGCTCTTTACTGCCCTCTTCCTTCTATCTTATAAAAGATTTCTGGAAAAAGACGGCTTTGTAAATTGCCTTTTACTGACAATATCAATGGCCGCTCTAATCTACAGTAAATACCAGGGTGGGCTGATTATTCTGCTGGTAATTATTTCAAATCCAAAACTTCTTCTTAACTACCGTTTTTGGCTGAGCGGGATTGCAGCACTGCTTCTTTTAGCCCCGCACATTTTTTGGCAGTTGGATAATGACTTTCCTTCCCTAAAATACCACACAACCGGAAGGTCTAAACCTTTTAAAATAGGCTATTTTTTAGAGTATCTACCTAACCAATTGGCAAATTTTAATCCATTTATACTCGGAGTGATATCATATATAATATTTAAGTTTAAGCCGGAAGGAGATTTTAGAAGAGGACTCTATTTTATAATTGTGGGGATGATTCTCTTTTTCTGGGGGACAACCTTTAGGGGACACGTAGAGCCTCAGTGGACTATAGCTGCCTCCATTCCTATGATTATTCTTATTTATGAGTTCTCCAGAAAGAGTTTGAAGATTCAAAAATATTTAAGAAGATTTGTATATCCCTCCATAATTCTACTTCTTATCTTCAGAGTAATTCTCACCCAGGACTCCCTCCCGATTAAGCTTGAGTTTTACAATCAACAGAGATGGGCTCAGGAACTAAAGGAGATTGTAGGAGAGAGGGCAGTTATTTTCAGTGACGGTTACCAGAGGCCATCTGTTTATAAATTTTATGCAAAATCTGATGCATTTACTGTAAACTCTCTCTATTACAGACAAAACCAGTACGATTTAAACGGGTATAAAAATAATTTTTTTGATAGGGATATTGCAATTGTCACGGATAGATATGATTCTCTATCACAAGCTTATCCAATTCTTGATAAAGATACTATCTGGCTTAGATTCTCCAATTACCTTGTATTGACATCAGATATAGATATTATATTTAATATACCTAAACACTCAATTTTTTCTCAATCAAAAGAGTATATTTCTGAATAGATTCATCTGATCCTGCAGGTATTAAGCCCCAGTTATAAAAATTGAT
>Ga0351840_1146_pt1 | contig 12588 bp, 6 predicted proteins | sample BONcelHFGM3001E5_FD_206883 | JGI IMG/M metagenome (GOLD analysis project Ga0351840, IMG submission 206883) | Enriched cells from coal bed in the Powder River Basin, Montana, United States - BONCAT cells FGM rep1 HSBNCT.FGM.300.1.E5 ... | reverse complement strand
GCATTTGGCTTTCGCGATGACCTTGGTCAAGGAGTTGGGGCAGGAGAAGGGAGAAGAGCTGACCACAAAAGCCATCAAAGAATATGCGAGGATGATCGGTGAAAAAAAGAAGGAGCAGGCCCTGGGTCAGGGATGGGACCTGTCCGTGGAAAGTTTCTGCAAACTGTCCGATCTACCCGTCTTGGGCATGCACAGCCGCAAGGAAGAAGTGGTCGTGGACGGCGAAAAGCGGTCGCGGGTTTACGGCTGCATCATGTCACAGGTGTGGCGGGAATATGGCCAGGACAAACTCGGACGGATCTATTGCTACGTGGATCCCGCCAGCGTTATGACCTTCAACCCAGATTTCAAGTATGTCCACACCCAGGCCATCCCAGATGGCGACACCTGCTGCGATCTGGCTTTCAGAAGCACGACGGGAGAGGACAAAAAAGAATTTCAGAAAGAAGACACCGATTTCCGGACAATCGAGAAGAGCGGGCCCAAATCATAACGGACGGCTCGGGTCCCCATCGCATGAACCGTGTATATACATACATTGTCTTTCAGTTGATGGCCGTGTAACCGAGGATGACGTGCAGATCCGGTTCGATGTGATCGGGGAGACCATATTTCTGCTGAAAATCACGCGCCAAGTCGTCCTGTTTGGGGCCATGCCGCTCGGAAAGCCAGCAGCCCCCAGCGTGTGCCATCAACCGCATGTGGTTGCTTGCCGCCGCATCGAACCGGCGTTCTGGGGGGGGCACGCTCTCGTTTTGTCCGATCGCCACCGCCACCCGTTTGTCATGGAAAATCAAGACGATGCAGCGCAACTGCGGGTGGGGATATCGCACTAGATCAAGGTCCGCTCTTCGGGCGTCCGGAGGATGATGAACTGGATGTGCCCCAGGTTGCAGCCGATGGGCATGGCCCGTCACGCTTCCAGGATAGTTTGGAGCATTTCTTCCGGGGATGGGCTTGTCTAGGAAGTTCCGGTACGATTTTCTGCCATAGATCAGTTTGTTCACGGCCGCCATCTTCGCCAGCGTAAAGGGGGCAAGCAGCGGTTCATCGATCTGCGGTTGTTTGCCGGATCGGATCTGGGCGGCGATGTTCAGGTATTTCTTCACCCATTCGAAGTCATCGTCCGTATCGCTGAAGCCCCTGGCGCGCTAATAGCTCTTTCTATTTGTTGTCATGTCTTGCCTCAAATAGTCTATTCTCTAGTGTCTGCTATGATTGATTGTACCACTTCACTCCCGATCTTGCTCAAACTCATTTTTTGTCGTCCTTTAGGAATCTCTGGTGGCCTTTCAATACCTAACTTTTTCATGCGAAAGAATAATGTGGAATAATTGATATTGAGAAGATTAGCAGCCCCGCCCTCTCCTCGCACTTTCCAATTGGTTTTTTTTAGAGCCTGCAATATACAGGAGCGTTCGTTATCTTCCAGGGTTGAAATCGGTGTCATGCTTTTCAATTCCCTCGATTCTAAAAGCTCTGGAACGCGGAAGTAATCACTTCTACTTAAGATCACTCCTCTTTCGATAATACCTTCTAATTCTCGAATGTTTCCGGGCCATTCGTATTGCAACAGTTTCTCCATTTCTCTCTTTGGGATTCCGATAAATGATTTTCCCGTTTTCTTCGAAAATATGTTTAGAAAGTGGATAGCCAGAAGCGGGATGTCTTCTTTGCGTTCGCGAAGAGGTGGCACATAAATCGGAAATACGTGCAGTCGATAATAGAGGTCGGCCCTGAATTTTTTATTTTTGACTGCATCTGATAGATTGCGGTTTGTAGCCGTTACCAGACGGAAATCCGACCTTATAGTTTCAGAATTTCCAACTCTTTGAAATTCCTTACTTTGTATAACTTGTAACAGTCGGGTCTGCACATCTTCTTTCAGTTCTCCGATTTCATCGAGAAAGATTGTCCCTCCATCTGCCAGTTCAAATCTGCCTATTTGCCTTTGTATTGACCCAGTAAACGCTCCTTTTTCATGCCCAAAAAGCTCGCTCGTGATTAAATTTTCGGGAAGAGCATTGCAAAGAACCTTGACAAAAGGCTGAGTGTTTCTTTTGCTATGCATATGGATGGCCTCAGCTACCAAACCTTTACCTACTCCGGTTTCACCCAGAATAATGACATTTGTTTCCGTGTTTGCCACCTGATTTACTTTATTAAATACTTCCAAGATGCTCGGGCTCTTTCCGACAAAGGAATCGAGCTGAATGCTCGAACAGGATTGTTCTTTATAATACTGTTTTTCTTGGTTTAGTTTGTGATTATAAGACTGAATTTGTTCATAAGCTTCTGCGTGATCCATAGCGATTGCAGCTTGCGCTGCAAAATAACTGAGCAGACTTAAATCACTTTCTTGAAAAGGGTTGATAAAGAGATTGTTTTCAAGATATAAAACACCGACAATTTTATTTCTGCAAACCATAGGCACACAGATTTGAGAAAGAATATTTTCCAAGTCAATTTTATTATGGTCTTCTTTCTTATTGTGCCTTACAATTTTACCTTTGCCAGTCCGTACCACTTCCTTCATTAATTTATTCATGACTTTGAAATCCTGATCGATGATCTGAGATGATGTAATGTTTTTTGAGGCTATGAGTTTACTCCGCAAGGAATCTTTATTCTTATCGTTTTCTTTAATCCTCTCCACTTTGAAAATTGCTCCCCGTTCAGCGCCGCTAATTCTATTTGCAGTGGAAAGGATAGTCTGTAATAATTGCTTCTGATTACGAATGGATGACATATCCTGACTTAATTTCAAAATCTCATCCCATAGAATCTGTAAATCTTGGTGCGGTTTTATGAATGAATTGAATTCATCTGGAATGAAGTCACGGTTGCACTCCATGAGCAATGCAAGTATTTTTGATTTCATCTCCGAAGCGCCTTTGTTGTTGCCGGAAGCTGTATATTGACGCATGAGTATAACGTACGTCCGGCAAAGTTCTAATAGATGGCCGGCGTCCTCTAAATATCGTATTGATAGATTGAGAGATTCAATAATTTTTTCAGGGGAAGCGTTTTTTCGTCGCTGCATGATTGCCATGTATCTGTAAGCAACTCCTTTCAACAGAACATTTTCCTCCTCAAGAAACTTACGGATCTCATCCTCTATGTGAATATTTCCGAGACGAGGGAAAGTGCCTTCTTCCATGGCCAAGCATATCTCGAGCCAGGCAAATGGAATCAACATCATATTAACATTGGTAGAAATAGAGAGCTTCAACCACTGATTGAAGTAATAAATTGCTTCTTTTTGTTTTCTCTGAAAAAAATAAGCGGCGGCAAGTGTTAACTTTGCACGAATCACGTTCCAGTCACTATCGTCACAATCTGACGTCTTATATTTTTCTAGGTAGGATAGGCATTCGTCAGTGAGCTGAAGTTCCAGCATAGCCCCCGCAGTTGTTACCTCAATATCACTGGCAAGTATAGGATCGTTTTTCTCCAAACAATGCTTGCGCAGCGCATTCAGCATTCCTAAACCTTGTGTGAACTGTCCGGCCTGTGTATAACAAAATCCGACCACTGAACCGACCAAAATTCTATGTCTCTCAGAAGGGAAAATTTCTATACTAGGGATGTGCGTCTCATAATCTTTAATCACTTTCTTTATAAGACCTTGCCAAATATAGGCATAAAGTTGGAAAGCACTCGCGGACTCCAAAAGTTTAGTGAAAGACGCATTTTCTTTCAGTATGATGATGCCTTCTTTGACATGTTGTGTTGCTGCACGGTACCCTCCTTGCAAAAAACAATTTATTGCTAAGTGCATTAAAAGAAGTGACGCTTCTTTTTTCATATTTAGCCTTTTTGCTTTTACTATTGCTTCATGAAGTAGAGATGAAACATTGTCCGTGTTTTCTCGAGCAAAAGAAATCCTGGCATATTTAATGGCAGTCTCCACAAATAGTAAAAGGGCTTCTTTCTCTAAATTTTCTCGAAGATCGTTTAAAATTTTCTTGTAGTAAAATGCTGCCATTCTATATGAACATACATTGCGTGCATTGTCAGCCGCATCGAGAAGCCTGAGACAGCCATTTAAATCATTATGAATGAAAGGAAGATGATGAATGATAGCTTTGTTAGCTTTTTCATCTATAGAAGATTCCCTTAATAAAAAAAACACAATTTTCTGATGCCAAAACTGCAGTTCTGTTAAGTTCAGAGTTTCTTTCAATTGCTTTTTGATCTCAAGGTTTTCGAAAGTGAAATAGCCGTGTGATTTTCTTAATAGCCAACCTTGTTGAACAGCATCATCAAGTAGAGCAAGAAGATGGCTTGGTTTATGGCCGGAAATCTCAATAAGCCAATCTATACAAAATTCTCCCTCAAAAAGGGCTGCTAAAGTCAGACAATAGTTGTCTTTGGACGGAATAGTTGAGTCTAATTTCATAAAAATCGCTCCTTTATAGTGAAGGACAATATTTTGCTATTTATGCTAGAATCGCTTCTCAGTAATTTTGACCTTGCCCCGAAAAACTGCATTTAGATCAAATCGATTCTGATCTCTTCCGATGAACCGTTTTTCCTCTATAGATCGATGAAACTCAGTCGTTTTTTATAACATCAGATCACTAAGCATAGGGCATTTTTGATAATCTTTTTGATTGCATAATTTAATCGTCCTAAAGTGAAAGTCATTTAATCTAATTTTTCATCATCTCTTACAAGATCATATTGTCTTTGTCAATAATCTTGTATAATAATGATCAATAATGAGTGATTTATTCCTCAATAAGATGGATATAGCTTTAACGTTTTTGTAATTAGCCGTAATTAATAATAAAAATTAAATTATTAAAATGGCATAAATATTGTAGTTTATATAGCTAAGTTAGTGTGTTTTCAGCACGCTGATTTATTTAGTCTTTAATGACGGGGTGGGCAAAAGTAATCTATTTTATAGGGGGTAAGGCAATGTTATTACTTGGAGATCTTGTAAGAAGGAATGTAGCGGTAAGACCTGACAAAGTAGCCGTTATTTTCGAAGACGAACAACTAACATTCCGGCAATTAAATAGCATGGTCAATCAACTCGCTAATGCCCTAACCAACTTAGGAGTCAAGCGGGGCGATCGGATCGGTATACTACTTACAAATTCTCATCTATATGAAGTGAGCTATTTTGCATCCTGTAAGATCGGCGCCATATTTGTCCCGATCTGTTTCTGGTATAAGGAACCGGAAATTGAATATGTTTTAGATAAGGCAGGCGTTTCTATACTAATTCTTGGTCAAGATTTTATCAGTCCCGTGAAGAATATCAAAAGCAAGACGGTGAAACATTACATTGTTATCGATGGTGATGTGCCTGCGGATATGATCAACTTTGAACAACTTGTTAAGAAATTTCCCGATGATGAACCGAATGTATTTGTTGACGAGAATGATCCTCATTTGATTTTGTTTACTAGTGGGACAACGGGCGTGCCGAAGGGAGCAGTAATCAGCCAGAGGAATTATTTTCTGCATACTGGTGTCGGCGTACATGTGCTGAACCAAACTGAAAACAGCGTCTTAATGTGCCCCTATCCTTTGTTCCACATGGGAGGCATCATTCAGCTCCTTGGTAATGTCTATGTAGGCATGACCTTGGTCATCATAAGTACCCCACCAACCCCCAAAAAAATGCTGGAAGCCATCCAAAATAACAGAGTCACCCATTTTGTAGCAGTACCGACGATGTGGCGAAGATTGTTGGAATATCCTGATTTCGACAATTATGATGTGAGTTCCTTGAAAATTGCGATGGGCGGATCTGATGCCATGCCGAAGGATTTATTGGAAGAAGTGTTAAAAAGAACACCCGCTGCTTCACCTCAGACCTATGGTCTCTCTGAAGGGGGATGCTTAACCTTCTTATCACCCGAGGATTCAGCAAGGAAAATCGGTTCTTCGGGGAAGCTCCACTGTCAATCTGAAATCAGGCTGATAGATGATGAAGGGAAAGATGTTCCTCAAGGGGAAGTGGGAGAAGTAATTTGCCGGGGCGAACACAGGATGTCATACTATTGGGATATGCCGGAAGAAACGAATAAGACGATTGATGCAGATGGGTGGCTTCATACGGGAGATCTTGCCCGGTACGATGAGGAAGGTTTTATCTACATCGTTGGTCGCAAGAAAGACATGATCATCAGCGGAGGGCAGAACATATATCCTGCGGAGATAGAGAAAGCGTTGTTAAAGCATCCCAAGATAGCGGAGGTAGCGGTTGTTGGTGTCCCTGATAAAGAGTGGAATGAAGTGGCCTTGGCGGTGATTGTTCTGCAAGAGGGCGAATCCATGACGGAAAAGGAGGTTATCGATTACATTAAAGAGAATCTGGCCTCATACAATAAACCTCGCTATGTAAAATTTGTTAAAAGTCTTCCGCGTACGGCAGCGACAGGAAAGCTTCAAAAAGCCGAGTTAAGAAAACAATATACTAAAGAACTAAAGCTAGCATAGCCGTGGTATGCGGCAGTACAAAAATAATTTAGTTAAGTAACTATAAAATAAGGAGGAAGCTAAATGAAACAATTTAAGATACAGAGGATGTTCTTTTACTTGATTGCAATATGCTTTACTGTCATGTCGGCTCAAGGCTGGAATGCCGCCCATGCCGCCAAACTCGAAAAGAATGTCATTAAGGTGGGGTTTGCGGGGGGGATGAATTTTATTTTTGGCAAGCAGATGCTTCAGGGTGCACAAGACGCCGCTGAAGAGATCAACAAGGCGGGTGGCGTGCTCGGGAGCAGGATAGAAATCGTTTCTGCTGATACTAGTTTGACCGCGGCGGGGGCTGCATCAGCTATTGCTAAGTTGGTGATTAGTGATAAAGTGGATTATCTGATTGGAGCCTATACTAGCGAGGAATCAACTGCATTTCTTGCGGAAGCCACTAAGCGTAAAATTGTAACATTGACGCATACGACAACAATGCAATTTGATGATGCTTATAAAATGAATCCCACCGCAAATAAATATTTCTTTGCGCTAAGCAGTTCTGAATTTCACGTTGCTGATCACTACATCGACTCGCTTCCTTATGTTGTGAAGACCTTGAAGAAAGAATTAGGTCTGAAAAAAATAAATGTGGCTTATATTTCAGATAATGCTCTCTGGACTGTCAATATTGATAAAATGATGAAGGCAGCCTTCGAGAAATACAAAGACGACGTAAATCTTGTTTATTTTTCCAAGCCGGCACGTAATGCGTCAGATTTCACAACCGAAATGACGGAGATGATAAAAAAAGATGTTCAGCTAGTCTATTTACATGGCGGTTACGCAAGCGTCATTCCGTTTGTTAAACAATTCAGTCAGATGAAAGTTCCCGCCCTCCTCGGTGGATCTATTACATTAGCTATGACCCCTGAGGATTTTATCAAGTCAGCGGGTAGGGAAAATACCGGATATATTTTCATCCAAAATATTGGTACTCAATTGTCATCTGCTCGTGACGCCAAGCTGTATGAAGAATTTAAATCGAAACATGGCGTATATCCCGGTTATTACGCCCTCGAAGGTTATAATTTTATAAAGGCCCTTGCAGGTGGACTAGAAAAAGCAGGGAGCATGCATGCTGACGCCCTTATCCCGGCCATTGAGAAAAACGTAGTTCCTCCTGAGAAGGCTTGGGGTGGAGCGATCAAGATCGTGAATCACAGATTGGTTTTCGATTACAATGGTAATAAAGGTATGCGGAAATACACAGTACAATATACACCAGAAGGTGATAAAACAGTCATCATCTATCCGGAAAAGGGAGCCATGTCAAAGATTATGATTCCGGATTTCATGTACAAGAAATGGAAGGAATAAAAGATCGTTATTGTTATGATAACGATTGGATTTGAAATAATGAAATCTCCGCTAGAAGATTAGGAGGCAACGACCAAATTAATCACCTAACTCGTAGGAGAGAATAACTGATATCCAGTTATGACATGTAAGCAGTATATGCGATTGCCGTTGCAAGAAGTGTTCATGAGAAAAAATGAAACCATTATGACGACCAGACACACGCGATTGAAGAAGTCTAGTACGAGATCCTGTAAAGCCAAGATCAGGATATCTAGTGTAGTGCGTCTAACGCTTCTTTACATATCTTGTTTATATTGCATGACCGTGACTACCGTAAATCAGCATAGAACAAGGGGTTGCAACCCCTTGTTCTGACGTATTGCGCCATGAACCTGTGTAAAGGAATTTACGACGCACTACGCTAGCATATTTCGAACAAAACAAATACAAATAACAAGGAGGAATAGTTATGATCAAATCAAGATTGTGCGAGTTGCTCGGAACAAAATATCCGATCATTCAGGCGGGCATGGGACCGTTCAGCAACAATAACCTTTGTGTGGCCGCGGCGAATGCGGGTGTTCTGGGATTGCTTTCGACAAGCGGTCTTTTTAACAAAGACGATCAGCCGTGGATTTACAATGCGTTTGTGGAGACTGCGGAAGCGAAACGCGAGGATGATATGGCCACCGTTCTGGAAAAGCTGCTGAAACGCACCTATCGCCTGGTCAAAGACAAGGGAGGCGTATTCGGAATAAACGTCATGGTTTCGGCGGAACTTAAACAGCATTCGCTGGTCATGATCGACACGGCCATCCGGGTACGGGAAGAGAACCCGGACATGAAGAAACACTTCAAGGTCATCTTCACTTCCGCCGGTGACCCGGTCGGTTGGAAAGACAAGATCAAGGGCGCCGGTTTCACCTGGATGCATGTAGTACCATCCGTCAAAGGCGCGCAGCGTTGCAAGAAGGCGGGCGTGGATGTCATTGTGGCCTCCGGCCATGAAGGCGGTTTCCATACCTCCTGGGAACCGGTCCACTCCATGATCCTTCTACCCGCCGTGGTCGAAGCCGTATCGGACGAAAAGACACTTGTATGCGGCGCCGGTGGATTTTGCGACGGCAAGACACTTGCCGCGGCCCTGGTTCTCGGCGCAGACGGCGTTCAAATGGGAACGCGCTTTTTGGCAACGCAGGAGAGCGACTTTCACCAGATCTGGAAGGAAGGGGTCGTTGCTGCCGGTGATCGCGGAACGATCGTTGCCCGTGGTTTTGTCGGGCCGGCGCGCTGGCTGAAAACTGCGCGCAGCGATGAACATGCCAAAAACACGTTGCAAAAATCTCCCGGCGTTTTCCTCGGAACACCCGATGATTATACAACAATAGACATGTCCCTCATCAATTTTGAGATTGAATCCATCAAAGCCGTGTATGAAGGGGATAAGACAAAAGCGATGATGGCTGCCGGAGAGGCGGCACAGCGCATCAACGATATGCCCAAAGTCAACGACCTGGTCCAGACCATTGCCAAAGAGGCTGAGGATATTCTCAAGAGCGTTCAGACAAAGTTCCTAGGCTAATCATTATTCATCCAGAACAGAGTGGGAATGATACAAGCGTTTCCACTCTGTTATTTATTTTGTTGATAAAATTAACTGTGAAAATATAGACTTCGGATGACATTTATATAGATTTTGATTCAATAGAAAAGTCAACGGGAGGTCGTTTTATGAGACAAGGTCAGGGAGATATTAATCGGACTGTTACCAATTACAAGGAGCCCTGAACGAATTAAAGTATTGAGGGATACGCTTCCCTGTCTATGCGTAGTCTGGGACAGAATCATCCGGTCTATTCGAATCTGCGACGAATTGAGGAACTGGTAACAACTGGCGCCAGACTGACAAGCCAGCTTCTCGGTTTTGCCCGTGGTGGCAAGTACGAAGTACAACCGACAAACATCAATTCACTTCTTGAAAAAAGCATTTCAATATTCAGCAGGACCAGTAAAGACATCATTATTGATAAGGCCATGCAGAATAATATCTGGGGTGTAGAAGTGGATCAGGGACAGATTGAACAGGTCTTTTTAAATCTATTCATTAACGCTAGGCAGGCCATGCCCAGTGGTGGAAGGCTATATATAAAGACGGAGAATCTCCATCAATCTGAACTGGAAGAAGAACCTTTCCTACTTTTACCTGGAAATTGCGTCAAAATATCCATAGCAGACTCGGGAACAGGTATGGACAAGAAGATATTGGAGCGTATTTTTGATCCCTTCTTCACGACGAAGGGGCTCGGTCAAGGGACCGGCCTGGGACTGTCCTCTGCTTATGGAATCATCAAAAATCACGGAGGATATATCGTTGCACAAAGCCAACTAGGCCAAGGATCAAGCTTCACCATATGCTTGCCAGTATCTGATAAAGAAGTTCAACCGATTAAGGAAACTTTAGAGATCTTAATGGAAGGCCAGGAAACGATCCTTGTGGTGGACGATGAGATAAGCGTTGCAAACGTTACAAAAGATATGTTGCAAAGCCTTGGTTACCGAGTCTTCGTTGTGAGAAGCGGACAGGAGGCTGTTGCCACTTACGCAGAAAATAAAGATAAGATTAATCTTATTATTCTGGACATGATCATGCCGGGAATGTCTGGACGGCAGACTTTCAAATCTCTGTTGGATATAAATCGCAACGTTAAAGTCATTTTGGCCAGCGGCTATAGCATAGAAGATAAGGCTCAATATCTTATGGAGTCAGGTTGTAGAGGTTTCTTCAAAAACCATTTACCATCCACGTTCTTTCCCAGAAGATTCATGAGGCGTTGGATATCATAAAAATGCGAAGATGACTTTTTTGCAAGAAGGATGACCGGTATAAAAACTGATCTAATCTAATGTTAAGGCATAATTGTTGAGTGCCGGGACATCGAGGACAGAAATCTGTGCCAAGACATCGTGGACAAAGTTCTTTGACAATCGAATAGCTATTACGCAATTTCATGAACATCTAAAGCAAAGTGGAGGTGTTCATGAAAGAGAACAATATACAGCGAAGGATACTGGCTGTTGAGCGATTTAATAACGGAGACAGCCCTGAAGCCATCTGTGCATCCCTGCATAAGTCAAGATCCTGGCTGTACAAATGGGTTGCGCGTTATAACGAGCGGGACGCGTCATGGAGCGAAAGCCGATCCAGTCGCCCCAAAGGTACTGCCAATATCACATCCGCAGAAACGGTTGAGATCATTAAGTTGATCCGCCTCAACCTTTACAATCAAGACTTATTCTGCGGGGCACAGGCCATTCAATGGGAGATGGAAGATATGGGGATAATGCCTTTACCTTCTATCAGAACCATTAATCGGATACTGAGCCGGCACAGCCTGACGCACCGGCGAACAGGCAAATACGAAGCGAAGGGTACCGCTTATCCAGCTCTGCCGTCTGTGCGAGTAAACCAGACACATCAGGCCGATCTGGTAGGACCATGCTATCTGAAAGGTCCTGTGCGGTTCTATAGCCTCAATGTAATCGATACGGCAACGGTTCGCTGCGGTTTATATCCTGCCCCGTCCAAATCCAGTCAGCCCATGATTGACGGCTTTTGGACCATCTGGAAGCGCTTGGGAATGCCAAACAACTTACAGATTGATAATGCCATGAGCTTCTTTGGCAGTCGGAGACATCCCCGCGCCATGGGGCCTCTTATCCGGTTGTGCCTGCATCATGGTATCGAACCCTGGTTTATTCCGATGGCCGAGCCTTGGCGAAACGGTATGATTGAAAAATTTAATGACCGCTACCAGAAGATGTTTCTTCAAAAGAGCATCATGACCTCGGAAGAAGACCTCCATGCGGGTTCTATGGCCTTTGAGCAGCGCCACAACAATAAATATCGTTTTAGTAAGCTCAAAGGTAGAACACCAGTGCAAACCTTAACTGACTCCAAAGTGAAACTTCGTTTCCCGAAAGAATCTGACGCGCCAAGGCACCCTTTAAAGAAACCGGAAACAGGCAGGTATCATGTGGTACGTCTCATCCATAGCGACTTTAAACTAGTGTAGTGCGTCGTAAATTCCTTTACACAGGTTCATGGCGCAATACGTCAGAACAAGGGGTTGCAACCCCTTGTTCTATGCTGATTTACGGTAGTCACGGTCATGCAATATAAACAAGATATGTAAAGAAGCGTTAGACGCACTACACTAGACGTTTTTGGCGAGACTTTCCCCGTACCGCCGGAGCTAAAATATGAGTATGTAATAGCTACGATTAATGTCAAAGAGCAAAAGCTAAAACTCTTCCTGGATAAAATCCAGGTCGAGGAATTTAAATACAAATTGCGTTAATTAACCTTGAGTGTCCTCGATGTCCTGGCACTAAAAAGTGTCCACGATGTCTTGGCACTCAACACATAATCCTTAAAGAGCCTTAGAAAGAGGAAGTATTATGACATATATCTATTATGCGAATAGAGATACAAAGGGTGAGGGAATATTGCGCTATATGTTTTATTCGGCATTCGATAAATCTTGGATGAAAAGATGCACTAGCCTTGCTGAGCTCTCGAAAGCATTGTATGAATCATTACTCACTATTGGTGCAGTCGTATTGATAATCGGCGACCGAGAAGAGCTGGAGGATATCCTCTCCTTGAAGGATGTTCTGAGTGGCATCAATGTTATCGTCATCTTGTCCAGTCAAGCCAACATTTCCCCAAGGGCGGTTTTACCACTCAGGCCGCGATTCCTGACGTGGACGGATTCAGATCTTTCCAATGCC
>Ga0351840_1145_pt1 | contig 12706 bp, 13 predicted proteins | sample BONcelHFGM3001E5_FD_206883 | JGI IMG/M metagenome (GOLD analysis project Ga0351840, IMG submission 206883) | Enriched cells from coal bed in the Powder River Basin, Montana, United States - BONCAT cells FGM rep1 HSBNCT.FGM.300.1.E5 ... | reverse complement strand
CACATCCAGTCCAGGTCCATCAGATGGCCGCCTCTGAAGAACCTGCCGAAATTGATAAACTGAGGATCGAGGGAGTAGCGCAGCGTGCATCTTATAGGGCAGGCGCTGCTCTTCTTTGCCGTCCTCGTATTAATAAGTGGAGCAGCCGGTTTGCCGTTTGATCTCTATCATACTTTTATCCTGGAAAAGAAATACGGTTTTTCAACAATTACCTGGAGACTCTGGCTTGCCGATATGGCCAAATCGATCATACTTTCGGCCATTATAATGGCAATTATCATAAGTGCTGTAATGGGCTTTGTTATACTTCTGCCCCTGAGCTGGTGGTTCTGGGGCTGGGTGTTTTTTACCATATTTCAGATCATGCTGTTGTGGCTGTACCCGGTGCTGATCGCTCCGCTCTTTAATAGATTTGAACCGGTTCAGGATGAGGCGCTCACGGAAAAGATAACGACCATGCTGGCCAAGGCCGGCCTCCAAGCGCGGGGCATTTATCAGGTGGATGAAGGCAAGCGATCCAGACACACGAACGCCTATTTTACCGGGATCGGTAGATCGAAACGCATCGTTCTGTTCGATACGCTGCTTTCTTCTCATACTCACGATGAAATCGTATCCATACTGGCGCACGAAATCGGGCACTGGAAAGGAAAACATATTCTCAAGCAACTGGTATTTATGATTATCACTTCGCTTCTACTGTTTTACATTATTTATCATGTTGTGAATTGGTCCCCTTTGTTCAATGCTTTTCGAATTAATCAAAGTCCTGTTTATGCCGGCTTCTTTCTGGTCTCGCTGTATCTTGAAATCATCGGCTTCTATTTAAGTCCAATAGGGGTTGCCGTCACACGACATTTTGAGCGCGAGGCGGATCGAACGGCTGTGCATCTGACAGGCGTCGTGCAGCCGATGATCAACGCGCTTAAACGTTTAGCCAAAGATAATTTAAGCAATCTGCACCCTCATCCCTGGTATGTATGCTTCTATTATTCTCATCCGCCGCTTGTCGACCGCATTGAATATCTGGAATCGCTGGATTATAATAGAGACCAAGACTAGGAGTGCAATTCAATAATTATTTTTTAAACAAGGCTTCCAGTTTGTCTTTGGGATCAAAAGACACTGCCTTAGTCTTTCCGGATTCGTTTCTGAAATGGAAGAAATCGCAGAAGTTGGAGCGGCTCTTATCAAGGACCCGCTCAGCTTGTACTTCGCGGCAATCATTGTATCCACCGCGCTCATAAAAGACGCAGTTGAGGCAACTGTGAAGATCGCTTCTACAGAAGGGGCATTGTTCCTGTCTGCCGATAAATAGATCGGCGGGAATTTCTTTCTTGCAATGTCGGCAGATATTCATATTGCAAAAATACAAAAAGTGCATAACTTTTGTCAAGTCGCTTTCCCGTCCCTTACTTGTGCCGTATGCTTCTTCGTCTTTTGAACGTGAAATTGAGCTTTGGATGTGATATGGCATGCATCACTAGTCCCCACGGAGGTTATTATGGCGGATAAGTCGAAACTCGGTATGGAGTTCCCGCTTTATTCGATCAAAGTCGAAAAGAACAAGATTGCGGAATTTGCCGCAGCTGTCGCACAGAAAGAAGACACGGATCAAATCAAAGAAATTTATCGGGATGTCGATGTGGCAAGAAACGCGGGTTACGAAGACATCCCAATCCCTCCGACGTTTCCCACAAGCTTTGTCTTCTGGACGGGCGGCGGCTTGCTGGGAACCGTCAATGCCGTAGGTGCGGATGTAAGCAAACTGCTGCACAGCGAGGAAGATTATGAATATTTCGCGCCGATCTGTGCAGGGGATGTTATTACGCGCAAAATGAAAGTTGTGGACATGTATGAGAGAGGCAAAAAGGAACGAAAAGGGTGGTATGTGCAAGTGACGACCCTGGAAACGGAATTGATTAATCAAAGGGGAGAATTGGTCTTGAAGGCGCGTACGACATTTATGGAAAAAGGATGAGCGCTATGGCCGTTAACTTCGATGAGCTTCAGATTGGAGACGCCATTCCGGCCTATACGGCTGCGCCCATAACGCGAACGCACCTTGTGCGCTATGCCGGCGCTTCCGGTGACTTTAATCCCCTGCACCACGATGAGACGTTTGCCAAGGCGATCGGCATGGATCAGGTTATCGCCCACGGTATGTTTATTATGGGTATAGCGGGTGAAGCCATCACCTCATGGATCGATTATAAATATTTAAGAAGATTTTCCGTGCATTTCCTGAGTATGACCTACCCGGTCGATCTGGATGATATCGAGAATACCAAAGGCCGCGCAACCATTACTGTGAGCGGCAAAGTGGTAGAAAAATACGAAGAAAACGGTGAAAAAAGAATCCGCTGCGAGATTATTGCCCTGGATGCCAAGGGTAGCAGAAAACTCACGGGTTTCTTCGTGGTTGCAATTCCCTGATTGTCCCCATCACAAAGCAGCAGGTGTTCAATGAAAGCCCGCATATTAGTTATTGATGATGACGCTGTCGCCTGTGAATTTCTGCAGGAAGTTCTGTTGCGCGACCGCTATGATGTCGATGCGTTTACGTCTGCCCAGACCGCTCTGGAACGAAACCTGTCCGAATATGATTTGCTGATGTCCGATATCCGCATGCCGGGCATGGACGGCCTGCAATTCCTGGGGGAAGTCCAAAAGAAATGGCCGAACCTTCCAGTTATTCTCATGACCGCTTATGGATCTCTGGAGACGACCATGGAGGCGATCAGCATGGGTGCCTGGGACTATATCAGCAAACCCTTTTCACCCGATGACTGCCGTGCCCTGGTCAAAAAGGTTCTGGAGGTGCGGGAGCTGCGCGAACGGCGCTCCAACGGACCGCTGGCCGCCATCGAAGAAGCCAAGCTGATCGGCTCTTCGTCCACCATGGTGGAGTTTTACAAACAGATTGCCCGCGTTGCCGATTCCCAGGCCAGTGTTCTCATCGAAGGTGAAAGCGGAACCGGTAAGGAGCTGACCGCGCGCTCGCTGCATTCAATGTCTTTGCGACGTCAAAAGCCTTTCGTGGTCGTCCATTGCGGTGCTATTCCGGATAACTTGCTCGAGTCGGAGTTGTTCGGCTATGAAAGAGGATCTTTCACCGGCGCAGATCATCAGCATGTCGGTCTTATTGAATCGGCTCAGGGCGGAACGATTTTCCTGGATGAGATTACGGAAATGTCCACGGCGCTGCAGAGCAAATTGTTAAGATTCATGCAGGATGGAGAAGTCCGTAGAATCGGCGGAAATGAAGTGCGTCATGTCACCGTCCGCGTCGTTGCCGCTGCAAACAAAAATATCGACGATGAAGTCGGTGCGGGGCGTTTTCGCCTCGATCTCCTGTATCGTTTCATCGTTCGTCTGCACATTCCGCCATTGCGCGACCGCCGGGCGGATGTGCCGCTGCTTATCGAAGCGATGCTCAAGAAACTCGGATATCCGAGTGTGCGCGTCTCGCCGGAAGCCGTTGAATTACTCATGGCTTATGACTGGCCGGGTAATGTAAGGGAATTGGAAAATGTCCTGCAGCAGACACTGTTGCTTTCTCCTTTTATTGTTATCCTGCCTGAGAATTTACCGGATCGGTTCCGGCCGGCGGCGAATGCTCCCAGAGGTGCGGAATTGCCTGAAATGACGCCGCTCGCTGAAGTGCAGAGGGAACAAATTCTTCAGACGCTGAGAAAAACATCCTGGAATCAAACCAAAGCCGCTGAAATTCTGGGCATTGACCGGAAAACATTGCGCATGAAAATCCGTCGCTACGGTCTACAGCAAGATGAAAAATAAAAGTTCCGCGTTAATCAAATGTATCCTCCACCATCCGTAGAAAGAGGATGACGGAAGTGCCACTCCCGGGTGTGCTTTGAATGTCCATGTGGCCTCCATGCGCCTTGATGATGTCGCGAACGATGGCCAGTCCCAGGCCGCGCATGCCCTCATCCGTATGCGAGCTTACGAAAGGTTCGCAGACTTTTTCCAGAAGGTCGGTGGCTATACCTTTCCCGCTGTCCGCAATCAGAATTTTTACCGTTCGTGCTGCACGATCATCCTCGGCGGATATGGTGATCCTGCCTCCATCGGGCATGGCTTCGATGGAATTCTGAATGATGTTCAACAGTGCCGTCTGAATCCTGTAGCGATCGACATATAAGGACGAGGTTGACCGGTCGATATGCGTTTCAATACTTATGCAGCTCTTTTGTATCAGCGGCTCAACCAGCGGCAGCGTCTCACTTAATATTTTAGAAACGGTCATTAATTCGAAATGAGGTTCGGGAAGACGCGTCGCTTTGCGCACATTTTGAATAACATTGTCCAGCCTCTGCGTCTGTTCCACGATCAAATTCAGCTTATGGGCGACGTCCGGAGGCCAGCCCTCCCGCTCCAGCATCAGCCTGGCGAGCCCGGCAATAGAATGCAGGGGGGTCCCCAAATCGTGAGCCAGATTGGCCGTCAAATGTCCCAGGGCCGTCAATTGTTTTAAATCATCAACCTGTTTTTGCAGCTGAACCACATTAAGTGTCTCCTCACGAACGCGATCCGCCAGATGGCTTGTCAAATCCAGGTTTCTGGCCATGACATTTTGAATTTCATCGGCCATTTGATTGAAATGATCGGCCAGCTGTCCCCATTCATCTTCCCGAACGATGGGGATACGTTCGACGTATCGACCTTTCTGGAATTCATCGATGGTGCCGATAATGGTTTTGAGCGGCCGCCCGATTAGCCAGCCATAGCTGATGCCCAGGAGTAAAAGGATAGCCAGCAAAAGTCCGGCACTGCTGAAAAACAGTAGTTGTTTGGCACGGCTCATGATTTCGGCATTTGCTCTTGAAAAAGCTATAATACCGACGATAATGCGAGAATCTTTGGTGTCCCCGGAAACCGGATAAAGCAAACCAACCGATGGTCCTGCTTCCGTTTCCAGTTTTACATATCTGGATTTTCCTTTAGCGCTGACCTCGGAAACAATGCCATCCGGCCATTCATATTGAACGCGGCTGGATCCGGCGACATAATTGATATTACTGCGACGCGTGTCGAAGATATCGATGCGGGCCAGGCGTACATCAGACTGAATGTGATCTTTCAAGGCGGAATCAAGGGCGGCAATGCCATGCCTGGTCGGGAAGTGCTGATAGAACGTGCTCACGGTTTCGGCAACGCCTTCCAATCTTTTGACCTGCTGATCGACCAGGATTCTATCCAGAGCAGAGAGTTGAATCATCCCCCAGACGGCCATGGTAATAGCGAGTCCCGCTATCGTCATCGCAACAAGTCTGAACCGAACGGTCAAATTGCTGTTATAGTCAATTATTTTTGTCAATAATGTTTTTAACATCGCAAGATTCATAGCAGAAAGATCAAAAATAAACCATGATGAGTTGATGAAGGCGGCACAGTCCTGCCGCCGGGATTGCTGAAATCAAATGCACAAAAAAGGGATGAGCTTTCGCCCATCCCTTTTTGTACGTCAATAAGTTTTGCGAACCTTATTTTGCGGCTGGAGTTGCAGGAGCATCTTCTTTCTTCATTTCGTCTTTCTTTGCGGCCTTCTTTGCTTTCTTTGCTTTCTTTGCAGCAGGCTTCTTGTCCATCTTCTTGTCTGCATCCGGGGTTGCTTTGTCGGCTGCTACGGCCTTGTCGGCGGGAGCTGCTTTGTCAGCGGCCTTATCGGCTGCGACTACGGACATCGAAAATGCAAAAACCAATGCTACGGCTAACAATACAATACGCTTCATCTTAAAATCCTCCTTGTTAATAGTTTTTTTATTAACCCCCAAGAGTTTCTTAGGGGACTCCACCTATAGAAAGGCATCATTCAATTATTTCGTCGCTGACGCCGGTTTCTCTTTGTCCTGCTTTATCCCGTTTTTTCCGGGAGCCTTCAGCGCTCCCAGTTTTGCTACCCTGGCTGCCGTCAGCCTTCCATCCTTTATGCTGTAGGCAATTTTTACAGAGTCGTTAACAGCAACATCCTTCACAGGAACGTCCAGCGCGAACTCCATGATTTCCACATTGCCCTTGATGCTGCGCTCGATCTTAATAGCCGTATCCGAAATTTCTACAACTTTTCCCCGGGCATTCATTTTCGCCGTTTTAACGTTTGTTGTTTTGAGTACAACACCCTGGTTTGATTCTTTAACAGGTTTATCGGCCGCAACAGCAAATGCAGCCAAAAGACAAATTATCCCTGCTATACAAACCAAAGCTTTCTTCATTAATTGCGATCTCCCGATCATTTCTGTCTCCCAGTTTAGCAACGGGCATGCCAATTCTCATATTAAGTATATTATATTTTATCTTATTGTATTTAAACGATAATTATTTATGGCCGATTTGGAGCTTATCCATAAGAAACTGTCCGGCAGGGGAATAACTCCTCAGTGCAGGCGAGAAATGCATCTATGCCCACATAGACGTCAGATTAAGCCAGTCGGCGATAAATCCAGCAATGCAGATAAAAGAAAATTGCCTCGCGACCACCCAGACTCAGGAGATTTTTCGAGATGATCCGAACATCCTTCTGCCTGGAGACTTTATGATCGGCCAGGTAGATACTCAGGAGGCCGCGCGTAATTAAGCGGTGAAATTTTGCATTCGGCAAACTCGCAACACTTGACTGCGCCTCGGTGTAAAAATGGCTGAGCCGGCGCGACAGGTGTTCGTCACTTGCATAAAACGAGCAGAAATTAAGATCCAGACCGGCGCGGTCTTCCTCCTGATCGATCAGATAATCCAGAAGAATGTGTAATCCCTGAACCCACGGGAAATAAGCATTCTTGATTCGGACAACAAGCGCTTCGGTTGTTGTCCGGTTGAATAGCTGCGAGACGATGCAAAAAATCCCAAGTGTTGAACCGGTGCAGGCGGCAAATTCATACCAGGCCATCTGAGGCAAATTTTTTTCATGTTCGGCAAACCATGCCTGCAGACGCGGCACACGGTCATCTTTTTGGACGTGTTTATGGACCTGTAAATCGATATATAAACGGGCCAGTTCGAGGAGGGCTGCCGCACCCCGGCGGTAGTCGGAGAGATGACCCAAAATATCCTGGCACGTTTTTACCAATTCAGTGAGGTAACCGCCGTCATCCCGTTCACGACGGAAACGGTAATAATCGGTAACAGATTCATTCGGTGTCAGGGCATGCAACATGGACTCATGCAATGCTCGGAAATCTTCCGGATTTTGTGAAGTACTGCGGTCACAGAGATTATCCAGATAGTCACTAATCGTCTGATAGGCGACGATGAATTTAATCGCTTCCTTATATTCATTTCCGGCCAACAAACCATACAGAGACCCCCCTTCACAATGGAATGTTTTGGTCTCAATGCTCGCTTGCGCCTGGCGACGCAGCTCCGGATCGGGAATGGTTTGGGCGCGCGCCTTCCAATGTCGCAGACAGGCGTGCGTTATCGGCTGCACTTTCAAAAAAGTCTTTGTCGTTAGCGATATAAGATTCGTTGGTACCGGCAACCTGCTTCTCCTGTTCAAAATTTAATTGGCGAATCTTTAACACACGTGCCGCCGTATAACAAGGCCGGTCAATTGACCATTTGACCGGCCTTGGCAATCTATGATAGCTTTTCGCATGGGAAAAGATGCAGCAAGCGGTGATGCCGACGTCATTGTTGTCGGCGGTGGGGCGGCGGGGCTGATGGCTGCCGGGAGCGCAGCCCGCCAGGGTGCCCGAGTGTTGCTTCTGGAAAAAAATGATCGTCTCGGCAAGAAAATTCTGGTCAGCGGCAAGACGCGGTGTAATTTGACCAATGCTGCAGACCTGCAATCGTTTCTTGGCATGTATGGTCCGAACGGCCGTTTTCTGCACAGCTCTTTTTCCCGTTTTTTCCGCCCGGAGCTGCTCGCATTCTTCGAGCAACACGGCCTCTCCACAAAGGTGGAGCGCGGCGGCAGGATTTTCCCCGTCTCCGACGACGCCCGCGACGTCGTTTGCGTCTTTCAAAAATATCTGGCCGAAAATAAAGTCCGCACAATTTTCAATTCTCGAGTCATCGCCGTTATCCATGATCAAAATAGCCGATTTACGGTTCAAACGACAGACGGTCATTATCAAACCCCGTGCGTGATCATTGCGACCGGCGGCGCTTCGTGGCCGGGGACCGGTTCCACCGGTGACGGTTATGCCATCAGTGCGGCGCTCGGGCACAGAATCGTCGCACCTAAACCCGCCTTGGTGCCTTTGATCGTCCGTGAGCAGAGACTTGCGAAATCCATGCAGGGAGTCTCTTTGCGCAATGTCCGGGCTACTGCATTTCAAGGGGAAGCCGCAGCAATTGACTCAACGCTTATGCCCGGTCTGGATTATGGCCGGGGTGAAAAGAAAATTGCCCGGTTGCCGATTATTGAGAGCCGGTTTGGAGAAATGCTGTTCACACACTTCGGGCTCGGCGGACCGATCATTCTGCTTATGAGCCTGGCTATTGTGGAAGCTCTGGCAAAGGGGTCTGTTGCCGTCCTGATCGATTTGAAACCGGCGCTGACCAAAGATCAACTGCGAAAACGACTTCAAGCGGATTTAAATAAATTCAGCAAAAGAAGAATCGCAGGCATTCTGAAAGAATATTTGCCGGCAAAGATGATTAAACCTTTGATTGCTCTTTCCGGCATTGACGAAGAGGAACAGGCGCATCAGATAAACGCCCCCGATCGGGAGAAAATTATTGATTTACTCAAATCATTGCGATTCAATATAAAATTGCCTCTGCCGCTCGATAGAGCTATTGTGACGGCAGGCGGGGTGGCGCTCGATGAAATTGATCCGCGAACGATGTCATCCAGAAAGCAACCCGGTCTCTATTTTTGCGGTGAACTGATGGATATTGATGCGGATACGGGAGGCTACAATTTGCAGGCGGCGTTTTCGACGGGCTACATCGCAGGAGAAAGCGCCGCCGCTTTTGCGGGCAGGTGAGCAAACGGATGGCCGCGTTGTGGTATCGGCAAAGAGAACCGTCCTCCGAACAATGGCGCATAAATAGAATATTATCGATACTCCACAGAGTCAAACAACTTAACCCGGAAGTAAGAGGAGGAGTGAATGGCGGAAAGCGACAAAGAAAGAGGCCCGGTTATCGCCAGTAAATTTCTGCTTCGTTGCCGCAATTTACAGGTCATGTTCGGGGAGACATTCGGTCTCGGTCCCGGCGCCACGCTGGCCGCAATTATTTTTACCGCTCTGGTCCTAATGATCGCCGTGTTCTGGTTTTTTTATTCCGCGCCGCCCGATACGATTATCATCACCAGCGGTGATCAGGGCAGTCTCTTCCAGAGGAATGCCGAAAAGTATGAAAAAATTCTGGCGCGCAAGGGCGTAAAACTGAAAATTCTTCCCTCTGAAGGATCACTTGGAAATCTGAAAAGATTGCAGAACCCCAAATTTCATGTGGACGTTGGCTTTGTTCAGGCGGGCGTGGTGGCCAAAGGCCAGAATGTGGACGACCTGGTTTCGCTGGGCAGTCTTTCCTATGAACCACTCTACCTCTTTTGCCGCACGGATAAACCTTTCAAGCTCCTTTCCGATTTCAGCGGCAAAACGCTGGCGGTTGGCGAACAGGGAACAGGAACCAATGTGCTGGCGCTTACGCTTCTGGAGTTGAACGGCATCAAGCCGGGCGGCGCGACAACGCTTTTGGAGATGGACGACGAGGATGCCGAAAAGGCTCTGCTGGAAGGGAAGATCGACGGGGCATTCATGATGGCCGATTCCGCAGCCTCTAAGACCATGCGCGATCTGCTCAGGGATCCGGGGATAACGGCTTTTCATTTTTCACAGGCGGACGCCTATACGCGCCGCATCAAGTATCTAAATAAGCTGGTGCTCCTGGAAGGATCGATCGATTTCGGGAAGAATATTCCGGACCACAATATCAACCTGCTCAGTCCGACCGTTGAGCTGATTGCCCGGGCCGATCTGCATCCTGCGCTTTCCGACCTTCTTCTGGAAGCGGCAACAGAGGTGCACAGCCGGGCCGGCCGCTATCAGCGGCAGGGTGAATTTCCGGCGCCGCTTGAGCACGAATACCGGATCAGCTCCGACGCGCAACGCTTTTACAAGTCAGGCAAGAGCTTCCTTTACCGGTACTTGCCCTTCTCGATGGCCAGTCTGCTGAACCGCATTCTGGTGGTCATTGTGCCGCTGATTCTGGTGCTGATTCCCGGACTCAAGAGTATTCCGGTCATCTATCGCTGGCGGATTCGTCTCCGCATCTTGCGCTGGTACCGCGCCTTGTTAGTTTTGGAGGGCGATTTGGGTCAGGATGCGACGTCCGAACACCAGGAAAAACTGCTGAGGAGGCTCGATCAGATCGAAGAGAGCGTTAATAATATGAAAGTTGCGGCATCTTTTGCCGATCAATTTTACGCCCTGCGCAGCCACATCACCATTGTCCGGGATCGATTGAAAGGCGGCACACCCTGCTGATCAGGCGGATTTTTTCACGGCGGCTCGTCTTTTCGGTAAGGTTTCCTTGACCAGGGTGCTGGCGACCACCGCAGCAAGCAGCGAGATCAAGCATATTTTGAACACAGCGGAATAGGCGTGAACCGGATACCTGCCGCCCACGGCGCCGGCAGAATCCAGATACCAGCCGATGAGCGGCTGACCCAGGGCGGCGCCGACAAAAGGGAAAATATTTAAGATGCCTGTCGCCGTGCCTGATATCTGGATCGGAAAGGAATCTTTGACCGCCGAGTAACCGGCAACCACGATGCTGGACAGAGAAAAATTAAAGAAAAAAAACCATAAATAAAGTTCGGCTTTTGTAAAGTTGCCCGTAAAAAAAGCCAGCAGCCCAAAAATGCACAGACCACTCAACTGACTGATCATCAGAATCTTCTTCCGGGAATAAAGGACGCTATGCGAAAGCCAGTTCCAGAAAGGCGCACCGAAGATCAAGCCGATCGCCATCATGGACAAAACTCCGCCCGCCTGTGCCCGTGACATTCCATAAACATGCATCAGGAAGGGACCACCCCACAGACCGTTGATGCTGAGTGATACAAGAGCGCCGAAGAAGTTGCACATCGCCGTGGGCCAGAATAGACGGTTTTTAACGACGAGAAAGATTCCGTCTAAAACACCGATTTTTTCCGTGCCGGCGGTATTGGACGGCGAGTAATCATTGAGGGGCGGGAAGCCGGATTGTTTGGGTGTGTCGCGGACCAGAAGCCAGATCAACCCCGCGACGATGAGCGTGAATGCTCCCATCACGATCATACTGCCGCGCCAGGTAATAGCATCACTCATGAGCGCCAGCGGGGTCGCCGCCGAGAAAGCACCGATACCGCCCAGAGACATCAAAAGGCCGCTCATTCTCGAGAACTTGCTCCATTCAAACCAGTGGGTGAGAATCTTGAGCGTCGGAACAAAGACCATCCCCGCGCCCATGCCGACAAGAACGCGCGCCACGATGGCGCCTCCCACGGTATGCGCCAATCCCAGCCCGACTGAACCTGCTGCAGCCAGCGCAAAGAAGAAAACGATTGACCGGCGCGGGCCCCAGGAATCGGACAAGAGGCCTGCCGGAATCTGCATCAGAGCGTAAGGGTAGAAATAAGCCGAAGCCAGAAGGCCCATCAGGGCTCCGCCGGTTTTCAGATCGGTCATCATATCGACAGCGACAACCGCTGGAGCCAGCCGGTGGAAAAAAACGAGCAGATAGGCAGTTCCCAGAAGGACAAATATCAGATAGCGGTATTTAACGAAACTCATGATGAAATGCCTGCATGCAGACGATGAGCACATTTATGATCCGTTTCCCGAAGCCCAATGGTCATAATTCCGGGGCGCCTGATGGGATCAAACAGACGAAAACCAAAGGCACATCGCCTCTATTGCGAATCTGATGTTCTTCATTGCCGGGAATAAATATCGCATGGCCTGCCGAAAGGGGATGCCAGTCCCCATTCCAGACTTCGCCGGAGCCTGTGTGAATGAAAATTTCATGCTCCCAGAGGTGCGTGTGTCTCGGCGTATGTCCACCCGGAGCAACTTCAAAGACACGCATGCAAAAGTTGTTTGCGTGGTCAGCGCTGCCGATCACGACACGGCCCGAAACGCCGTGGGCCAGCTTATTGTCGAAACGGGTCGACGGAATGGAACTGTACTCAATGATCTTCATACGATCCTCCAGTGTCGGAACATCTGCTCTGCAAAATCTTAGCAAAAGAGAATCTGCCAAACAACGGCTTCGCTGAAATGACGCTGAATCAGCTTTTCTCCATCGTTTTATGGAATTGAATCTGTGGCCACTCTTCCATGGTATGGGAAAGGCGCCAGTCGCTGAGCGCCATATAAACGAGATTGCCTTCCGTGTCCATCGCCAGGTTCATCAAATTCTTTTTCTGGAAATCTTCCAGCTTCTTCGCGTCATCGCAGGTAACCCAGCGGGCGGCGGCGTAGTCCGTCTTTTCGTAGTCGGCATAAACACTGTATTCGTCTTTGAGGCGAGCCATCGTCACATCAAACTGCAAAGAGCCCACCGCACCCAGGATGTTGTCCGATCCCCACAGGGGTTTAAAAACCTGAATAGCGCCTTCCTCGGAAAGCTGCGTTAATCCCTTCTGTAAATGCTTCAGGCGCAGCGGGTCTTTGAGCCTTACGCGGCAGAAATGTTCGGGGGCGAAATGCGGAATGCCGGTAAACTTGAGCGGCTCTTTTTGCGA
>Ga0351840_1143_pt1 | contig 12712 bp, 9 predicted proteins | sample BONcelHFGM3001E5_FD_206883 | JGI IMG/M metagenome (GOLD analysis project Ga0351840, IMG submission 206883) | Enriched cells from coal bed in the Powder River Basin, Montana, United States - BONCAT cells FGM rep1 HSBNCT.FGM.300.1.E5 ... | reverse complement strand
GGAAAAAGAAGTAGACAGGATCGGCGGACAACACAGTATTCCGGTGGATGTCCGTATTATTACGGCCACGAATCGGGATATGGAGAAGATGGTAGAGGAAAAGATGTTCCGCGAAGATCTTTATTATCGTCTTCATGTCATCCAAATCGTCGTGCCGCCGCTGCGGGAACGCAAAGAAGATATCGGTCCGCTGTGCGAAGGGATTATCAATAATATGAATTACAATCTCAATATGCGGGTGAAAGGCATATCGGATAGCGCAATTCGTATGCTGCAGCAGCATGACTGGCCCGGCAATATTCGGGAACTACAAAATGTGATCGAAAGAGCGATGAACAGCGTCGGTTATAACGACGTTCTTGAAGAACGGCATTTTGACGGGTTTAAGGAAAAGTATTTGAATCACAGTCTTGCAAAAATAGGAAGAGAGCCTGAAAAAGAAAACAGAGTTTTGGGAGATATGATGGTTAAGGCGGAAAGAATAGCCATTATATCCGCTTTAAAACTGCATGGCGGGAATAAAACGAAAACTGCCGAATATTTACATATTTCACGTCCGTTGCTTTATCAGAAAATCAAGCGTTTACGTATAAAACTGTAAGTTATAATTAACAGTGTAAATTAAACTGACACCTGAGACGTCCCTTAAAAGAGGATCACTAAGATTGAGATAACCCCTTTTTTCATTTGGAATATAAGATATTAATATTGATATAATTGAAGAATAATCGCGCGGAGTGAAATGATATCCCGTCGTTGCTTATAAACAGAGTTTGCCGCAGAAACACCAGCCTTTAATTGACCAATTTCAGTAAAAAAACCATAAAAATAAAATATTTAACTTAATTTCGCAGTCCAGAGATACCTGGATAATGTTAATCTTGTGAAAACGGCATGCATCGTGCATTGAGCGCATACAAAACAGCGATTCGCTTTATTTGCACGCAGGGAGCACGGGAAAGAAAAAGTATTGAATAAAACATTTTAGAAACGAAGTTCCGCAATCTTACATAAAGGAGGAATGGGTTAGTATGAAGAAGACGGTAATCAGCATATTTCTAATGTTAACATTTGTGATGACGATGGTCATCGGTTTGCCCGAGAGCAATGCGGCTGACCAGAAAGAGTTTCTTATCGGGAGTGTCGGGTGCATGTCGGGTCCGGCCGCGATGCTGGGCAAGAATCTGCGCATCGGTGTGGAGTTTGCCGTGGAAGAGATCAACAAGACGGGCGGGATTAACGGTATGAAAGTTCGAGCCATCTTCCGCGACGATGAAGCCGATCCCACCAAATCCCTGACACTGGTGAGGGAATTGGTCGAAAAAGAAAAAATCAATGCTTTCATCGGGCCAACCAATACCACTTGCGCGAAAGCCATTCAGCCGTATTTAGTGAAAAAGAAGATCATTCAGCTCAATGGGGGCACGACCGGGACGGTATTGATTAACCCTAAAGAGTTTCCCTACAGTTTTAGAACACACATCAATGATAAAGATCAGGCCATCTTCCTGGTCAAGGAAGCTATCGAGAATGGCTACAAACGCATCGCCGTTGCACATGACACGTCGGCACTCGGAATGGGCGTGCAGGAAGACATGAAAGCTGTTTTGAAAAGTCACAACATGACGGCCGCTGCATTTGCCACATATAATGCTAATGACATCGATATGCTGCCTGTTGCACAAAAGCTCAAAGCCTCAAACCCTGACATTATTCTGATGTTTACCTTAATGGCCGATGGCGCCAGAATTCTGAAAGCGCTGGAAAAAATGGATTATCTGCCGCCGAAAGTTGCCATACAGGGTTATGCAGCCACAGCTTTGCCGGCCTTTAGAGATCTGGCTGGTGCAACGGCGAAGGGGGTGTGGGCGCTGGCTCCCTATAACTCCACGTATTCGAAAAAGGACCCGGGCCTTCCCGAGGTAGTCGCCCTGGCGAAAAAAGTTGAAGCGGCGTATCCCGGAGAGAAGGGTAAGGACATTAACTTATTCACCATTTTCTCGTATTACGATTGCGCCCAGCTGATTCGCGCCGGTGTGGGAAAAGCGAAAAGCCTGGATGCGGACAAAATCAAGGTTGCTCTGGAATCTCTGAAAAATTACAAGGGCGCCCAGGCCAACTACGATTTCAGTGCCACGGATCACGAGGGGCTTGATCCGAGCAAGCTCGTCACGGTGGATGCAAACCAGCTTAAACATGGAATGTACTTACGGGTGAAAAAGTAGAACTGAGACCGGACGGCGGGTCTTATCCCGCCATCCGGTTATTTCCCAGATATTCTGAGGAGTGGGTAATATGCTTGAGCTACTGATATCGGGTCTGGTTATGGGCAGCATCTATGCTCTGCTGGCGCTCGCCATTAACATCATCTATTCAACGACCGACATTATAAACTTCGCCCATGGAGAACTGGTCATGCTGGGGGGCATGTTTGGATTGGTGCTGGTTGTAAATGCTGGGCTGCCGATTGCTGCCGGAATCATTGTCGCCGGCGTCATGGTAGCGGTTGTAGCAATTTTATTATATTTCGTAACCATCAAACCTTTTGGGGATCATTTAAGCGAATCACTGGGCTGGTTAATGGCCACTCTGGGTGCCGGTATCATTTTCCGCAATATTGCGATGTTAATTTGGGGCACTCATCCCCGTCCCTTTCCCCCCCTGGGCGGATCGCAGCTTGTGAATATTTTTGGCGTAAATATCATGCCGCATGAAATATGGGTACTGATTATCACCCTTTTAATAGCAATCTTCTTTACTGTCGTTCTCGATAAAACGATCCTGGGCAGCGCCATCAAGGCAACCGCCAGTAACCGTAATACCACGCGTCTGATGGGAATCAGCGCCGAAAAGATGGTGCTGGCCTGCTTCAGCATGAGCGGCGCGGTTGCTGCCGTGGCAGGATTCTTAATCAGCCCGATCACTTTTGCGGGGCCCGAGATGACGGCCGCGATCGGTTTGAAAGGCTTTGGCGCTGCGATTATCGGGGGTTTGGGCAGCAGCCGGGGCGCATTTGTCGGAGGACTCATCTTAGGCGTCCTCGAGGCCATGTCCATGTCCGTGGTTACCCCGGGCTTCAAGGATGCGATTGTTTTCCTCATCATGATTTTGGCCATCACCATCAAACCGGAAGGGATTTTTAACGTCGCTTATGAAAAGAAAGTTTGACAGCTGCATTCGATCGCTCAATAAAGAACAAAAGACGGTTTGGGCCATAGTAGGACTTGCTTTACTGGGTTTTTTCTTTGCCCCGGCGTTTATCGAGCCTTACTTCCTGCGTCTGGTCAGCTTGGCTCTGATTTATTTAATCCTGACAACCGGTTTAAATATCATCGCAGGTTATACCGGGCAGGTGTCTCTGGGACAGGCGGGATTATATGGAATCGGCGCTTACACCGGCGCCATTCTTGCAGCCAATTTGGGACTGCCTTTCTGGCTGTGCCTGCCCGCATCGATGGTCATGGCCGGTTTATTCGGACTGGTCCTGGGCATTCCCACCCTGAAGGTTTCCGGACATTATCTGGCGCTCATTACGATCGGATTCGGCGTCATTGTGGAAAAAATCCTGGTGGAATGGCAATCCTTAACCGGAGGCGCTACGGGTTTGGCCGTGCCTGCGATCACGTTCTTCGGTCAGACTCTGGAAGAGCGGGGATTTTACTATTTGTCGTTAATCCTCTGTGTTCTGGCATTAGTCGTTACAGGCAACATCATACGCAGTTACTTCGGCAGAGCCTTTTCGGCGATCCGCGACAATGAACTGGCCGCGAGCTGCATGGGGGTTAATCTCACCAATTACAAATTGCTGGCGTTCGTTTTGAGCGCCGTGTTTGCCGGTGCTGCGGGATGTTTGTACGCCTTCTTCAGCGCCTTTATCAGTCCCGATAGTTTTTCATTCAGCTTATCGATATTTTTTCTGCTGACCATCATCGTCGGAGGCGCAGGACTGATTGCCGGACCCGTTGTCGGGACGATCCTGCTGGTCATTATTCCGGAGTATCTTCATTTTCTGGATAGCTACAGACTCACGATCTATGGGGCGTTGCTCATCGTATCGGTCATTTTTTTGCCGCGGGGGATTGTGGGTGCCATCCGCATAAAATTTCCGCGTATCGTAAACTTCCTGCCTCCGGCCGAAATTTCGGAGAATCCCATATCCCTTAAAACGAATCCGTTGCCGGACGGCAATATTCTGGAAATGAAAAATGTCACCAAACAGTTCGGCGGACTCAAGGCGATCGACAATTTTTCCATGACGGTAAAAAATCAAACCGTTCACAGTTTGATCGGCCCCAACGGCGCCGGGAAATCGACGCTGATCAACATTATTAACGGCGTTTATCATCCCAATGAAGGAAGTGTTGTCTTCGATGGGCGGGATTTGGTCGGCTGCAAGCCGGATCATGTTGCCCTTGCCGGCATCGGCCGAACGTTTCAAAATGTACAGGTCTTTCGCAATCTGACCGTTTTGGAAAATGTCATGGTGGGCGGCCACGGCAAACATCGAAGCAATATCTGGAAAACGATTTTTCGCACTAAAAAGGCCGGGGCGGAAGAGCGGACGTCCTATCAGCAGGCTTGGTCTTTGCTCAAGTTTATGGGATTGGAAGATAAAGTGAATGAATCCGCCGCAAGCCTTTCAGCCGGGCAGCAGCGACTCCTCGAGATTGCGCGTGCCCTGGCCATGGAGCCGAAGCTGCTTTTGTTAGATGAACCCGCAGCAGGACTTAATGAAGCCGAAATCAAGCGGATGATTGAAATTGTTAAAAATATCAAGAAAAGCGGCATCACCGTATTCTTGATTGAGCATCACATCGATTTTGTCATGGATGTATCGGATACGGTCACGGTCTTGAACTTCGGCAGCAAACTGGCGGAGGGAAAGCCAAGTGAAGTGCAGTCCAACCCGGAGGTAATCAAGGCCTATCTGGGCACAGAGGGGGTCGAAGCGTGCTAGACATTAAAGATATTCGGGTCAGCTATGATAAAATCGAAGTGATTAAGGGTGTTTCCTTCTCGATAGAGAAAGGTGAAATCGTCGTTATTATCGGAGCCAACGGGGCCGGCAAAACGACCATTATGAAAACAATCACCGGACTTCTCAAACCAACAGGCGGCGAAATACTATTCAAGGATATGAATGTTGCAAAACTCTCCGCGGAAAAGATTGTTGCTGCGGGCATCACCATGTGTCCTGAAGGAAGACAGGTCTTTGCGCATCACACCGTCTATCAGAATCTGATCCTGGGCGCCTATCTCATCAGGAAGGACGGTAAACTTGTTCAATCCCGGGTTTTACAAATGTATGAGCTTTTTCCCATTTTGCGGGAAAGGAAAGATCAGTTAGCGGGGACTCTGAGCGGAGGAGAGCAGCAGATGCTGGCTATTGCCCGGGCCATGATGATCAATCCCGATCTGCTCCTGCTCGATGAACCATCAGCCGGCCTTGCCCCTATTTATGTTAAGAATATTTTTCAAATGATCAAACATCTTTCCAAACAGGGGACGACCATTTTACTCGTTGAGCAAATGGCTAAAATGGCGCTTTCCATTGCCGACCGCGCGTATGTTTTGGAAACGGGTCGCATTGTCATATCGGGAAGCGCACAGGAGGTTGTGCACGATCCACGGGTCGAGGAAAGCTACCTGGGTCAAAAGAAGCTCTGTGCAAATTAGCGGTCTATTCTGAGGGTCGTGGAAGAACGCGAGCCTCATCTGTTGCAAGCATTCAGAAGAATCAGTTTTTGACTCACGTTAAAAAATTGGTTACCGGCGGAGGCGTCTTTGATTGCTGAAATGTATCCATCTGTCTTTTATTCATCCCTTTACCTTTTGCTGTTGGTAAAGCGGAGGTGACGATATGTTAAATGTAATGACCGGCAAACAGGCCGCTGCCCGGCTCATCAATGATGGAGATACCGTATCCATCAATGGTTTTGGTTCCGTATCCCATCCTGACGATATCGATAAAGCGATTGAAGAACTTTTCCTCGAAACGGGCAGACCACGTGACCTCACCCTGGTTTTTTCCTCAGGACAAGGTCAGAACAAGAAGGGTGCCTATGTGGATCGCCTAGGACACGAGGGATTAGTCAAAAGAGTTATCGCCGGTCATTATGCCTTAATGCCGCAGATTCGCGTCATGGTCAGTCAAAATAAAATTCAAGCTTATAACCTCCCCCAGGGCGTGATCTGCCATCTTTTCCGGGCCTGCGCGAGTAAAAAGCCAGGCATCCTGACCAGGGTAGGCTTACACACTTTCGTTGACCCCCGTTTCGGCGGCGGACGCCTTAATGAATTATCTCAGGAAACCTGGGTTGAATTAATGGAATTAGACGGCGAAAAATATCTCTATTACAAGACCCCGCAGATCAATGTGGCGATCGTCCGGGGAACGACAGCCGATCCCGGCGGCAACATTACGGCGGAGAAGGAATGTCTGGTTGTTGACGCTTTGCACATCGCTCAGGCGGCCAGAGCGAACCGGGGGAAAGTCATTGTTCAGGTGGAACGGTTGTCGACGGTTCCGGCCAACCCTCATGATGTCATTATCCCCGGCATTCTCGTTGACGCGGTCGTTCTTGCCCCGGATCAGAAGCAGACGATTTCGGAGACCTATAATCCGGCGTATTGCGGAGAGATTCGTGTGCCGCATGAACACATTAAAAAGGTGATGAATGATATTCGCGACTGGGACCGGCGGGCCGGGATTGCGAGGGAAAGAGGCGTTGCCGGCATGATTATCGGCAGGCGAGCAGCCTTGGAATTAAAACCGGGCAATGTCATTAATCTGGGTGTGGGAATGCCTGAACTGGTAAGCCTTGCGGCTCAGGAAAGAGGGCTGATCGACGATCTGATCTTCACTGTCGAACCGGGGGTTATCGGCGGCGTGCCTTCGGTAGGGGGCAGTTTTGGAGCCTCTTTTAATCCGGACATGATTTATAGTCAGGCCAGTCAGTTTGATTTTTACGATGGCTGCGGGCTCGACATTGCCTATATGGGCGCAATGGAGGTGGATGAAAAGGGGAATGTGAATGTCAGCCGTCTCGGCGATAAAGTAGTTGGGGTAGGCGGCTTCATCAATATTACCCAGTCGGCCAAAAAGGTCGTTTATTGCCTGCCTTTCATGGGCGGCGGCCTCGACGTGCAATTCGATAACGGCTGCTTACGGATTGTCAAAGAGGGGCTTATAGAAAAATTCAGCAGCGCCGTGCAGCAAGTCAGTTTCAGCGGAAGCTATGCAGCGCAAATGCAGCAGCCGGTGTTATACGTCACCGAGCGGTGTGTGTTCAGGTTAAGCCCGGAGGGCCTGGAGCTCATCGAGATTGCACCGGGCATTGACGTGCAAATGGATATTTTGGGCAAACTGTCTTTCTGCCCGATCATCTCTGATCATCTCAAAATGATGGATATGAGCTGTTTCATCGACCCATGGACCAGAAACACTAATATTTAGAAGAGGAGGAGAGATTATGAAAGCAGTCGTGAAGTATTTTCGTTTGTACATGGCACTGGGCGCGGCGGTTATGATAATGGCCGCTTGCGGGGGCGGTAATGAGAGCAATAGCATCAGCATCAGCATGCTGACCGTCAAAACGGACTACGGCATTCTCATCGGCACCGGCACGCAGGCACCTGGCGTGCTGGCATGGTTGGACGTGCCCTTCGCCAAGCCGCCAGTCGGAGACCTGCGCTGGAAGGCGCCGCTGGACCCGGAATCCTGGACCGGATTGAGGGTTGCGGACACTTTCGGCAAGGCCTGCCTCCAGCATGGCCGCATCTATGGTCCAGGCGCGAACAATACCTATGACGACACCATTGCGACGACGCTGAACCAGGCAGTGGGCAGCGAGGATTGCCTGAACCTGAACATCTGACGTCCGGCCAGCACGGAGGCGAACTTGCCGGTTATCGTCTTCTTCTATGGGGGCAGTAACGTCTCCGGCTACAATGCCGACCCCGCCTATAACGGGGCAGAGCTCGCAAAGAGAGCCAATGCGGTCGTAGTCAGCGCCAATTACCGCGTCGGCATCATGGGATGGTTGCGTCTGGCTCAATTCGAGAACGGCAATGCGCTCGACGGCAGCGGTAATTACGGCACGCTCGATACCATCAAGGCACTCGAGTACGTTAACAAGAATATCGACAAATTCGGCGGCAACGCCGGGAATGTGACCATTTGGGGTCAATCGGCGGGTGCCGTCAATGTGTTTGCACTAATGGCCTCGCCGCAGGCCAGTGGTTTGTTTCACAAGGCGGTTCCCATCAGCGGCGGCGCGACCTCCGTCCCCTCCGCCGCCGCACCGCTGCCGAGCATGAACTCCAAGGTGAATCACGAGAAGTACGCCAATACGCTGCTGTATGCACTGGTGATCGACAGCGGCCTGGCCACCGATGCCGCGACGGCGAAGACTTACGTGGATAGTAAAACCGCGGCGGAAATCGCAGCGTTCATGCGGGCCAAATCGGCGTCAGATGTCATCACGACAGCTTTCACTCCTCGTCCTGCCGGTTTAGCGGCGACCGTCAACAGCGCTGCAGTTGCTCCAAACGGTGTTGTCGGCACTCCGGCATCGGCGCCTATCCCCGAAGGGACGGTGATTCCGATCGACGTCATCGACACCTTTAAGAACGCCGTGTTCAATAACGTCCCTGTATTGGTGGGCAATGTGCGCGACGAAGGCAAGCTGTTCGGCACCATCCCGCCTGTGGTCTTCGGGGGCACCGGCCCTTCGGCGTATTTGCCACTGTATAAGATGACTGACGCGCAGCGTTTTCTGGCAATGAAGAACTTCAATCCGGATGCAGCCGTGCCGAATACTACGCTCGCTGATCAGATCAACGCAGCGTTCCTGCCGCTTGCTACGCCGCCAAGCTTTCCGCCGACGGAATACAACGGATGGAGCAATTTCTACGGAAAAATGATCTTCACCACCTTGGGAGACCCGCTCACTCAGGGTGTAGCTGCAGAAGCAATGAACGCGCTCAAAACCAGGCAGGGCAATGTGTATTACTACATGTTCAACTGGGATGAGGAACCGGCACCGTGGAATGATGTGTATGGTGCGGCGCACGGCTTCGATCTGCCCTTCCTGTTCGGCAACTTTACCAGGGATTCCCTGTTCTCGAAGGTGGTCGGCGGCCAAGCTAATGCAGCGGGGCGTATGGCATTGTCCGATGCCATGATCGCCAGTCTGGCGGCCTTCGCCCGGACGGGAAACCCCAACAACGTCAAACTGGGCGTGACTTGGGAACCGTGGCCGAAGCAGATCAACTTCGACGCCAGCAAAACGGCAAAAATCATCACGGCACCGTAAGAAGGTACCGGACACAGGTGAATGCTGCAATCCAGGCCAGCTCACTTACTTCGGACACCGATAACGATAAGGAGAATTTCATAAAAATGAATGGAGGAGGCGCCTAGAGGAGACACCCAAAATACGAAGTTTTTCGTCGAAGAGAGTGCTTTTGAATGTAAAAGATAAGGCTGGATTCCGGTCGGATCTTTAGCCGGCATGTGCCGGGCGGAAATAAAGGATGTAACAGAACGAAAACAAAGAGATGGTGAAAGGTGACGGCGCGGGAAATGGTTATGGCTGCTGGAAGGGATTGAAATTTATTATTCCAGGGGCGTTCCCGGCATTTTCATCAACAAACCATCCCTTGTCTATTTAATTTTTGAAGGAGTATTTATGGAAAAAGATGTTGTAATTGTATCGGCCTGCCGCACTGCGATCGGCAAATTCGGCGGAACGCTCAGGGACTCTAATGCTTCAACGATAGCCAGCGTGGCCATGAAGGAGGCCATCCAGCGCGCGGGAATTGATCCCGCCATCATTAATGACGTGAGGTTCGGATGCTGCAATGAACATATTGACGAAATGAATACAGCGCGCGTGGCCGCTTTGTTGGCCGGCATCCCGGATTCGGTTCCGGCCGTCACCGTCAACCGCGTTTGTATTTCCGGTATGGAAGCGGTTGTTTCGGGTGCGGCGATGATCAGCGCCGGTTATGCCGATGTTATTCTGGCGGGCGGGGTCGAGCAGATGTCCGGCGGCGTTTACCGGGTCCTCAATGCCAGATGGGGCTGCCGCCTCCAGGATCATGTATTCGCCGATGAAGTGATCCATCAGCTCTATTGCGGATCGCGGCTGCTTCCGGGACCGGAAGAAGGTCCGTTGAAAGAAGGCGCCCTGATCGACCTTTACAAAGGACAGCCGTATATTATGGGCCAGACGGCGGAGTTTCTTGCCGAGCTGTATAAGATTTCGCGGGAAGAAATGGATGAAGTCGCCCTGCGCAGTCATAATAACGTTGAACGGGCGACCAAAGACGGATCCTTCAAGGCGGAAATCGTCCCGATATCTCTTTTTCAGAAAAAAGGAAAACCCCCCGTCATCTTCGATACGGACGAGCATTTCATCCCGGGGCTGACCCTGGAGAAACTGGCTGCGCTTCCTCCGGCCTTTGTTCCGAAAATCGGCAAAGTGACGGCGGGAAATTCGTCCGGTTTGAATGACGGCGCCGCCGCCATGGTCCTCATGTCCGCCGAAAAGGCTAAAGAGCTGGGCCTCAAACCGATCGCCCGGATCAAGGCTGTTGGTTACGGCGGCAGCCATCCGTCGGTAATGGGAATTTCTCCCGCTCCGGCCGTACGCAGCCTTTTGAAGAGCGCAAATTTAAAAATTGCGGATTTTGAACTCAATGAAGTGAATGAAGCTTTTGCCGCCCAGTATCTCGCCGTGGAAAAAGAATTAGGGCTCAACCGTGAAATAACCAACGTTAACGGTTCGGGGTGCGGGCTTGGCCACCCGACCGGTGCGACGGGTTGCCGCCTCATGGTGACATTGATTCACGAAATGCACAGAAGAGGTAATACCTTAGGGCTCGCTACTCTATGCGGCGGCGGCGGTGTTTCGATCGCAACAGCTTTGGAAATGCTGTGAGCGCGCGTATCGGATAACCAGAAGATATCTGGCGGATTGATGTCAATCCGTCAGATATCTTACAATTCCAAGCAAGAGATTATGTCATCCGCGACCCAGGTTATGGGTTATTTTTCATATTGTAATGCTCCACGTTCTTAGCACTCTGGAGATCGGTTCGCCTCTCCTTTAATCACTCTGGAGTGAATATCGCACATCGGGAGGCCGTTTGAAAAGTCAGGAAGTCAAAAACGGTTTTGCCGTACCCATTGCCGGCCCGTCCTTTGCGCCGGGCCCCGCCCGTTTCGCAATCGCGGGTTTCTGATCATCGACCTTACTCCCCTCTTTGAAGCAGCCGCAGGTTGACGTGACCGTCTATGTGATTTGAGGTCTATTCGGCTGAATCGAGTCAAAGAAATCGATCCTTTTCAACTGCACATCGGCGTATGAGCGATATGACCTGTTTTTTGCCCGCCGGGCTGCTTTAGACAAAAAACTTGACACGGAAAATAGATGTTAATAGACTTCCTTACCTTTGTGGTTCATTTCTCGTGAGTCCGGCATATCTCTTCTGGAAAAACCTTCACAAGGTATTCAGCCACTTCGGAGCAAACTGTCGAGGGATGAAATGGACGTCACTATTTCGCAGCAAGCGACAGGGGACTAACGCTCATCCCGCGTGAGCGGGATTAAAATTTTAAAAAGGAAAAAAGTTTATGAAGCAGTTTGGCAAATACATTCTTGTGACAAGACCCTGGTCTTTCACCATGTCGCTCATTTCCGTTTCCGTCGGCACGCTTCTGGCCGCCGAGATCGGACCGATATCCTGGCCGTGGTTTGTGGCCACCGCCGTCGGCATTGTTTTCTTTCATGCAGCGGCCAATGTTATCAATGATTATTTTGATACGCAAAATGAAATTGATACGCCGGATGCGCCAACGGCAAAATACCGGCCGCAGCCCATCATTTCGGGGATACTGACACCCCGTCAGGTTCTGATCTTCGCCATCATTCTTTTCACGATAACGGCCGCAATCGGCTTTATCATTGCCTTTATGAGATCATGGCATATCATCTGGATCGGTATGCTGGGTCTGGCGACGGCCATCTTCTATACAGCGGGACCGGTCAAATTCAAGTATCGCGCCCTGGGCGAAATCGCCGTTTTTCTGATGTGGGGCCCTCTCATGGTTTCGGGCGCTTATGCGGTCCAGCTCCAGACCCTGTCGCTCAAGCCGCTGCTTATTTCCGTCCCTTTCGGCATTCTGGTGGCGCTGGTTCTTTTTGCCAACAACATGCGGGATATCGCTTTTGATTCCCGGCAAAATGTAAAAACGGTCAGCATTATGGTGGGACTTAAGAATAGTTTTCTGATCTTTGCCGGACTGATTTTAGCCGCCTATATTTACGTTTTCGGCATGATCATCCTCGGCATGATGAGTCTGTGGGGACTCATTATTTTTCTTTCCGTGCCCAAGGCCTGGAGTCTCTTGAAAACTTTCAAGCGCGAAACGCCGGATATGGCGGATGCGTTGACTGCCCAGTTTGATACGGTGTTCGGTGTTCTGCTGATGCTGGCGCTCTTTCTCGATTGGATGGTGCGTCTATGAAGATCTGGGGTGCGGTTGCCCTGACCATTCTCTGCTGGGCTTTTACCTTTGGTCTGGCCTGGGGCAACTTCTGGGCGAAAATCGGCTTTTCCGTTGTGCTGATCTGCGGCTATTCCTTTTACTGGCAAAAGCCGAAGATCACTTTTTCGATCCGGTCGGCCGTCATCGGTCTGATAT
>Ga0351840_1142_pt1 | contig 12753 bp, 11 predicted proteins | sample BONcelHFGM3001E5_FD_206883 | JGI IMG/M metagenome (GOLD analysis project Ga0351840, IMG submission 206883) | Enriched cells from coal bed in the Powder River Basin, Montana, United States - BONCAT cells FGM rep1 HSBNCT.FGM.300.1.E5 ... | reverse complement strand
GAACTGATTATCTACGCTGACAAACCGGGTGGGCTGATGCTCGAAGACTGCGAAAAGATCAGCCGCCTTGTTGACCCTGTCATAGAGGAAAATGATCCCATCGAAGATTCATATTATCTGTGTGTGTCGTCGCCCGGGCTTGACCGCCCTTTGAAGACGCCGCGTGATTTTGCGCGCAGCATCGGAAAAAAAGTGGATATCAAGCTTTACCGCGCGGCAAACGGGCACAAAGAGCTGACGGGCGTTTTGTCTGCATATGACGACAGCGGCTTTACGCTTGAAGACGGCACGGCTTTTGCGCATAAGGATGTGGCCTTGATAAGGCTGCATGTCGACATATAAATTCGGAGGTTTTCAATGAGCACAGAGTTTCTGATGGCGCTGGCAGCGCTGGAAAGAGAAAAAGGAATCGAAAAAAGCGTTTTGATCGATGCGATCGAAAATGCGCTCGTTTCCGCGTACAAAAAGAATTACGGAAGTGCGCAGGATGTACGCGTGGAGGTAGACCCTATGGTCGGCGATTTCCGTGTTTTTGCCAAAAAAACCGTTGTTGAAACAGTGGAAGACGATGCCGCAGAGATTTCGCTGCCGGAGGCTCAGAAAATCAATATAGCTTATGAACCCGGCGATGTACTGGAGATGGAGGTCACGCCGGGGTCTTTCGGGCGCATCGCTGCGCAGACCGCAAAGCAAGTGGTTGTCCACCGTCTGCGCGAGGCAGAGCGCGACGTTGTGTATGACAAGTTCAAAGAGCGTGAAGGAGAGGTTTTGTCCGCCTCTATTCACCGTGTGGATAAAATTAACATCCTGTTGGAGATCGACGGAGCGGAAGGCGTTATGCCGCTTTCAGAAGGCATCCCGGGAGAACGTTACAATGTGAATGACCACATTAAGGTCTATGTTTCAGAGGTGCGCAAAACCACGAAAGGGCCGCAGATCGTTGTATCGCGCTCGCATCCCGGGCTGTTAAAACGTTTGTTTGAAATTGAAGTGCCAGAAATAATGCAGAATATCGTTCATATAAAAAGCATTGCGCGCGAGGCCGGCTCGCGTACCAAGATCGCGGTTTATTCCGAAGACGAGAATGTCGATCCCGTGGGTGCCTGTGTGGGACAGAAGGGTTCCCGTATCGACAGGATCGTGGCGGAGCTTGGCAATGAAAAAATCGACGTGATACCCTGGAGCTCCGATCCGATAGAGTATATCGCCAATTCGCTGCGCCCGGCCAAAGTGCTGATGGTGCAGATCAATGAAGATGAGAAAGCCGCCAAAGTGGTCGTGCCGGATTATCAGCTGTCGCTTGCGATCGGCCGAGAAGGGCAGAACGCCCGTCTGGCAGCCAAACTCACAGGATGGAAAATTGATATAAAGAGCCAGACCCAGATAGAGCAAACGCTGTTTAACGATCATAAGGAGCAAGAGGACAGTGAAGAACCCTTCGACAGCGAGATCTTCTTCGACGAAGAATTCGAAGATACTCAAGCGGAAGGCTCTGGAGCCGATAACGGCACTGATCCCGCCCGGCCGGAAGAGGATGCTGCAGACACGCAGGCTGAAAAAACTGATGCGTAATGAGGGTTTGATGTGAAGACGAAAAAAGTTCCTGTGCGCATGTGCATCGCATGCAGGCAGGGAAGGCCCAAAAAAGAGCTTGTGCGCGTCGTGGTGACCGAAGGCGGTTTGTCCGCCGATGAGACCGGCAAGGCGCAGGGGCGCGGCGCATATGTGTGCCCGGAGGTTGCGTGCCTTGACAAGGCAAAAAAATCAAAAGCGTTTGACCGCGCATTGTCTGCAGGTTTGAGTGATGATGCGTACAATGCTATTAAAAGGGTGATACTGCGGCGTGGCCTCAAATAATCTTTCGATGGCCGGGCTTGCAGTGCGCGCCGGAAAGGCTGTTTTCGGATCGGCAGCTTGCGAAAAGGGCATCAGGCACAATAAAATACGGCTGCTGCTTTTACAGGAGGGGCTTTCGCCCTCAAGTAAAAGAAATTTTGAAGAAATGTGCAGCCGCTTTGGCATTTGTACGCTGACAGTCAATGAACAGACACGGCTTGGAGATGCAGTCGGAAAACCGGGCATCATGGTGCTTGGCATCACTGACAAAAGGTTCGCTGATGCGATCAGAAACTTAATGGATGGTGGGAGAAGCAAGGAATGAGCAAACTGAAGATTATTGATATGAATAAACAGCTGATGGACAACTCAAAGCAGACTGTGACGCGGATCGAAGCGCTGCAGGCAAGCGTGCAGAGCCATCTGCTTACTTTAAAGCGCATCGAGGGAGAACTCGTCAAGATTGCGCGCGCTGAAGCTGAAGAACAACGGCTGCAAAAACAGCAGGAGGCTCAGGAACTTGCCAGAGCCACAGAAGCAAAACTGACTGAGGAAAAACCCAAGCCAGTTAGCCAGGAGACAACCGACGCTCTCCCGTCTGCCGGGGAACAACCGCCAAAGAAACAGGAGACGGCTGCACAGGAAGCGGCTTTGAAGAAGCAGATGCCGCCGCGCACAAAAGAACCGGCGCAAAGGCAGGAGCAGCCCCCAAGGCCGCCAAAGGCAATGGAACCGCGCACACAAACAAAAGAACCTGCTGCGCATGCCGAACCGGCAAGGAAGCCGGTAAAGACGGAGACAAAAGCCGATACGGGCATGAGCGGATTTGTTCAGGTGGAAAGAAGAGGGCCGCTGGGGCATCAAGGCAAAAAAGGCGCACATCAAAACTATGTCCGGGACGAAAGAGGCAGGAAATCCAAAAAGGCTTTGATGAAAGAACAGGTCGGCATCGACGAATCGAATCTGCGCTACAGGGGCAAGCGACGCAGTAAAGCCAAGCCTGTTGCGGCACCTCAGCCTGTCGTCGTTGAAAAGGCCATCATGACAGCTGAAACGATTTCTGTGAAGTATCTTGCAGAAAAAACAGGGAAACCAGTCGCAGAGATCTTAAAAAAGCTTTTGCTGCTTGGCATGATGTGTACAATAAACTCGGAGATCGATTACGATACCGCTCAGCTTGTCTGCTCAGAATTCAAGATCGAACTTGAGTATAAGCTTGCGCAGACAGCAGAAGATGTTCTCGGCGAAGGCGATCAGCTTGATGCCGGCGATAAGCTTGAGGTGCGGCCGCCTGTCGTGACTGTGATGGGCCATGTTGACCACGGCAAAACCTCGCTGCTCGATTCCATACGAGAGACGCACGTCACAGCGCATGAAGCGGGCGGCATCACACAGCATATCGGGGCCTACACCATCACGCATAAAGATCGGCAGGTCACTTTCCTTGATACGCCGGGGCACGAAGCATTCACAGCCATGCGTGCGCGCGGTGCGCAGGTGACGGATATCGCCATTCTTGTCGTGGCCGCTGACGACGGCGTGATGCCTCAGACGATTGAGGCCATCAACCACGCAAAAGCCGCCAACGTGCCGATCATTGTGGCTATCAACAAAATGGATAAAGAAGGCGCGAATCCGGAACGCATCAAGCAGGATCTGACCGAATATGAGCTGGTTGCTGAAGAGTGGGGCGGAGACACCGTTATGGTGCCTGTTTCTGCGATCACCAGAGACGGCATTGACCAGCTGTTGGAAATGATACTGCTTGTTGCGGATGTTTTGGAACTCAAGGCCAATCCCAACCGTCTTGCCAAGGGCACCATCATCGAGGCCAAACTTGACAAGGGCAGAGGCCCGGTGGCCACAGTGCTGGTGCAAAACGGCACGCTGCATGTTTCTGATATGATCGTTGCGGGCGTCGCTTACGGACGCGTCCGCGCGATGGTGGACGATTTGGGCAACCGTGTTGAGGCTGCTGGCCCGTCGCAGCCTGTGGAAGTGGTTGGGTTCTCAGAAGTCCCCGTCGCGGGAGACACGCTTCATGCGGTGGAGGACGATCGTCTTACCCGTCAGGTTGCCGAAGAAAGAAGAGATAAGCAGAAAGCAGATATGCTCAAAAATCTTTCAAAAGTCTCTCTTGAAGACCTTTTCAGCCATGTCGAGGAAGGCGTCGTACAGGATCTGAATCTTGTCATCAAAGCCGATGTGCAGGGGTCTGTAGAAGCCGTCAGGCAGGCGCTTGAGAAACTGAGCAACAAAGAGGTACGGGTCAAGGTGATCCATGCCGGCGTCGGCGCGATCAAAGCCATGGACGTCATGCTCGCCTCCGCATCAAACGCGATCATCATCGGCTTTAATGTGCGGCCCGATGCCATGGCGCGCATCGAAGCTGAAAAAGAAAAGGTGGAATTAAGGCTTTACCGCATTATCTATAAAGCGATAGAGGATCTGCAGCTTGCGATAAAGGGCATGCTTGCGCCTGAATATAAAGAAGTCGTGCTCGGCCATGCCGAAGTACGCACGGTGTTTTCCGTATCCAGCATCGGTACTATTGCGGGCAGCTATGTCACCGACGGCAAGATCTTAAAGAATGCCTCAGTGCGTTTGCTGCGCGACAATGTGGTCATCCACGAAGGCACGATGGCTTCTCTCAAGCGTTTCAAGGATGACGCCAAAGAAGTCAGCCAGGGCTATGAGTGCGGCATCACGCTCAAAAACTTCAACGATATAAAGGAAGGCGACATCATCGAAGCCTTTGAAATGCAGGAGATTGAAAGATAGTGTCAAAAGATAGAATGGCAGGCATACAGTCTGAGTTTAAACGTGTTTTAAGCGAGATCATCAGCACCGAGATAAAAGACCCGAGGGTCTCTGAGATGGCAAGCGTGACCCATGTGGATTTAACGCGTGATCTAAAATACGCAAAGGCTTATATCAGCGTGTTTGACGATGAGAAGAAAAAGAAGTCCACGATTGAAACTTTGTCGCATGCTGAGCACTTTATCAAGAACGAAGTGGGCTCCCGCATGAGGATGCGCCGCTTGCCTCAGATCACGTTTGTGCTCGACACATCCATAGAGTACAGCAGCAAAATTTCTCAAATGCTCAAAAAGGTTTAGATGTGCTATGGAGTTCGAACGTATAAAGCAGGCCATAGGCGCAGCACAGAATATCACCCTGATCGCTCATTTGCAGCCGGACGGCGATACGCTCGGCTCTTGTTTTGCTTTGAAAGAGATGCTCTGCGATATGGGCAAAGATGTCGCAGTCTGCTGTGACGGTGACATGACTTCCCGATATGCAGCCTTGTTTTCTCCGCACACGCTGCTTGCGCCGCAGTCAGCGCCGGAAAATATCGACCTTGCTGTTGCTGTAGACTGCGCGGACAGCGTCCGGCTCGGCAAGTGCCACAAGCTGTTCAAACGTGCCAAAACGACCGCAAACATTGACCATCATTCCACCAACGATCACTATGCGCAAATCAATTATGTGACGGACGCCTCGTCTGTGGGCGAAATCATCTTTGAATTCATGCGTGACCTTGATATGACGCCCAACGAAAACATGGCTAAGTTCCTGTATACCGCGATGTCGACCGACACGGGCAATTTTACGTATTCCAACACCAGCAAAAAAGTGCTGCTTTACACATCTGAGCTTGTCGAGCTTTTCGACTTAAGGGGGACGGCAGATATCCTGTTCCGGCAACGCTCGCTGCTGTCAACGCAGCTTATGGGGCGCGCGCTTTCAAGAATGGAGCTTTTTAAAGACGGACGTATCGCATGCCTGACTTTGCTTGACAGCGACATGAAAGAATTCGGCGCCGGGAGCGCAGATTGTGAGAACATCGTTGAAGTCGCACGCGAGATCGAAGAAACGCAGGTGGCGGTTTTGTTCCGTGAATTGCCTGCGGGCGTCAAAATCAGCTTTAGGTCAAAAGGAAGTGCGGACGTCGGTGCGCTGGCGGCGCTTTACGGCGGCGGCGGCCACGCGGCAGCATCGGGGTGCGTGACGGGCGGCAAGCTTGATGAAGTGAAAAAATCCGTTCTTGATAAACTGACGGAGATGGTGGATTGAACGGCGTTGTCAATTTCTTAAAGCCCCCGGGGATGTCCTCAAACGGAGCAGTCGTTTTTTTAAGAGGCGTACTCGGTGTGAAAAAGACAGGCCACGCAGGCACCCTTGATCCCGGCGCATGCGGCGTGCTGCCCGTTTGCGTAGGCAAAGCGACGCGCATTTCTTCCTACATGATGAACGCGCAAAAAGAGTATATCGCGGAGCTGACTTTTGGAAAAAGCACCGATACCGCAGACAGTTACGGCCAGGTGATTAAGGTCTGCACGTTGCCTCCTCCGGATCCGGAAGCCGTAAAATCGGCTCTTGTCGGCTTTACAGGCCAGATCACGCAGCGTACGCCCGCCTATTCGGCGGCAAAACATGAGGGGCAGGCACTGTATAAACTGGCCAGGCGCGGGATAAGCGTACCGGCAAAGCAACGCACAGTTGTCATCCACAAGGCAGAATATCTGCGGCAAACACGCGCGGAGGCCCACCTGCTACGGTTTGTATGCAGCAAAGGCACATATATCCGTACGTTGTGCGAGGATCTTGGAAAAATGTTCGGGACATGCAGTTATATGTCTTTTCTTGTGCGTACGAAATGCGCGGGGCTTGATATCGCGGATGCTTATACGGCGGACGAAATCAAGCAGATCACCGATTTAGGCAGTATTTTGCTTCCGCCGGATATGTTTCTTGGCGGCCTTGTACGCATAGACGTGCAGCCAAACTGCCGCAGCATGCTGGTAAACGGCGCACAGGCGGCATATCACGGTGAAGACACCATGGCCGCCCGTGTCTATACAGACGGATGCTTGATCGGCATAGGATGCGCACAGGACGGAAAAATTAAAATAACAACATTGCTGGTGGACAACTGAATGGAAATCATCACGCTCAACGAAGCGAGAAAAAAACACTACCATGGCCTATCGGTGGCGCTTGGCGCCTTTGACGGGCTGCATATTGGCCATATGGCGCTGATAGACGCAGCGAGGCAAGCGCCGGGGCAAAGCGCCGTACTGACTTTTGACACGCTCCCTGGCGAGTTGTTTTGCAGCGAGCGTCCGCAGCACCTGATGACAACTGAAGAAAAAACGTGCGCCTTTGCAGCGGCAGGCATAGACATATTTTGTGTCGCGCATTTTGATAAAAAATTTGCTTCGATTGAAAGCGAAGAATTTGAAAGAATACTTGCGGAGGCATTTTCGCCCCGCCTCGTGGTTGCTGGGTATAATTATACCTATGGCTGCCATGCGCGCGGCAATGCGCAGACCTTGATAGATGCGGGCCGTAAGCTGGGCTTTGAGGTATGTATCATACCGCCAGTGATCGCACACGGCGAAGTGGTCAGTTCATCGCGCATACGCAGATGCCTGGAAGCGGGCGATGTTGTTTTGGCCGAAGAGTTGCTTGGCCGGCCGTATTCAGTTTGCGGCAAAGTCGGCAGAGGCCGCGGCATCGGCAGCACTCAGCTTGGTTTTCCGACGGCGAACATTCGTGTTTGCAGGGAAAAGCTGATCCCCTCAAGCGGTGTTTACAGCGTAGAGATTGACGCTGTTGGCGGCAGTTATAAGGGCGTGTGTAACATCGGCATCAACCCGACCGTGTCAGAAAGCGGCAGCAGAAGCATTGAGATCCATATTCTGGATCTTTCCGCAGACCTATATGGACGAAAGATCACCGTCAGGTTCAAAAAACGCCTTCGTGATGAAAAAAAGTTCAGCAATTTGGATGAACTTAAACAGCAGATTCGGCGCGATATAGACAGCATCTGACTTTTGCACTCAAAACACCCTGTGCGCATATATAAACCCATGGGGTGATTTTTTATCTATGAGTGAATTTGCTGGGATGCCTGCCGTCATTCAGGCGCTGATCGCAACATGCTTTACCTGGTTTGTCACTGCGCTGGGCGCGCTCCCGGCGCTTTTCTTGAGGACCATCAGCAAAAAAATGCTCAATATCATGCTCGGTTTTTCCGCCGGGGTCATGGTGGCGGCCAGTTTTTTTTCTTTGCTTCAGCCCGCGATCGAGCTATCAGAAGAGATGGAAGGCATACCATGGCTGGCCGCCTCGGGCGGCTTTTTGCTGGGAGGCCTTTTTTTAAAACTCAGCGATACGATGCTCAAAAGGATCAAGCGCACGGCAAGACTGTCTACCGGCGCAAGGCGCACGATGCTGCTCGTGCTGTCTGTGACAGTCCACAACTTACCCGAAGGCCTGGCCATCGGTGTGGCTTTCGGCGCATTTGCGCAAGGCGTGCCCGGGGCAACGCTGGTTGGTGCCATGATGCTGGCGATGGGCATAGGCATACAGAACTTTCCGGAAGGCACGGCGGTCGCTATGCCGCTCCTGCAGGGCGGGATGAGCCGCGGCCGGGCGTTTTTCTTAGGGCAGCTTTCCGGGGCGGTAGAGCCTGCGGCAGGCGTGGCGGGTGCGCTGCTCATCAGCATAATAAGGCCGATACTCCCGTTTGTGCTCGCGTTTGCGGCAGGGGCGATGATCTAGGTGGTGATTGATGCGCTGATACCAGGCGGAAGCAACGGCGAGGGTATCGTCGATAATAAACTGACGATCGGCGCTATGATCGGGTTTGCGCTTATGATGTGCCTCGATGTAGCTCTTGGCTGAATAAAAGCAAATCAATCCGTTATGCGTGCTGATGGTTTGATTTTATGCTTCTCGTCGTCATAAAGCCAAAACCGACCGCAATTGCGCCGGCATATAAAACATGGATCTTTTCTGTGTAACTCTATATGGTTTATTTACTGGAGGACAATAAGGTCCCGGCAGCTTTTTGCTAATAACCAAAGTCGCCGTCTATGAGCACGACGTGTATTTCCTTGCCGCGTGTCGGACGCTGCAAACGTACCGTGACATTACACATGCGATAAGCATCGTCACAGTCGGTGCAGCGATCCAGTGTGGCGCATGGCGTTGAAAGGCCAAGCCGCCTTGCGTTCTGCGGACAGGCTATCTTTTTGATACGGGCAACCGCAGTATGCGGATTTTGCGTCAATTTATTTTTTCCTGCGACACAAACGATTTTGGGCGGTCCGTAGATCATGGCTGCTACACGGTTCCCGACGCCGTCTATATTGATAAGGTCGCCCTCAAGCGTGAGCGCATTGGTGGAAGTCAGATACACGTCCGCGCCCATCCCAAGACGCTTGGCTTCTTCCTTGTCTTCGCCTGTGCGCTCTGCGACCTGGCTGGAAAAAACAGTGTTCCCGCGTGCAAGCAGGGCGTCCGCAATGCCGGTTTCAAACAGCGTGACGCTGCCGCCCATGCCCACGGTCTCATCTTCGCCGATCACCGAGAGCACATAAGCAGTGGCTTTTGCGGCATCCGCGGCCAGCACGGCTTTGAACCCTTTGCTGACGAGCGCCTCGATCGTTCTTTTAAGATCATTCATTTGTTGGCACCTCCAGGATGTAATAAGCTGCAATGGCATAAGCATCAAAAAGCCGTACCAGGCACAGCAGATCATCGATTTTATTCCTTTATTCTATCACAACAGAAAAATTAAACCAAAGCCGATATTGCAATTCACCTCGGTTTTATATAAGATAGTGCGGTAGATGAAAACAAAGGACAGGTTTTTTATGGCATCCATGGACAGGATAAGAAATTTTTGTATCATTGCGCATATAGACCACGGAAAATCCACGCTCGCCGACAGGCTGATCGAAACCACAAACACGGTGTCAAAGCGTGATATGCGCAACCAGATACTCGATACCATGGACTTAGAGCAGGAGCGCGGCATCACCATCAAGTCACAAGCTGTACGGATGTTCTATGAGCATGAGGGCGCCGAATACATGATGAACCTTATCGACACACCTGGGCATGTGGATTTTACTTACGAGGTTTCGCGCAGCATGGCGGCTTGTGAGGGTGCCATACTTGTCGTAGATGCAAGCCAGGGCATCGAGGCGCAAACGCTTGCCAATGTGTACCTGGCGATGGACAACGGGCTAGAGATACTGCCTGTTATCAACAAGATCGACCTGCCGTCCGCGCGCGTGGACGAAGTGTGCAAGGAAGTCGAGGATGTGCTGGGGCTTGACACATCGTATGCGCCCCGCATCAGCGCCAAAGAGGGGACAGGAATAGACGATGTATTAAAAGCTGTGATCAAGCATCTGCCTTCGCCGTCCGGTGATGCGGACGCACCGCTTGAGGCACTCATATTCGATTCGTTTTACGATAATTACAAAGGCGCGATCAGCTATGTGCGTATCAAGCAGGGGCGTGTGGCTGAGGGTGATAAAATACTGTTTATGGCAGCAGGCAAGCGTTTTGACGTGACCGAGGTCGGCGTATTTTTGCCTGTGCCGTTAAAAACGCAGTTGCTCAGCGCGGGAGAGGTGGGGTATATCGCCGCAAGCGTCAAGAATGTTTCGGACACGCGTGTGGGCGACACGATCACCAATGCCAAAGGCGGTACCTCAAAGCCGCTGCCCGGGTACAAACATGTGACATCCATGGTGTTCTGCGGCATCTATCCGGCTGACGGTGCAGATTATGAAGACCTGCGCGACGCGCTGGCAAGGCTGGCGCTCAACGACGCGTCGCTGCTCTATGAGCCTGAGACTTCAGTCGCGCTCGGGTTTGGTTTTCGCTGTGGATTTCTTGGCCTGCTGCATATGGAAATCATCCAGGAGCGGCTTGAACGCGAATTTGATTTGAGCCTTGTGACCACAGCGCCCAGCGTGAGCTATCATGTAAAGACCGTAAAAGGCGAGATGCTGGTTGTGGAAAACCCGACGAACCTGCCGCAGCCCACACAGATAGAGTATATGGAAGAGCCGATCGCCGATGTGACCATCATGACGCCTGATGAATATGTGGGTGCCGTGATGGATATCTGCCAGGAGAAGCGCGGCGTATTTAAAAACATGGAGTATATTGAAGGCACGCGCGTGATGATACATTATGAGCTTCCTCTTAACGAGATCATCTATGATTTTTTTGATATCTTAAAATCGCGTACGCGCGGCTATGCGTCGCTTGACTATGAACTCAAGGGCTACAAGAAAAGCGACCTGGTGCGTCTTGACATACTGCTCAATGGCGAGGTATGCGACGCGCTGTCCATTATTGTTCACAGAGACAAATCATATGCTAGAGGGCGCAGCATCGCCGAAAAGCTTAAAGAGGCCATACCGCGCCAGATGTTTGAGGTGCCTATTCAGGCGGCCATCGGCGGCAAGATCATTGCGCGCGAAACCGTCAAGGCCATGCGCAAGGATGTACTCGCCAAGTGCTACGGCGGCGATATCGCGCGCAAAAAGAAGCTGCTGGAAAAGCAGAAAGAGGGCAAAAAACGCATGCGCCAGGTGGGCAGCGTGGAGGTGCCGTCCGAGGCGTTCATGTCTGTCCTAAAAATGGACTGATGCGTACCATAGGGCTTTATGTGCATATGCCGTTCTGTTTGAGAAAATGCGCATACTGCAGCTTTGTTTCTTTTGCAGGCAGGGAATTCTTGATCGGCCGGTATATCGATGCCGTTCTGGCTGAAGCAAACATATATGCGCCGCTGCTGCAAAACCGCGTCGTAGACACTGTGTTTATCGGCGGAGGCACACCCTCATCGCTTGAGCCGGAGCAGTTTTCATCGCTTGTAAACGGCTTAAAATCCGTCTGCCGTTGGCAGCCTCATGAATTCACGATCGAAGCAAACCCCGAGACGCTCAGCGATGATAAGCTGGCCGCTTATGCAGGGGCCGGAGCCAGCCGTTTAAGCATCGGCCTGCAAACGCATGATGATGCGATACTAAAAAGCATAGGCAGGCAGCATTCTTGGGAAGTTTTTAAAAAAGCATATGAGACTGCAGCGCGCCGGTTTGAAAACATCAATGTGGATATCATTTTCGGCCTTCCCGGCCAAAGCATAAAGACCCATATCGAAACTTTGCAGCGTGTGGCCGCTCTGTCGCCGCAGCATGTGTCCGCATATGCGCTCAAAATCGAACCGGGCACACCGCTGGCACAAGATTATGCAGGCGTGGGCGAAGAGGAAGACAGGGCGATGTGCCACATGACGGAAGAGATTTTAACGGCAGCGGGTTATATACATTACGAAACATCCAATTTTGCCCAAAAAGGCTTTGCATGCAGGCACAATCTGAAATACTGGACGGGCGGAGAATATCTGGGGCTGGGTGTCGCATCGCATTCCTATATCAACTTTGAGAAGCCGTCAAGAACCGGTAATACTGAGGATTTAGAAGCCTATATCGCTGCTGTTATGGCCGGGCAGCGCCCCGTCGTGTCCGAAACGGTGCTTGATGCTGCTGAGCTGCTTGCCGAATACCTGATGCTGAGGCTGCGCCTTTCGGATGGCATCCGCTTTGATGATTACCGTAAAAAGTTCGGCACCGAATTTACCCGAACATATGCCAAGGCCATAGCCAAAACGCAAAAAGCCGGGCTGATAACTGCCGATCAAAGCGGCATAAAGCCGACAAGCAAAGGTTTTGACCTGCAAAACGCACTGATCGTTGAATTTATAAAAAATCTATGAAAATGCACTTCGAGGCTTGACTTTGCAGACAATAAGTGCTATTTTTATTGCATGATGTTAGCACTCGACATGGAAGAGTGCTAATAAGAGAAAGGAGGGAAGACCGTTGGATTTAAGTGAAAGAAAGCTTGGCATTCTAAAGGCCGTCATCGACGATTACATCATGACAGGCCTTCCTATCGGCTCACGCACCATTTCCAAAAAACACGGGTTTGATCTTTCCTCCGCGACCATACGCAATGAGATGGCTGATTTGGAGGAGCTTGGGTTTTTAGAGCAGCCCCATACGTCGGCCGGCCGCATACCTTCGCAAAAGGCGTACA
>Ga0351840_1130_pt2 | contig 12921 bp, 9 predicted proteins | sample BONcelHFGM3001E5_FD_206883 | JGI IMG/M metagenome (GOLD analysis project Ga0351840, IMG submission 206883) | Enriched cells from coal bed in the Powder River Basin, Montana, United States - BONCAT cells FGM rep1 HSBNCT.FGM.300.1.E5 ... | reverse complement strand
CATCATCAGTTCCTTGAGCTGTCGGGCTACAGCGTGTACATTCCCTTTGATGATATCCCGGATATCAGATTGCACAGGTTACCTTCACCGTTCCGAAGATTGGAGACAAGAAAAAGTTACTCGAATTATCCCAGCGAAATGTCCGCTATTTTCAGCTTGAGAAGGAGAAACAAAAAGAACTCGTTGATCCTGAGCACAAGAGCAGGCGTATTATGGAAACCATGATGAAGGATCTGCGGATGTCCGAGTTACCCGAACATATTGAGTGCTTTGACAACTCCAACATTCAGGGTGATTTTCCTGTCGCTGCCATGGTCTGTTTCAGGAAAGCAAAACCGGATAAGAGTGAATACCGCCATTTCAATATCAAGACCGTTGAAGGATCCAACGATTATGCCTCGATGGAAGAGATCATATACCGGCGTTATAAGAGGCTGATTGAGGAGCGCAAGAGTCTGCCGCAACTCGTACTGGTTGATGGAGGTAAAGGTCAGCTCAGTGCTGCACTAGCCAGTTTGAAAAAGCTGGATCTTTCAGGGAAAATGACCGTAATCGGCATTGCGAAAAAGCTCGAGGAGATCTACTACCCAAATGATCCTTTGCCGATGTACCTTGATAAAAAATCCGAAACCCTCCGCATCATTCAACAAATGAGGGATGAAGCCCACCGTTTTGGGATCACTCATCACCGGAAACGCAGGGAAAAAGGGACCGTCAAATCGGTCCTTACAGAGATCCCGGGAATCGGATTTTCGAACACCCAGCAACTGTTATGGAAATTCAAATCAGTTAAACGGATCCGTGAAGCCAGCCTTGAAGAGATTCAGGCAGTAATAGGGAAAGCGAAAGGGAAAGTGGTGTTCGATTTTTTTATGGAACACTGATCAACAAAAATCACTAATCTCTGAAAATCAATGATATCTGTATAATCTGTGTTCTATCTGGTTTTTTTATATACAATTTGAAAGAATAAAAATCCTGCAAAGCAGCCGACCATATTCGCAAAAAAATCCCAGATAGAGGCGGTCCGCATCGGAACCACAAACTCCTGCAACAACTCGGTAGTACCAGCCACAAGAAGGCAAATTATAAAAGCATAAAGAGCAGGGAACCTGTAGACTGCCATCGGAGTGCCGGGCTGCTGAAAACTTCTCGCCAGTAACCAGAAGAAAACGGCAAAGACAAACAGGTGCGCCAGTTTATCAGGCTGGAAAAGATCAACGAAAGAGGGTAATCGGGGTAGTACGGACCCGGGAACTCCAGTGAGGATAAAAATAAACACTCCCCACAAAATGGCCCAGCGGGTATTTCGCAGGAACAAGATCATACAGCTGTTGTGAGACAGATGGTTAACTCTCTATGAGTGCCTTGTAAGCTGTAGCATCTAAAAGGTCTTCCAGCTCAGCAGGGTCAGAAACCCTGATTCGAACAACCCATCCCTGACCATACGGATCTTTGTTGATCAGTTCGGGAGTAGCCGAAAGTTCCTCATTGAATTCAAGCACCTCACCACCAACAGGCATAAACATATCGGAAACAGTCTTCACCGCTTCGATGGTTCCGAAAGCCTCTTCTTTAGCCAGGCTCTCTCCAACTGTTTCGACCTCGATAAATACGATATCCCCAAGTTCATGCTGGGCATAGTCGGTAACCCCAATAAATGCAAATTCACCATCGATTTTCAGCCATTCATGGTCTTTTGTGTACTTCAGGTTGTTGGGAACGTTCATGAGTTTTTACGATTTAATATTTTGGTAAAAATAATCTATTTTTCATTATTGTGAAAGGGTAAACCGAAGGGCTAACCCACCCTGGGTATTTGAAGTTCGATACTGGTTGGAGACATACGGTGTCATAATGTCTTTATCGAAATAGAACCGGATATTGAAGCGGGCGCTCAGGTTGTAATCAGCCGAGAAATTGATGGCAAGACGTTGCTGTCCTGAAGAGATCTGGTTGATATCTTCATCCACTCTTCGGAGTACTGTTTTGTTTTGCCTGAGAGCAAAATCCAGTTTAATGTTCAGGTCGCTTGTTGTACGCGATTTCTTGCCTCCTCCAAAGAGTCCGGAGAAATTTAACCGGAGGTTTTTGAACCGGTAACCGATACCCGCAACATATTCGGTACTTTTAATCTCTGTCAGTTGATTGTTGACAAAGCTGAAACTCAGGTTACGTGCTTTACGGATTTCGAAGGTAGTGATAAGGCTGTTTATCCATCCCATATCAAACCTGATCAACGGACTGAACTGTTCGGTAAGGGTGACAACATTCATTTCACGGGCCGGAATAAAATTACCGGCTGCGTTGAACTCCGAAGGGAAGCCATCCTGCTCCCGGTATGCGATATTGGATACATATCCGCCCACTGAATAGGTCGAAATATAAGAGTGTGATAGCGTGAGGTTTCTCAGGAACTTGCGGAAGAATTTAAGTTTAGATAATCCGTCATAGGTGATTCTCCAGTTTGGTAATGGGATCTTTGGGAATCCTGTCAGGCTTATTTTCGCAGGATCCTGTCCTTTGTAAGCTGCCAGAAAAGCTACCGAAAGCACCTCCTGGTTATTGGGCCCGTAACCAATCGGGTAACCGGTTGAATCCACTCCCGTCGACCAGGGATTTTCTGCGGCAAACCGCTGAGCGATCAGTAATCGTGATTCCTTCAGGTTCTCAAACAGAATGGAAATATTTTCCTCACTTTCATTGGTAAATGATGTGCCAATGATGATGTAAGACATCGTGTAGCTTCCATTAAGTGATGGGGAATAAGAATTGAAATTCCCGTTGCGGTCTGCTTTATAGTACTCCTGCCGGTAATATCCCTGCTGCTTGTTCATGGTGATCTCAATCCTGATATCCCGAAGGGGCTCCACACTTCCGCTGATACTAAGGCTTTCGTTGAATTTGACGCTGTAAGCCGCATTAAGCAGCGTATCCACAGTCATCCAACTATTCTCCACTGCTTTGGGTCGGATATCTTTCTGTGATCCGAAAACAAATCCAAGTCCGGGTGCATTTTGGCTAAGGTCAATTCCAAGAAAATCAGGTTGAGGTAAAAATCCAGGCAGCATGATCCCATTTCCCTGAGTATATTGGAATTTGGCATTTCTAACACTCATCAGTATCCTTAAGAAACCATCCAGAAAGAATTTACCTGCATTGAATTTAGGTTTCTCCGGTAACAGGGTGTCGGGCGCATTTGTTTGGGCGGCATTTCTTCCTCCAGGTTGCCCCGGAAGCATAGACCGCTGATCCAGAGGCTTATTCTTCCCTGCATTAACCTTTTTCAGGTAAGGTACTTTGTTGTATAGATTAATGAAGTTCGCACCGCCATTCAGGGCATAGGTTGCATTGTTCTCGATCATGTTTCCAAGCTTGTTCTGAACTGAAAGCGGGCTTGCCGACCAGCGGTAACCCGACTGATACCCAGCCGTGATGTTGATCCAGTTAAGGAGGGGGATTTTGGAGAAAGGAACCTCCCATGTGATGGAAGCCTGCTGACTATAGCTGTTCATGGTGCCGATAGAGAAGATCTCATGCCAGATCTCATCGCGCGTCGACTTATCGACTTGCCCCGGAGGTTCATTGATAAAAGAGGATGCGTTTGCTGCCCATGTAAAACGTAATGATTTACTGAAGTCGTATTTCAGGTCATAAAGCCTGGTCCAATCCCATTGCTTGATGTAGAAGGTCTCCATCGGGACGATTCCCCTGCTTTTATTTCTGAACTTCCGCTGATCATATTGCCGGATCATATCTGTACGGAAAGAGAAGTTCTTAGGCAGATAAAAGAAGTTGAAGTCTTTGATCAACTGGAACACCTTGTTCCTGGAGAGGAGTTTTGATTTGTCAAAAGGTTTTACATTCTTCGGTGACATGCTGAAATTATACCCCAGTCCGCCAGAATACCTTTTCCTCAATTCGTATTCAACATCTGCACTTCGGTGATAAACCTCCGAATAGGCATAACTCACGTTAAAGTTTTCGATATCATATGGTCTCGCTTTTTTATCCGTAGTACGATCTTTCCTGACATTCATCAGGTTGAAATTCTTACGTTCTGTATAATCGATAGTCCGGCTTCGAACTGAATCCTTCTCGTATTTGGTATCCATTAAATCGATCACCGTGCTGAGGTACAGGTCGGGATTGAGGGGGTCGTATAGTGGCGTGATCTTCTGGAGTGAATAGTCGAAATGCATTGGTATGCGTATCCCTGTCCGTTCGGGGAAGAATTTCCCCAACTCAATATCGGTATCAAACCCCAGCATGGTTTTAGCCTCCATCGGTCGCTCAGTGGTTTTTTGTTCGATCGAACCGAAGCCGGCACTGCTATAGCTTCCGGTCAGTTGGACGCGCCCCAGGTCGGCCAGGTCGGCTGCCACACGAGCAATAGCAGCCCATCCCCCCTTCTTGTTGAAGTCGCTGAGACGTAACTCATCTACCCAAATTTCAGCACATTTAGCCTGCCCGTCATCATCCTGAGAGTTTGTCGTCTTCTTTGGGTTTCGAATCCCGATCATGATGGTTCGTACATCGCTGATGGTGGGTGAGCCCACAACGGTAACCCTGTTATTTCCATCAAACTGCGAATAGGGCATCGAAAGTGTCAGCGTACTCCCGGGTTTGCGCATCTCAACAATCCGTTCATATTTTACCTGAACCAGTTGTTCAAGGTCAATATCAAATGCATTTGATTCAGGCCATATGGCATCCGGGTCATTGATGGTGGTTCCCCAGGGAGTGAATGTCAGAGGGATTTCGTACTCGTAGTAGTTTTCCGTGAAGTCGCTGCCAATACGCAGGAAAATAGTCATGTCACCATTCTTCAGCTCCTGACTCTGAATGGACTGTTCGGCATGGACGAACATCTTCAGCCGTTTGAACTGGCGAAAGTCAAACTCAACCGTCTTATATGCAGCCCTTGCATCACCGTCAACCAGGTTACAAACATTGATTGCCATCGATTGTTCATTGAGTTGCTGGAAGTTTGTGGAGGCCCAGTTAGTTTCACGTTCTATTCCGGGAGGCATCACATAGGGGATCGGCTCCTTGCTGCCATTTTCTTCAATACTTACCGTGCTGATATCGAATATAGCCTGGTTCTGGTATTCATCAGGGATGTACTCACCCGGAGCCAGCAGGCTGAAGTCGTACCGCCGCCATTCACCCCTAGTGAGTTCCATGGTAGCAAAACGGCATACCACCTCTTTCTCGAATCCTTTGAAGAAGACACGCATGAAACGTATCGAGGTAAATCCCTGGATATCCCCAACCACCTTATCAGGAGTACGGATAGGGATCTTAAACTGATACCATTTGACTCTCCCGCGGGAACCGTCGGCCAGAGGGATATCGGTCGCTTCATAAACGTTTGTGATGTAATTCATTCCCGGCTGCATCTTATCAGGCTGCAACTTAACCTTGTACTGGTAGTAGCGCTCGGATTCACTGAGGGTATTGTCTTTGTTGATGTCTTCCACATTGGGCAGTGTCGTACTCTGGGTCGGATAGTTTTCGGTGGAGTTCTCAGCGGCCGGGGAGTTTCCTTCAGTGTTGTTGTATTTCTTGTACCGTTCGAGCACGCTTTCATACTTAGGGTCATTATCGTAATCAGTCCCCCTGAAGTAATGATAATCGTCAGCCGACGGGTCGATCGCTGCCTGCTGGTAGGCCTGTGAGCCCGGTCCGTATGCATTGTTCAGTTTCACGATGTAGGTAGTATCGAAGAACGAGAGCTCGTCGATATCACTCAACCCGTCGTAACCCACATCCTGGTATGGGCGGGAAGCCGGGTTGTTGTCGAATGCCTCCACCAGGGATTGTATCGTAGGAACCCGTCCCCAGATGGTGGTATCAACGTTGACTATTACTGCATCCACAGGGAGTCCGTTCTCATAACTCTTCCTGCCATCCTGAAGGATATCTTCACTGATATCCCCAAGGTTGAAATAAAGCTCACCAGTGTTTAACGAGTCGTAAACAAATGGATCCATCATCCAGAATTCAATATACTGAATGTTGGCCGCATCAAAATCGGAAGATTCGATCCTGCGCATGATCCCGCCCCATCGGGTATTGGGATCTACCAGCAAACCGTCCGGGCCGATACCACGGGAATAACCCGTAGGCAGTACATCATAGTTGTTACTCCCGCGTTCGGAAGGATAAAATGCCATGTTGAGCACAGCCAGATTAACGGGTACTCCGTTGAGAGGCTCCTTGTTGGGAAAGACCTCCGATTCCCATATTTGCCTGACATACTGGTTAGAGAGCTGTGCCGTGTTTACATTTGGAGGAACAAGGCTTGAGTTGCGGTCGTAAAAGAGAGGATCCACCACATACCAGCACATCTTTGCACGGTTATATCCGTATGCCAGTCCGGTGCCAGGGGCTGCTTCGGGGAACATCGTGACATCTGTTTGTCCCTGTGGTGTACTAGCCATAAACCAGTTTCCGACATTTCTCAGGTCAATTGTCGATTTGGCCCCTTCAAAATCATCAATATAAGTGGTCCCGTATTTTCCAATGGCCTTGGAATGGCCTGGGATGAATTGGGCAAACTCACCATCGATAGCTATGTTCGAAGCAGCTTTGGTAGAGATCAGGGGAAGAGCATCAATTAACCTGGTGAGCAACCGTGATTCGGTGCGATACATCAGGTTAACACCCCAGATTGTATTGGAAATTGGTTCATCACCGTAATTCACCTTCTGTGTTAAAGGGCGCTCGTTAAGGTTCATTACCGTTGCTCCAATCTGCAGATTCTTGTTCATCTTGAAATCAACATTCGCACCCATCAGCCTCTTTGTCTGGATGTTGAACAACTCGTTGCTCTCAAGCGATATATTGATCGGCGTTCCGGAATTCAGGATCCCGTCGTTGATGATCCGTACACGGCCCAGTGTGTAATCGACTGTATAGTCAACATTCTCGGTAAGGAGAATACCACCGGCGTAAACGCGAACAGAACCCTGGGGCACGTTGAGCGCATTCAGGGAGATCTCTGATCCTGTGGTGGATTTATAAAAACCCTCCAGCACGAATTTGTTCTTGTCGGGATACTGCCTGGCCATCGTTTTTGTCACCGTATAGAGAGAGTCGAAACAGTACTTGTCGGCCAACTCCATAGATCCTTTCGGATCCGCCGGATCGAAAATCGAATCACGGAGATCCTGCCCGAAAGGTTCCAGAACTGTAAAGAATACACGTCCGTTCGATGCCTGGATGGTTCCGCCCTGGGTGGTAGCATTATCGATGAAGTCAAAAAGTCCGTCGGCAGGTGGATTGAGTTGCTGGTTCAGATTATCCCAGTTAAGAATGCGGATCAGTGGAATCCCTTTCACACGTGTCTCTTCAAGGTAAGCGGTGGGCACGCCGTTTGTATTTCCGGAATAGAGGATATTGAGAGTGAAATCGTTTGGCTGAATCTGGTAGGCTCCCAGCGGATAGACGTTTTTCATCATCAGCTTCCAGAGTGGTATCCGTGTGTTGAGAGCAGTACTTTTGAGTAATTTAATGATCAGGGCCTGGGGTGTAACAATCCCTCCGTCGGAAAATTCTCCAACCTGATAAACGGTTGTATCACCAACTAGCTGGTATTGATAGGCAACGCCCAGGATCTGATCTGGGTTCAGGGATGTGTTGAGCGAAATAAATCCCAGCTTGGGGTTGAATGAATATTCTGTCGGCAGCAACTTCCTGGCGCTCTCTACCTTTTCAAAATCGATTCCCGAGGAGAGGAAAAAGGGACCTCCGGTAAGGTACTCCGAAACAAAATTGATATTTCTTACTTTCGACGAATCCGCTGGCGTTGGCATAATCCGGTTGTAGAGGGTGTTGGAATAATTATCCGGATAGACCCGGCCAGGGATTCCCTGGAAGTTCATCGTATTGTAAGGATTGTTCTCCCCAAGGTCCTGGAAAGCTACGATATTCCGGTTTTCTGTAACGGCGGCACCGATGTTGGTCACCCACACCTCAATTTTCAGGATGTTGACGTTGGTGCTGATGATTGGTAACGTTTTGAGTGATTGTGTATAGGTATTGCGGAAATTCTGGGAAAGGAAGAAGTGACGGTTCTCCTCGTATTCATCTGCACGGATGCTGAATTCGCTCCGCTGAGCCGACCCTTCAACCGTAATATTCTTGGTCTCGCTCTTTTGCTGGGAGTAAAGTGCTGTAACTGTCGTACGCCCAAACCGGAGCTTTGTTTTGATACCAAACAAGGCTTCTGTTCCCCGGATAAGGGTGCTGGATAAAGGCATGTTGACATCCCCGGCTTCAATCAGCTGAATAATCTCATCCTCTTTGCCTTCGTATTTCAACTTCAGTTTGTTCTCGAAATCAAAGGTAGCTTCGGTGTTGTAACTTACCTTGAACTCAATTTTATCGCCAATCTTGGCGATAACATTCATCTGAATCCGTTCATCGAAGTCGAAGTTTGTTTGTCTTCGTTGCTTTGTATTGAGAGCAGGATCATCGCGTTTGTTCGAAACGATGCCGAACTTGATTTCAGCTGACCCCTGTGGCCGGATGTCAACGGTATTGTTTCCAAAGATCGTTTCAAAAACCTTTCCCGGAATGTGAATTTTCGGGATCAGACCGCCGCTGTTGTCTATGCTGGCCGCTTCAGCCCGTTCTTTCCAGTAGCTCTGGATCATCAGATCCATATCCTCTTCCTGATAATCATCGAAGGTAAGGGTAGTGGGAATCTGGTATACCTGATCCCCGATCCTGTACTGCTTCACATACTGGCGCGTCTCCGGATCATAGATGATCTCTGTTGTAATGTTGGAGGGGTTCTGCATGTACAAAGGGTGGACTTCCGGGTTGGAAGGGTCTACCATTTCAGGGGTGAAAGGGTAGGTCAACGTTGTATCGATACCGGTAGTAGTATCCGGAAGGAACGCACCTGTCTCAATCATACGCCCTTCACCAGCTGATGCCTGTAATAAGGACAGGCAGCTGAAAGCCAGTGCAAGAAGTAAGTAGACAGAACGGTATTTAATTAATTCAGTATAGTTCCTCACAAATTAAAGCATTTGGAGTGCCAGTTTTATCAGCTCTTCCACCGTTAAGTCTGTCCCTTCCTTTTCGATGATCTTGTTCAGTGTTTTTTCTGCAAGCATCTTCGGAAAGCCCAGTATTATTAATCCAGATAACGCTTCATCCTTTTTAGTATTGTGCAGGAAACCCAATTTTTCTTGGGATACATGTCCTTTACCTACTTTGTCCTTCAAATCCACTACAATTCGTTGAGCGGTTTTGGCACCTATTCCTTTAACTTTTTGTAAAAGAGGAACATCAGCAAGTCCAATTGCCTGAATCACCTCCTGGGGAGAGAGTGAAGAGAGAATGATACGGGCAGTATTTGCTCCCACACCCGACACGCTGATAAGCTGTCGGAAAAGCTCACGCTCCTCCTGGTCGGCAAATCCAAACAGGATCATCGCATCTTCCCGCACCACAAGATGTACATACAAAAGACATGCTTCCACCTCCCCGATTCGGGTGTAGGTGTACAGCGAAATGTTGAGAAGGTAACCAACACCGTTGCAATCCACTACAGCATATGCCGGGTTTCGTTCGGTGAGTTTTCCTTTGATGTAATTAAACATGAGGAGGTCGATTTCAAAAGGAGGCAAAGGTAGGAAATAAAGTTAGAAGTACGAGGTTCGAAGTTAGATGTAGAAGGTAGAAGTTAGAAGGGGGAGGTTTTTTTTTACGTTAGCATATAACCTTCTGATACTTTTCCGGATTAAGGAAGAAAAACATAATGAAATCAAAAGATTTAACGAACCGAACAATGGAATTTAGTGCAAGGGTAATAAAATTCGTACGAACACTTCCTGAAAATCAATCTGTTCGGATTATTTCCGGACAACTTCTTCGAGCCTCCACCTCAGTAGGGGCAAATTATCGGGCTTCGAGAAGATCGAAATCAACGCGTGATTTTATCAATAAGCTAAAAATTGTAGAAGAAGAAAGTGATGAGTCATTGTATTGGCTTCAGCTACTAAACAGAAGTAAACTGGGAGATCCTTTTGTATTTCAGGAATTAATTCAAGAGGCAAACGAATTGGTTTCAATTTTTGTAGCCAGTATCAATACAGCCAAAGCAAATTTGGAAATCCAGAAGAAACCAACATCTAAAATCTGATTTCTAACTTCCAGTTCTAACTTCTGACTTCTGACCTCTAACTTCCTGTTTTTATTTATTTTTGAAAAAAATTGTGCATGAAAAAGCTTGTCGTGCTTTCCGGTGCCGGCATCAGTGCTGAGAGTGGGATTAAGACGTTCCGCGATGCCGATGGGTTGTGGAACAATTACCGTATTGAAGAGGTTGCCAGTCCGGTAGCCTGGGCCCGCGATCCCCAGCTTGTTCTCGATTTTTACAATATGCGTCGGAAACAGTTGTTTGAAGTGGAGCCCAATGCAGCCCATTTTGCACTGGCTGAGATGGAAAAAGATTTCGATGTTGAGATTGTCACCCAGAATGTAGACGACCTGCACGAACGTGCCGGATCTACGAAGGTTCTGCATCTCCATGGAGAACTGAAAAAAGTACGTTCAACCATCGACCATACATTCGTTCATACTCTCGACGGATGGGAATTGAAGCTGGGTGATCTGTGTGAAAAAGGGTCCCAGTTACGGCCTCATATCGTTTGGTTCGGGGAAGATGTGCCGAATATCATGATAGCCGGCTCAATTGTTCGTAAAGCGGATATCCTGGTTGTGATCGGGACCTCTTTGAAAGTCTATCCGGCAGCCGGACTCCTGCATCACGCTCCCCATAATATCCCGAAATTTTTAATCGACCCGAATGCAGAACCGGATCATTATGTTCAAAACCTGACTGTCATACGGGAGAAGGCAACAACTGGGGTTGAACAATTAAAAAGGGTAATTTAGAATTTTTCTTAATACCTTTGCCGCCTGCTTCTAACAGTTTCATCCGTTTGCCTATGACCAGGAAACCCGCTTTTAACGCAAGGTTCATTGTACGATTTTACGCACATTTCGTAGAGGGCCTCATGCTTGGAGAACAGATGGTCAGGGATATGTTTAAAGATCAGTTACCGGGATGGAGTATGCTGGATCTTGGTATTGGGGCAGGACGTACTACGCGCCACTTCGCTCCATTGGTCAAAGCATACAGGGGCATTGATTATGCCGAAGGCATGATCAGGCTGGTCCATGAAAAATTCCCCGGGACATTTCCAAATGCCATCTATGAAGTTGCTGATGCCAGCCACATGCCACATTTTCCCGATAACTCATTCAATTTCTGCCTCTTCAGTTTTAATGGCCTGGATGCAAATCCGTTGGCGGAAAGGATGGCCGGATTAGCAGAAATTTTCAGAGTTCTTGTACCGAATGGATATTTTTTCTTTTGTACCCATAATTTACAATCTATTGATGTAATATTTGAGCTTGAGAAGACGAAAAACCCAATTAAATTTGGGTATTCTGTCTTTAAAAAGATCCTTCTCCACCTGATGCTGGGATCGGTTAAGAAGCTGAAGAAAAAGGATCACATCTACATCCGCGATGCCGCTCACCTGTTCAGAGTGAAACATATGTATGTGAAACCAGATGAGGCGATCCGGCAACTGAAAGAGGTTGGATTCACGGAGATCCGGATGTTCAATTATCCCGAATCCATTGAGATCACCGGCCAGGATTCCGAAACGATAACGGATTCGGCGTTTTTATTTTTTCTGGCGAAAAAATAGCTTCTACCTTCTAACTTCGTACTTCCAGTTCTAACTTCTAACTTCTGACCTCGTACTTTACAGCAACCCCTGCTGCTTCAGCACGACCTCCAGCTCCCGGTAGCTGATCGGTTTGGCTACGATCTTTTTATCGCGGTCGAGGAGGAACATGGTTGGAGTGGCATAGATGTTATAGAGATCCGCCGACTTGCCGTCAAACCCTTTCAACTCCGAGGCATTGATCCAACTCAGCTTCTCTTCATTTACTACCTGCATCCATTCCGACCGGCTGGTGTCAATTGAAACAGCCAGAACTTCATACCGTTTTGGCTTCTGGGCGTCATAAAGTGCCTTCGCTTTGGGCAGCATCTCGGTACAATGGCCGCATTCGCTCGACCAGAAAATCAACAGGGTATATTCGACATCGATTCCCGAGAGTTTCACCGGCTGACCCTTCGTATCAGGGATTTCGAAATCCGGTGCCGTCTGCCCAATGGCAATCTTTTTAAAGGTTTCCAGCTTCTTCTGCAGGGCCGATTTTTTCTCCTGGTCTTCGCATGAATAGGGATCCTGGAAATTCTCGGCCAGGTATGTGATCACATCTTCAAAGTGGTATTTGTCAAACCCGCTGACGAGGTAATCGAGTAAAAACTTGAAGATCTCAGGATTTCCACCGGCATCGCTGAGCATCACAGTGACCGCTTTGATAAATTCCGCTTCCAGCTGTTTCTGTGCAAGCCGGTTACTGCTGTAAAGTGCAAGATAAGAGATCGCTTTGTTGGGCCACGCATTGGAACGCAACAGAGCGGTATCATTGAAATCCACGTTATCAAAATAGTGCTGCTTCAGAAATATGAGTCGGCTGTCAGGAGGGAGTGAAGCCGGCAGGAACGGGGTGCTGTAAAGCGATAAGATTTTTACTGCATACGAGCCCGGAAATGCTTGTTTCAACGAATCAAGCATGCTCTCCTGACGTCGCTGGACCTGCTCATAGTTTGCAACCGCATTGAAATAAAAAGCATCCTGGTCGGGGTAATAATCCACAACAGGCTGGAGCAGTTCAAGTTTCGCCTGACTGATCCTTTCGGTTATCATGAAATCGTAAAAAATCTTGTTTTCAACGGATTCCAGTATAACAAGACTATCGGAGGCATTTGCTGCATTGGTACGAAAACTGATATTTTCGCGATTGAATATCAGA
>Ga0351840_1136_pt1 | contig 13548 bp, 8 predicted proteins | sample BONcelHFGM3001E5_FD_206883 | JGI IMG/M metagenome (GOLD analysis project Ga0351840, IMG submission 206883) | Enriched cells from coal bed in the Powder River Basin, Montana, United States - BONCAT cells FGM rep1 HSBNCT.FGM.300.1.E5 ... | reverse complement strand
GATTATTTAAGTTTGCACTTAGTAAAGTTCCGGCGGCTTTTAAGTGGGCTTTAAGTACCATCGGGTTCAACGGTGATCAGGAAGAAGGACTTCGGTTTTTAACTTTAGCTTCTGAAAAAGGAAAATTTGCAAAGGTTGAAGCGAAGTTTTATTTAGCTCAAATTTACAGCGAATATTTTAATGAGTATGAAAAGGCTGGAAAAATATTAACACAATTATCAAACGCATTTCCCGGAAATTTACTTTTCTTATATTCTTCAGCAGTTACTGATTTAAAGGATAGATCGTTAAATCAATCAGAACGCCAACTTCTAAAGATTGTTAAAGAAAAAAAATCACCTTTTAAACAGATAACTTCATTCTCATATTTTTTGCTCGGTGATATTAGCTTTCGGAAGAATAATTTTGAGAAGGCAAAACAATTATATATTCAATTCCTTTCATCAACTTTAACAAATGATTATAAAGGGATTGCTTATTATCGATTAGCTGTTTGTCATGAGATGCTTAATGAAAGACCATCAGCAAAAATGTATTTCCAATATGTTAATGAAGGAAATTTATCACTTGATGATGATGTCTATGCAAAACGGAGAGGTGGGATTTTCGCTAACAGAATACTTACCGATGATGAAATGAGTTTAATTCGTTTTTCGAATTTAGTTGAATCAAGAAACTATGATATTGCAGTAGATTCACTCATGCTATTATTGGAGGGGAGTGAAAGTAATGCGATTAAAAGTGAATCAGCATATTGGTTGAGCGAGGCTTTTTTAAGTTTGTCACAGTATGATGAATGTATTGAATATGCAAATAAAGCAATTCAATTTAAAACAGAATCAGAAAGCTGGATTGTCCCTTTTTCATATTATAATATCGCACGTGCCTTTATAGAAATGAAAAATGAAATAAAGTTTGTTGAATTTCTTGAAAAAGCTTCAGGTTTTTCAAATTATGATTACGAAAATAAACTTAAATCGCTGATTTCCGGACTGCGATCAAAAAATGGTGTTTAATGTTTGAATTAATAATTACGTTTGATTGACAATTTTTAAGTAATTATCTAATTTTCGACCTTATTTTGTAGAGAAAAATTGAACTTAGCTGTCTTCGTCTCGGGTAGAGGATCAAACCTCAATGCAATTTTATCCAGTTTTGAACTAAAGCATAAAGCTGTAGTTAAGGTTGTAATTAGTGACAAAAAGAGATGTGGAGCATTTGAGGTTGCGGCTGCTCATTCAATTCCCGCTTATACAGTTTCAGATAGTAATAACCATGGTTATATTGCATTTCAAGATATCACGAAATTACTGATTGAGTTGGAAATTGATTTAATAGTTCTCGCAGGGTTTCTAAAATTAATCCCTATGGAAATAATTAAATCATTCAAAGATAGAATAATAAATATTCATCCGGCATTACTTCCTTTTTTTGGCGGCAAAGGGATGTATGGAATGAATGTACATAAAGCGGTTTTTGATTCTGGGATGAAAATCAGCGGAGCAACAGTTCATTTCGTAAATGAAATTTTCGATAACGGAAAAATCATTTCTCAGGGATGCGTTGATATTTCAAATGCTGATTCCCCTGAAGAAATAGCTCAAAAAGTTCTTTCAGTTGAACATCAATTACTCCCTTATGTAATACTTAAATTCGCTGAAAATAAAATCAAAATAATTGATGATCGGGTAGTAGTAGAAGATTAGTAAAGAGAATTTTGTGAATAAATATGCATTAATAAGTGTTTCTGATAAAAGTAAAATAGTTGAGTTTGCATCTTCCCTCATTTCCAATAATTATCAAATTTTAGCAACCGGAAATACAGCTAAATTACTTGTTAAAAGTGGAGTTGAGTGTATTGAAATTAGTGAATACACCTCTTCACCCGAAGTTTTTGATGGAAGAGTAAAAACTTTACATCCTAAAATTTTTAGCGGGATTTTATTTAGAAGAGAAGTTGAGGAAGATGTCTCTCAAATGGAAGCGCTTGGTTATGGTTCCATCGACATTGTATGTGTGAATTTATATCCCTTTAAACAAGAGTTCTGTCGGGAGAAAGTCCACTGAATATCATTCCATTTTTTGCTAATTGACCTCGAAATTTATTATTGACTTCAAACCGATGTCGATGTCTTTCGGTAATATAATCTTTATTGTATGCCTTCATTGCATTGGTATCTTTTTCGAGGATACATGGATAAGCACCAAGTCTCATAGTGCCGCCAATGTTTTTAACATTCTTTTGATCAATCATTAAATCGATAACACTAAATCTATTTTTCTTAAATTCTGAAGAATGAGCATTTTTTATTCCGGCAACATTTCGTGCAAACTCAATTACGGCGCATTGGAGACCGAGACAAATTCCGAAAAATGGAATATTATTTTCACGAGCATATTTGATTGCGTTAATTTTACCTTCAACTCCTCTTTCACCAAAACCACCCGGTACGAGTAAACCATCAATACCTTTCAATAAAATTGCAGGGTCATTGGTTTCACAATCTTCAGCCTTAACAAGTCTTATGGATACTTTGGTATCATTCTCAGCCCCCGCATGAATAAAGGACTCCATGATACTTTTATATGCATCCAGATGATCAACGTATTTTCCACAAACTCCAATTTCAATAGTATGTTTCGGGTTTTTAAGTTTTTTGAAAAATACATCCCATCCTTCAAATTGGATTTTCTGTTCAGGAAGTCCAAGTCTTTTTAAAACAAACTGATCAACTTTTTCTTTATAAAAAACCAACGGTACTTCATAAATGGATGAACAATCGTAAGCTGATACAACAGCTTTTGAATCAACATTACAAAAAAGAGCTATTTTATCTTTGATTTCCTGACTCAATTTTATTTCAGAGCGACAAATCAATAGATCAGGTTGAATACCCAACTCGAGCAAATTTTTAACACTATGCTGTGTCGGTTTAGTTTTAACTTCTCCTGCAGATGGAATAAAAGGAACTAACGTTACATGAATTGCGAGAGCATTCTTTTTACCGACGTGGAGCATCAATTGGCGCATGGCTTCAATAAAGGGTAAACTCTCAATATCACCAACAGTACCACCAATTTCAGTTATAATGATATCATATTCATCTGATTCACTCAACTTTTTCATTCGGTTTTTTATTTCATCGGTAATATGAGGAATGACTTGAACAGTTGCCCCAAGATAATCACCACGTCGCTCTTTTGATATTACATCAAAATATATTTGACCTGTTGTAGTATTATTTGCCCGGGTCATGTTAACATCAAGAAAACGCTCATAATGTCCGAGATCAAGATCGGTTTCAGCACCATCATCGGTTACGTAAACTTCACCATGTTGAAAAGGATTCATAGTCCCCGGGTCAACATTAATATAAGGATCAAATTTTTGGATTGTAACTCTGAAGCCCCGTTTTTTTAGGAGAAGTCCGAGAGATGAAGCGGCAATTCCTTTACCAAGAGAGGAAACAACACCGCCGGTAACGAAGATAAATTTAACTTTTTGCTTTAAAGACATATTAATTTTTTGCCCTCAAATATAGAGGCATTTTTGTTAACTAACAATTTAAATGAATAAAAAAAACTCGAATACCAAAAATACTTTGGTATTCGAGATATTTAGAAATGTAATATTCTATGTTGAGGATTTAACTTTATCAACTATCCATGAATAAGGAACAGATTTAGGACGTGTGATTGGTTTCAACTTAGCTCTATTAACTACAGCTTGTGCTGATAAACCGAGTACTCTCGAAAGTGCGAATATAACTGTGTAATATGATAATTCTTTAATTCCATAATGATATAATAAAGCACCACTACCTGCATCAACATTTGGCCATGGATCTTTAATTTTTTCTATATGCTTTAATATTTCAGGAACAACTTCAAAAGTTTGAACTACAGTTTGGAAAATAGGGTTTTCACTGCAATATTTTTTCCCAAAATCTAAAAACGCATCAAATCTTGGATCGACAATTCTCAATACTGCGTGACCATAACCCGGAATAACTTTGCCTGATTTTAGAGTTTCAGTAACATAATCTGTTATCTGTTCTTTAGTAGGGGTTCCGTTAAAGCGGTCGACAGTATCAACAATCCATTTAATACATTCCTGATTAGCTAAACCATGGAGAGGACCGGCTAAACCATTTAGACCTGCTGAAACAGAATAATACAAATCAGAGAGTGCAGAATTAACAACAATTGTAGTCATTGCACTTACGTTTCCTGCTTCATGATCAGAATGAAGTACAAGAAACAATTTCATTAATTCATAGAAACCGTTTGGTGCATCTTCCATACCAAGCATGTGGACGTAGTCCCCGGTAAAATCCATATCGGCAACAGGGGGAATTAGTTCACCCTTATTAAAGTGCATTCTATAAATACCTGCGGCAATACCGGGGAGTCTACCTATAAGATTGAATGAATCTTCTAAAGTATATTTCCAATAATCATTCTTCTTCATCCCTTCGTTATAATGCTTTGCAAATTCAGATTCCCGTTGCATAACTAAAATTGCTGTATTAAGCATTACCATAGGGTGAGTATCAGGAGGCAGAGCACGAAGTACATCCCAAACATAACCGGGTACTTCCTTATTTTTTTTGATGTGAGAAGAAAATTCTACTAATTCTTCTTCGGTAGGCAAATCACCTGTTAACATAAGATAAAATATTTCTTCAGGTGATTTTTGAGTTAGTTCTTTTAGTGGTATCCCTCTAATAATAAGACCTTTATCATTAGGTACTTCCGATGTATCACATACAAGGGAGATAATACCTCGCATGCCGCCGTACATCTGAGCAACGGTGACATCTGAAACTTTAAAGTTGCCGTGATCTTTAAGCAATGCAGCACCTTCTGCACGCCAAACATCAACTTTTTGACCGAGTTTTTCGTAGATAGTAAGCATTTTGAAACCCCTTAATTTATAAAAGGAAATAATATAGACAATTCTAAATTAGTTTTTTTTAAACACTCAATCAATACAATATGGATAAATATACATTATTAATAAGGATGATTTTTAATACAAGTCTTTAAAAACAAAAAGGGCAGGTTTCCCTACCCTTTCTACTGAAATAATTTGTGTTACTTCATTAATAACATTTTTTTAGCTACTCTTGTACCGTTTTGAGTTAACTCATAAACATAAGTACCGGAAGCTAAATTTGAACCATTAAAAGTATAAATATATTGTCCGGAGGTTAAGTTCTCGTTAACTAAAACGGCAACTTCGCGACCAAGAACATCATAAACCTTCAATGATGTGATACCTGAATTAATTACAGAAAATTTAATTTCTGTTGAAGGGTTAAATGGGTTTGGATAGTTTTGAACTAATTCAAATCCTTTAACTAAACCACTATTCTCATGACGTAAACTTTGTGGTCTGTTTGTGTTAATAAAACGTTGAACACCAGGATAAGCTGCTCCTCCAAAGTTACCGACATAACAAGTATCTCCGGTTGGACTGAAAGCGATAGCGCGTGGACGTTGAAGCGTACCATCAACTAAGTTTTGCCATGAAATACTGTCAACTACCATATCATTTTCCACATCATAACCGTACCAGGTGTTTGGTGACCAGTAAGTAACTACAGGAGTTCCGTCCGGTTCAACATAACGATTTGGAAGATCATTACCAGAACCTGAACTTGCCCATAACCAACCTGTAGCAGGATCCCATGTAAATGACTCAGAGTCAAATCCCTTCAATACTACACCAACTGAATCGAATGTACTGAATTCATCTGCTCTTTGATAAACATAAATACCATGTAATGTATAACCTGCCCAATAAATTACATTTCCATCAGAAGAAACTTCAAATGAACGTGAGAAACCAACACTCAATGGAACTGCATCACCAACATAACTGAATGCATTATCATACTCTTTAATCGGTTCAGCACCGCCAACTACTTGTGCGGTAAACATCTTGTTCCCCTCTTTAGAAATACCGGGGGATACTGCTGAACCGGCAAAAGGAACCACTTTACCTAAACCAAAACCTGTTTTGTAATTAAATTTGTAGTGAATGTTAAAATAAACAGCTACAATATTTCCGTCAGCATCGGCTCTCATACCACGACCGGTATTTGCCCATGTTCCGATTGGAAGCCATGGATATACACCGCTAAGTGTATCAACCACTGCACCATTAGCATCACGATAAAAATATATCGGATTTTCTACTTGATTTCCATTAGTAGTTGGGAATGTGTGTAACGTTCCATCCGGATTGAAGACATGAAGCACACGTACTGCAATACTTGAATCGAGATTTTGCGCCGGATTGTTAGGATCTGGATAAGGGACGGTTAATTGATTTCGCGCATAAGCATAATAATCCATAACCCATATTTTCCCATCAGGGTCAACTGCCATACCATGAATATTACCAGTCATCTTGAGAGCGGCGTCAGATGAATCAGGGAATACTCCTGAAAACTGCCATTGGGAATATCCCGTAACAGTCAATAGAACCAACAACGTTAAGACTCCAAAGAATCTCTTTACCATTTTTTTTCTCCTTTGTTTGTTTGTATTAATTAATGGATAATTAAAATATATCCACTTTAATTTTTAATTATTTAGTTACCATAATAAGGGGCACTATTTTTACCGATATAAACTTCAACTATTGCCTCTTTATCAGGTTCCGTTGTATTTGCGATTTGTCTAACATAATATATATGTGGACCCGGTCCCCAGAACAGAGATTGACATTTCATTTTCCCTTTTGGGTCTAGAACACCTGGATACAAAATATTGGAAGTTCCATCGTTACGAACAACTATAATTTGTTCGACACCGGTATTAAGTTGGGTATTCACTCCGAGATAACAAATCCCATCTGATGAGAATGCCAAAGAGGTAGCATCGCCTGAATACCCTGCTGCCGTAAAATCAAAATATTGTTCGAGAGGACCGAGATCTTCATTGGCAAGAATTTCACCGCGCCAAATCCCTTCTTTATTATCTTTTTTTCCGGCGAAGTAGACATATCCATTGTATACCCGAACGCCCCTTACCAAGAAAGAAGGGCTTGCAAAAGTTTTAACACTTTTATCTTGTTTAATTCTTGAGATTGTAGTCGCATTACCTGCTGCCCACATATTGCCGTTTACATCAAAATCAAAATCATTTGTGGAACCAATACCGGCTGATGAGGTTACCCAAGATGCAGGAGTAGCTCCCGGTAAAATTCTAAAAATACCGGCTACACTTCTAGTAGCGTAAAGTGCTCCGTCTGGTCCAAATTTGAGTGAAGCCCAAAATGTTTCTGCTCCTTTTGGGGCATAAGAACTAGTATCGCCGGCAGGAGTTACTTTTTTGATTCCCTGAAAGAAATAATACATATTCCCTGCATTATCAAAAGTAATTCCGTATGGTGAAAAGCCCGTTCCGAATTCAACAGCGACCCTAAATGCAGAGAGGAGTTTATACTGAATTGTATTACTTGTACTCAAAGCATTTTGAACCACAACTCGAACATTAAGAGAATCGCCAACAAAATTAGGTGCTTTCACTAATAGAGAGGTTGTTGTTGCTTGCAGAACCGTTCCTTTTGCGTTTCCAAAGTAAACAAAGTTTTCTCCGACATTTGGAGAAAAATTACTTCCTGTAATCGTAACTTCTTCAATACCCGCCAATCCTTGATTTGCGGGAGCTAATGATGTAATTACCGGGGCAGCGGAAGGTGTGTAATCACCATTCCATAGACTCGTTATTTTATCCTCTTCATTACATCCTATAAAAATAATCATCGCAAAAAATGCGACAACAATAAATTTTGGTATTGCAAATTGAGTGGTGTTGAAATGTCTTTTTATTTTCATAACATTTGCCATTTTAATTAAACTTATAATATTTTTCATTGTTTTAATTATGACTAAAATCCAAAATGGAGACTAAATTTATGCACATTGGAGAAGGTTGTCCATGGTACATAAGCATAATCGATACCGAGATTAAAATCATCGATTGACTTTTGAAAACCTACTCCAGCCGTAAAATTATGTTCATCATTAGGAGCTGACCAACCGGCTCTAAGTGCAAGCAAATTCATAAATTTATACTCTACACCAGCATTAATCTGTTCTGCAAAATCTCGCGGGTGAACAGCTTCAACTGTTAATTGAATAGAATGTTCATTTTTATCAAGGTCAAAAAGATCAGCAGCGTTGTAAGCAACACCAACTTTAAATATTAATGGAAGTTGGAAGCCTTCTCCCTCGAGTTTCATTTCCTTAGAAAAATTTCTTACAACTGCACCGAATGAAAGGCTCTGAAATCCTGTGTGATATAACATTCCAAAATCAAATACCAGTACGTTTGGTTTATATTCCTTCTTTGTATAAGAGCCAGTGGAAACATCCACAGCAGTTATCGAAGCATCTAAATCTTGAACAGCATATTTTAGATTTCCACCGATTGAGAATTTATCATTTAAAGCTTTCGAATAAGTAACTCCAAAATAATAAGCTTTGGGATTATAAATACCCATATCAATATAACCCGCATCATTACTGGCTCTAATTGTTTCGAGGAAATCACCATAATCAACATAAACCATTGACAAACCAAGGACACCATAATTACCATCATAAGGAGCAAAAGATGCAGCACCATAATAATAGTTAATATCAGCAATCCATTTAACCTGCCCGAGTGAAACATCAGAAAAGGCGGTTTGTCTTGCCAAACCAGCCGGATTGAAGAATAAAGATGATACATCTCCTTCAAGTGCTGTAACCGCATCACCAAGCGCTGAGGCTCTTGCATCGGGACTAACGAGCAAGAACTTCATTCCGGTTTGTGCAAGTTTTTGTTGGCTAAAATTTAATTTTCCTACCGATAATATTATCAATAAACAAAGAGCAGAAATTTTATAAATATTTTTCATGTTTTATTACTCTCTTTCGGTATTAACGTATTACGACGAATTTAAGAATTTTTTGATCGCCGGTGTTATTATCTTTCACAACCGCTATATAAATACCGCTTACAATTACCTGGTTGGATGAAGTTGTACAATCCCAATATTCATCACCACTACCGTTTGTGTGTTCAATAGTTTTAATCAATTCACCATATTCGGTATAAATTTTTATGGTTGCATTTCCAGGAAGATTGAAGAAAAACATTCTATCACTTCTTTCAGGGAAACGAAGATTATTCGGGTCTGATGCTAAGTTAAGCGGGTTAGGTACAATTCTAACATTATCCAAATTTAACGCTGCTTCTTTTTTCAAAAAAGTCGGGTCAAATGTTTGTGTATAATAACGACTGCTTACTAAGTTTCCGGCAGGGATATTCAATGTAGGATCTGCTGTAATCGGTTTACCGACTGATTGTACGAAATAATAACAATTAACACCACGTGGAACTTCAGTATCGTTATATGAATGGGCACTTACTGGTAAATCTGCTATCATATTGTAAGTACTGTCAAAACTTCCGATTGCACGGTAAACTCTGTATCCGGTTATATCAGGATCAGCATCATTGTACGGTTTCCATTTAAGAGCTATTCTATCACCTAAGCCATCAACGTATAATTCTTGTGGAGGTAATGGACTTTTTTCAAAATTCCAATTATTCTGAAATGCGTTTTGTATTCTTCTGAAAGTTTGGAATAATGAATCTTTACCGGTAAAAAACGCTGTGTTTTTTGCTAATGCATCTTTATCAGCTTTATATTTTCTACCGACTTCAATCGCTTTTTCTCTACTGATTCCAGAAACAGCTTCAACCATAACAATTCTGATACTATCACCAAAAGCTAAATTATAAGGTCCATAACCGTTACCGGCTGAGAAACCACCATTAGTACCTACAGCCGGATCTTTTGTTGGCTGAATAGGATTAGTTTCACCAATTTTAGTCATGTGACGATTTTCGTTTCCGGAACTTATGAAAGCATATTCATCCGCCATTTTGCCGGCATTAAATGCATCGTTACCGGATTGGAGTGGTCCATCTGAATCAAAAGTTTTGGTGGTTGTTGGTTGTACCGGATCATCAGTTTTATCTGAAGCTGATTTATCTGCATGAACCGTTATTATTCCTGCAAACTGTGGGGCGCCAAGTCGACCAGTGGTATCTGTTGCAGGTACGTAGAGTGCAGAATTCCAAATTGGTCCGCCTAAATTATCATATTGAGTAAAAGCAGGATATTTTCCATGCCATGCAAAATGAGCTCTAAATTGTTCGTTAGGAGGATCGACTAATTTACCGTCACCTCTTGTATCATAAGTAGTATTCATGCCCCAACCGGTTGGGTTACCGATAACGTAACGGGTTTGTTCACACGGAGCTAATCTCCATTGGAAGAAAAACACTACATCTTTTAAGTTTTGTGTTGGTAGTTCAATAGCTTCATCACCGTTTACATTACCGGTATTCTTGAATATATATTCATTTACAATATAGTTATCATGATATTGTTGAGAAAACTGATAAACTCTTCTTGTCATCGTAATACCAAGTTGAGAATTTACGATAGTTTCAATTTCTCTATCCCATTGCATAGTTGGATCAATTTCATCAACATCAACCGACTTTCCTTCCGAAAGACTTCCGTCTACAAATACAACCGGTTTTTCGGATTTACTTTTCATCGCATGTTTAATCGGGAAAAACTCACCACCACCTGAAACACGTGGACCAACATGAACAACTTTTACCGGAAAGAATCTTCCCTGTTCATCTGTAAAATCCTTTGTACCAATCCACATTGCTTTCCATGCTTGAATATTTTGATATTCATATATTGCAGGCCATTGCATTCCGTATTGTTGACGTTTAACGAATCCTTCTTCAATTTCACTACCGATTGCAGAGAACCAGTTGTGAAGTGAGCCGACCGACATCCATTTAACATCAAATTGAGCAAATAAATTTGACTGCCCCATCAATAGGAATAGAACAATTGTGATAAGTTTTGAAAATTTTCTGAATGATTTATTTTGAATCATTGTACATTTTCCTGTTTGTGTTTTCACTTCAATTGCTTTATTTAATTATCTAAAAGAGTTCGAGAGAAAATCTTAAACCCCAGTAGACATTTCTAATATTTACGAATGATAAAAATGATTGATTTGGCATATCGATATATGCTTTCTCATCAAGAATTTTACTCATTTTGCCACTATCAACTTCATTCCAGCCATTCCCGTCATTCTGGAAATATTTTTTGGAGTTAGCTTCATAGTAGATTGCAGTAGGCACCGGAGTTCCGACACCTGTTAAAGCAGCAACTGCAACAATCGGGACGTAAGCTACGTTCGACTCTCGATAATCACCCGGTCTATCTTCGCCGGGAACGTTTACATAACCAAAGCGGCTGTCAACTATACCATCAGGCAGATGAAGTGATTTCATATAGTTATCATTATCATTTCCATCTATGAATCCATATCGGCTCATATATCTTATATTAAATATGTTGCTGATATCACAGAAGACCTGAAAATTTGCCGGACCAAACTTAAAATTCTTGCTGAATCTTAAATCGATACTCCAGTAGTCATTCCATTGTACATTATTTAGAACTCCCGGTATGGCAGAGCTTCCGCCACCAGCCCATGTGAAATAACTACCTGAACTCCAGTTCCCGAGTACGTTGATTCTCCAATCCGTTAACAAACCAATTCCGGCAAATTCAGGACCGAAATCTTTAGTTGGTGTAAAGAAGTCAACATTCGCTCTTGCGTACGGTTGAGGTACCGGTTTTTCCTGATAATTCTCTTTTGTACGTCTTTCAAAACTTCTTTGTTCAGCCGAGTTCTGATAATAAGTACTATAATTAAAATAGCCCGATGTTTCAACTGAATAAGTATAATTTAAAAATCCCTGTACCCAATCACCTCGATTTTTTGTTAAAGTGATTTCGAAACCTCGAATATCTTCATAAGAATCCGGTCTTGGAGTAGAATAACTAACCTTATTATCACGGCTTATAAAAGTAACTAATCTTGGTTGATTAGATACATCTTTATAATAACCTGCTATTCTTATCAAATATTCTTCCATTAAACTTTGTTCGTAACCTAATTCATACGCAACCGTTTTTTGTAATGGAAGATTAGGATCAGCAATTTCAGAAATTTTATTTGAGTATGACTCTCTTCTTAACATATATAAATTACGTGGGTTTGGTAATTGTCTGAAATGTCCATAATTAAAATAGAGTTTACTTGATTCAGTAATCGGGAACGCAACACCAATACGTGGACTAATCATCAGATGAGCTTTAGCAGGTTCTTTTTTTAATATTTCATCAATAAAAGATGATTTTTCACCTGAGAAGGCTAAATCATAAGGATTCTCAATTACATACCACTCTTCATTTGCATTTGAATAATCAAATCGCAAACCGAGATTTGCAATCATTCCTTCATATTCAATTTTGTCTTGAACATATAATGCACCACTTAATGGAGTAGTCTTCCATAAATATTGAGTATTTGCAGATGGTAAATATTTATCATATACCCCATAATTTACATCATTGGTTGTAAAAGTGATTTCGAAACCTGCTTTTATATTATTAAATTTATCAATCTGGCTGTTAATATCGAAACGTCCATTGACAACAGAAGTTTTACTACTGTCTCTTCCACTTGACATACCAACACCCATTCTCATATTGCTTCCGATTCCTGATGATGAGCTATCTTCAAAACCGAATGGTGCTTCATCAGCATAATAATAACCTGGAACAATAGCATAAATCCTTGCATTATTTCGAGGTGTTCCGGGATTTGTACTATATTCTGATAAGAACGCACTAACCTGAGCTTCATAAAAAGTTGTATTTGATAATACGTTAGAAAATTTTGCACCGTACATACTTCTGTTTATTACAGTTGGTGCCCAATAATCAGATGAGAAAATTCGACTATCGCCATAACTTGTTCTTGATGATTGCAAAAGCGAACCAATAGTTCCGGCACTCGCAATAATTCCACCTGTACCGGTATTATTACTTGCGGTTGCATCTGACTGGCTTAACAATCCTTCAACAGTAATCTTCATGGTAGAAGTAATATCTGCGGTTAGTTTTAATTGCCCCGTGTAGTCCTGATAACTATCTGTTGCAAGAGGAATAATATACATATTTCGATTAGCTCTAAATGAAGCTAAGAATCTTAAATTACCCCAAAGTTTATTTAGGAATGGAACCGGACCGGCTAAACTTGCATCAACATCATAATCAGCTTTTAAAATTCGTGCATCTTTACGATGTTCCCATAAGAATAATCTTTGAGCAGCTTCAGGAGAGAGGTCATTTGTGGGGTCATCATCTGACATTAATTTTTCAGAAATTGAATTCCAACCCTGAAATTCCTGATATTGACGTTGGGTAAATTCATCCCATGCGCCATTTTTTGTTCCGGTCCATGCAACAGAATTATCTACATAAGGTCTTATCCAATAAGCGTCGGGAGAAGTTGGACCATCGCCATAATATTTCTTACCGGGGGGTCTGATACGACTGAAGAAGCTAAAACTATATCGATCATTTTTTCC
>Ga0351840_1134_pt1 | contig 13603 bp, 11 predicted proteins | sample BONcelHFGM3001E5_FD_206883 | JGI IMG/M metagenome (GOLD analysis project Ga0351840, IMG submission 206883) | Enriched cells from coal bed in the Powder River Basin, Montana, United States - BONCAT cells FGM rep1 HSBNCT.FGM.300.1.E5 ... | reverse complement strand
ATCGAGCTGATGCAAAGCAAAGACAGGCATGTGCGAAAAAATGCTTTTGAGATATATTACAGCGCATATTCCGGCGTCATCAACACCATTGCCTCAGCCTATTCGACCAGTGTGAAAAAGGACGTCTATTATGCAAAGGTGCGCGGCTACGGCAGCGCACTTGAAAAGGCGCTGTTTTCTGACAATGTGCCCGTGTCTCTCTACGACGGGCTTATCGACGGCATTCATAACAACCTGCCCGTGATGTATGATTATATCGACACGCGCCGGCGCATTCTTAGACTTGATGACATCGCGATGTATGATGTATATGTGCCTCTTGTGGAAGATATAGGCGAAAAGTACAGCTACGAGCAGGCGATGGAGACTGTGGCCGACGCGCTCTCCCCCATGGGCAATGATTATTTAAGCCTTATAAAGCGCGCCCATTCGGAACGTTGGGTCGATGTGTATGAGACCGAGGGCAAGACAAGCGGGGCGTATTCGTGGGGCGCATACGGCACCCACCCCTATGTGCTATTGAACCACCGCAGCGATCTTGACAGTGTCTACACGATCGCGCATGAGCTTGGCCATGCGCTGCACTCTTATTACTCGGATGAGGCACAGCCTTATTCGCTCGCCTCTTATACCATTTTCGTGGCTGAAGTGGCATCCACTGTCAATGAGATGCTGCTCACGCATCATCTTCTTGAACACGGCAATGAAGTTCTCAAAAAATATGTGCTCAATCATTATCTCGACCAGTTTCGCACCACAGTGCTCCGCCAGACCATGTTCGCAGAGTTCGAACGCATCTCCCATGCCATGTGCGAAGCCGGTGAACCGCTCACACATGAGGCGCTTTCAAAAGAGTACGCCGCCTTGAATCGCCTCTATTACGGCGAAGGCATCAAAACATGCGATACCATCTCCATAGAATGGGCGCGCATCCCGCACTTTTATAACTCGTTTTATGTCTATAAATATGCGACAGGCTTTTCGGCTGCGGTCATGATTGCGGACGGTATCTATAAGAGACGCCCGGGCGTTCTCGAGGCTTATCTTGCGTTTTTAAAGAGCGGCGGCAGCGATTATCCGCTGGCTCTGCTTAAAAAAGCAGGTGTCGATCTTCTAAGCGGCACGCCTGTCGATGGTGCAATGAAGGCTTTCGCGGCAGCCCTTGAAGATTTCAAAGCCGTGATTAATATGTAGATGCTTGTGATTGTCAAATTCGACCATCTGTCATATAATCATATTGATATACAAACATTTTGAAGGCAGGCGCAGGAGGCAGCTTATGAAAATTTGTTTTTCCACTCTCGGATGCCCGGAATGGTCTTTTTCAGAAATCATTTCTGTGGCTTCAGACCTTGGCTATGACGGTATCGAAATGCGCGGTATTCAGCGCGAGCTTTTTACGCCCGCTATCGCGCAGTTTGACAAGGCGCATATCGACAACACCAAGGAAAGCCTTGCGCGGCTGTCTCTTGAGATCCCCTGCCTGACATCAGCCTGCAATCTCAATCTTGATGGTGACGTGCTCAAAGCCAAAATGTATGTGGACACCGCAAGCGCTATAGGCGCCCCGTATATCCGTTTGCTTGGTGATGCTTCGCCTGCGCCTTTAAGCGATATCAGCCTCAAAGCCGTATCGGCCAACCTTCTCGAAGTCGGCGCTTACGCCAAAGACAAAGGCGTGATGCCGCTTATCGAGACAAACGGGTTTTTTGCCAAAACAAAAACACTCGGGGCCGTGTTCCGCGATTTCGGTGATGCAAACGTCGGCATACTCTATGATATCCACCACCCTTACCGTTTCTTCGGAGAAGAACCGGCATACACGATCGATAATATCGGCCCTTATATCAAACATGTGCATATCAAAGATTCCGTGCAAAAAGGCAAAGAGATCGACTATAAGATGGTGGGAGCTGGGGATCTACCCGTCAAAGAGACAGTCCGGCTGCTGGAGCAGGCCGGATACACAGGCTATTATTCTTTAGAGTGGGTCAAACGCTGGGATCTTTCACTCGAAGAGCCCGGGATCGCTTTCGCGCAGTTTAGAGAGTTTATGGCGGGGATATAAAAAAGCTTGATGAACTAAAAAGAGCGCCAGTACGGCGCTCTTTTTTTAACTTATGCGCTTGCAGTATTCGCGTCCCTGTTTGGTAAACTCGAGCCAAAAGGGAATGTTGTTTTGTGTCGCCCTCTCCGAATGGCTGACAAGCAGATCATCGGTTATCAGGCTTTGTATCGCTCTTACAAACTTAGTGCCTTCATCCTTGCTCATGGTCTCCACGAGGTTGTCGACCGCAAATGTCAATGAAGCACCGTTGAGCAACCCCTTTTCCACTTTCACAAGCGTTTTGATGACCTTCTCCTGTTCGATGTTCATCAAGCTTCGCCTCCTGTTGTCTTAAAAAATCGCACGCCTTTTATTATACACCTTTTTCATTTTAATACAAGAAAAAAAGATATCTGAAGCCAAGAAAAAACCGCTTTTACTCACGGCGGTTTTCATGCATTTGTTTCATATAGATTGAGCTGTTATTTGATTCTGATAAAAAATATGCGCGCTTTTGCCGAACCCACAACTATCGTATTGCCGTATACCGCAGGCGTGGCTTCGATGGGGTCGCCGACATTCAAGCGTGCAACTTCTGCACCCGTTGCTCCGTCTATCAGTGCCACATCGCCCGCACTGTCACACTGAACGATATAACCCTTGCCGTCCTGCGTATATATTGAAACAGGGGCAGAAGGAGACCAGCCGGACGTCTCCATGTCATATTCCCAGATCTGTTCGCCTGAATTTTTATCGAGGGCTACAAGCCTGCTTGTTGCCGCGCTGTCCTTTATCTCCTGCGTGACGGTATACACGATCAGCCCGTCCATGTTTGTACCCGCACGCCCGAGCACAGGTGCGGCCACAATGCCGCCGTCGGCTTTGCTGTCCGATTTCACGCTGAATTCTTTTTCCCATATGATCTCGCCGTTAAGTCCGTTGATTTTACGCGCATAGGCCGGGCCGCTCTCTCCGAGAGGCCGCACGAGTTTGTCATACTCACAGCCCGCATAAAGATAAAACGTGTCTGCAGACGGATCCTCCTCCAGCACCATGGTGGCATCACTGTCATCCCCAAGGTCATTGACATACACAAGCTCCATCGTATTAAGGTTGATGCACTGGAGCATGCCTGCATTGTCCGTGAATATCAGGTTGTCGCGCCAGGCCACAGCCGAGCTTGACGTTCCCCAGCGTCCATTCGCGCTGGCAGATTCGTTGCGCGGCGATGTGTAACGGTACTTGACTTTTACCGGATCCATATCCATGGATACGATGCCGGTTTCAGGATCATAAGCCGTATTGAGCTTGCAGACATAAATGATGCCGTTTTCACCCGGCACGATCAGTGTATCGGAATACGCATCGATAAGAGGGCTTGAGTCATAAGCCTGCCAGTTCCTGTGCGCAAACGGGTCAGCCGTCTCATAGCCGAATTTCATGAGCAGCGAATTGTCTGTCATGCTGTACGCACGCATGTAAATATCTTTCGTGCTTTTGTCACTGCCGTCCGCCTGTATGCCCTGTCCGACATAAAGTATGGGATAGCCGCGCGGATCAAGGCTTGCCGTGCCTTTGACAGGCGCGCGCGTTTTGATCTGATCGCGGGTTTTATCGCCTGTCATAAGCTCCATGAAGTAAATATCGCCGTTGAGGGAAGGATAGATCACCTCTATGAAACCTTCTTTTGCACGATACTGTTCGTACAGCGACGTCATATTTTCGCGCAGCTTTGCAGGCCATTTGACAACAAGAGGCTGCCCTGTTGCCGTACTGCCGCCCAGTCTTCCAATGGAGCCCGCATTCTTGGTGATAATAAGCTCTAGCGCCCCTTGTTCAACTGTCACCGTGCCGTAACCCGGCATATCGCGGTAGTTGTTTCCGCGGTATGTAATAATGCCCTCAAGCTCCGTGTACGCACTGCCGGGGCCAAAGGTGATGGTCTCGCTTGATGAATAAGAACTGACAATCTCGTCGCCGGCCATGATGTCTGTCTGGAAGCCAAACCTTAACGGATCGGTATTCTCCGTCGCGTATGGCGCAATGTCTGCACTTAGATCGGCTGCATTTCTTGCCCCAGTCGTTTCCTCTTCGGCATCAGGCAGCCTGACCGTGGGGTCCGGCGGCAGCATCTGCGCCGTATCGCGCTGCAGTGTCGGGTCTCCCGGTTCACCATTGATTGCATTGACGATAAGAAAAATACCCGCCGCAAGCGCTGCGATGAGTACGCCGGTAATCACAAAGAAGCGCATCCTTGCGCGTCTTCGCCCTATTCTTCTTCTTGCATAGTATCTTTTTTTTCGCATACTTGCCCTTCCCGACATTTTCACCACACAATAAAACATTTTGATTATACAACAAAACGACACGTTAAGACAAGTTTACAGGCGGCCCAAAGCCGTGCCGAAGTCGATTGTTAAAAAAACTTTTACTTTGTGAGCAGGCTGTTAAGCTGCCAGATGCCATGATATAATTGCTTAAATCATGAGAAAACGAGGATCATTTATGAACGCAGAAATTATAAGCATCGGCACCGAGCTTCTGCTCGGTGACATCGTAAACACCAACAGCGCCTTTCTGGCACGCGAGCTGGCCGCGCTCGGCATCAATGTTTTCCACCAGTCTGTGGTGGGCGACAATGCAGACCGGCTCAAAGGCAGCCTTGAGCTTGCGCTTTTAAGGGCAGATATCGTCATGACCACGGGCGGGCTCGGCCCCACTTATGATGACATCACCAAACAAACCGTTGCTTCGATGTTTGGGCTTAAACTCGAGCGCCATGCAGACTCCGTAAAAAGGATCGAGACCTTCTTTGCCCATCGCGGCATCGTGATGACGCCCAATAATCTGCTTCAGGCCGATGTGCCTTGCGGTGCAACAGTCTTTCAGAACGGCACCGGCTCAGCACCCGGTATGGCTATCTGCCATCAGGGCAAATACATCATCATGCTGCCAGGCCCGCCTTCCGAAATGGAGCCCATGTTTATAAGCCATGTCTCACCGTTCCTGCAGCAAAAAACGGATTCTGTCATCCGTTCCAAAACCGTTCATATTTTCAATATGGGAGAATCGCTTGTGGAGGACAGGCTGCGTTCTTTAATGACAACGTCTCAAAACCCGACAGTAGCACCATACGCCGCCAAAGGAGAAGTTAAGGTGCGCGTCAGCGCAAAAGCGGCGGATGCCGATGCTGCAGATGCACTTATCGATCCGGTCATTGCAGATGTCATCAAGCAGCTTGGCAGCACAGTATACGGCGTTGATGTGGGCAGTCTTCAAAACGCGTTGGTACAGGCGCTCAAAAGCAATAATCTTACGGCAGCCGTTGCCGAAAGCTGCACCGGAGGCAAGGTCTCTGCCGCCATCACAGATATCCCGGGCGCTTCAGCCGTGTTCGCCGGCGGCATCTGTGCCTATTCAGATGAACTTAAGCAGCATCTTTTAGGTGTGCGCGCCGAAACGCTTTCACAGTACGGCGCCGTTTCCAAGGAAACGGCTCAGGAGATGGCTGAGCGCATACGTGCTGTTTGCGGTACGAATATCGGCGCCGGCATCACAGGTATTGCCGGCCCTCTCGGCGGGACTGATGAAAAACCCGTTGGCCTTGTATTTATCTCTGTCATCAGCGAAAACTACAATGAAACAAAGCAGCTTTTTCTGGCGCGCGGTTTAGATGACGAGCGAGGTACCATCCGCCACATGGCTATGATGCACGCACTCAGCATGATGTTCAAAGCGGCGCATAAGGCTTAATCGCTTCCATGCCCCCATCAAAAAGAGCTGCTCTCTTCATGAACAGCTCTTTTTTCTCACATTTACTGTTTGCTTCCGCACTTTCCGCAGAATGCGGCGTCCAAAGGCAGCTCCATGCCGCAGTTTAAGCACTTCTTGCCTTCCGGCTTTTCTGGTTCTGCCGGCTCGGGCGCCGGCTGTGCCGGCTCCTCTGGCTGTACAGGCGGCGGCGCGTAGGCCGGTTGAGCAGGCGGTGGAGGCGGTGCATAGGCCTGCTGCGGCGGCGCGTATTGCGGCTCAGGTTTCTTTGCGCCGCAGTTCGGGCAGAATGCAGCGTTCGCAGGTACGACAGCACCGCAGTTTTGGCATGCCACACCCATCGTTTTGACTGCCGAAGCCGCGCGCATGCCCCTAAATTTCTCAGACTTTATGGCAACGACTATCGTGACGGCACCAAACGCAAGGAAATAGAAAAACGGCGTAAACATAAAAACGCCGCCGACTGAATACCCGTAGTATGCCCTCCCCGCAAGGCTGATGATCCAGCCCACAAGACTTCCAAGTGCGATCGTACCGCTCGCTATGACGATCGTGAGCATGTCATTTTTGATGATGGACAGCAGCAAGCCGGCCCATATAAGTATACTCCCAATACATATAAATGCTTCATAAACCTGCAAAATAAAAAGTCCCAGCAGGAAAAATAAGCTGCCAAAAGCAAAAATAAAGATTTGCGCGCTCAATAAAAACTTAAGAAATGCGTTGCTGTTAAAAAACGACTGCGCAGCGGAAACAAAGCTTTTGTACGGAGTCATGAGAAAACCCTCCTGATTATAAAGAATAATGTAAGATATGTTTATCTATACAATATATTATATCAACACCTTGAGTATTCGCAAGCCAATTAGTCTGTTTTTCCGCAAATATTATTCTACAGTCACGCTTTTCGCCAGATTTCGCGGTTTATCGACATCGCAGCCCTTTTCCACCGCCATATAATAGGCAAAAAGCTGCATCGGCAGCACCGCAAGTATAGGCGCGAAAAGATCGTCCGTGTCCGGCAGGGCGATCACCTCGTCGGCAATGCCTTCCGGCAGCTCACTGCCCTCAAAACATACCGCGAGCACATGTGCGCCGCGCGCCTTGACCTCCTTGATATTGCTCACCGTCTTTGCCAGCAGCGCGCGCTGCGTGACCAGCGCCACGACCAGCGTGCCCGGCTCGATGAGCGCAATGGTGCCGTGCTTGAGCTCTCCCGCCGCGTAACCTTCCGAATGGATATAAGAAATTTCTTTAAGCTTTAAAGAGGCTTCCAGGGAAAGCACATAGTCAAGACCCCTCCCGATAAAAAACACGCTGTTTTGGGAAAACTGGCGGCTTGCAAGCCGTGCGAGCTGCTGCTTGTTTTGGAGTATCCGCTCTATCAGCCCGGGCAGGCTTTGCAGCGTTTCTACATAATGCGCATAGGCCTGCTCATCCAATTGCCCTGTTAAATGTGCAAGCTTAAGCGCGATCAGGTAAAGAGCCGCAAGTTGCGTGCTGTAAGCTTTGGTGGATGCCACCGCGATCTCCGGCCCGGCATGGGTATAAAGCACCGCATCCGCCTCTCTGGCGATCGTAGAACCCACCACATTGACGATTGCCAGTATCTTTGCGCCATGCCTCCTCGCTTCACGCAACGCCGCAAGCGTGTCCGCCGTTTCGCCCGACTGGCTGACGATGATCACCAGCTGCCCGCTTATTATGATGGGCTTTCTGTAGCGGAATTCAGACGCGATCTCAACTTCTACGGGTATGCGCGCCAAATCCTCAATCAGGTATTTGCCCAGCACGCTCGCATGAAACGCCGTACCGCATGCGATGATGTTGACCTTTTGCATGCCGCGAAAAAACTCTTCGCTGATTCCGCACTCCTCAAGATTGATGCCTCTGTTGATGATCCTTGGAAAAATGGTGTCTGCCAGAGCGCGCGGTTCTTCGTGAATCTCTTTGATCATAAAATGCGCATGCCCGCCCTTTTGCGCCTGGGCGGCATCCCAGCTGACATGATAACTCTCACGGTTTACAGGCTTGCCGTATTCATCAGTAATGTCCACAGCATCCTTCGTCAGCACGGCGATCTCTTTGTCCTCCAAAAAGATGACGTCACGCGTATATTCAAGCAGCGCAGGGATATCAGACGCAATGAAATTTTCCCCCTGCCCCAGCCCAACGATTAGCGGGCTGTCCTTGCGCGTAGCAATGACGGTATCTGGGTGCCTTTCCGAAACCACGCCGAGCGCGTATGAGCCTTCCAGGCGCGCCACCGCCAGGGTCACAGCTTCAAGCAGATCACCTTTGTAAAAATAGTTGATCAAATGGGCGACAACCTCTGTATCCGTCTCGGAAACAAAGACAGCCCCTTCCTCTGCGAGCCAGTTTTTGAGTTTGATATAATTCTCTATGATGCCGTTATGCACAATGGCGATGTCACCCGCGCAGTTGGTATGCGGGTGAGAGTTTTCAAATGAAGGCTCTCCGTGCGTTGCCCAGCGCGTATGCCCGATCCCAACGGTTCCGGATAAACTGCACCCGCACAGCATATCGCAAAGTGCCTGAAGACGTCCTTTTGTTTTGCGTATGATAAGGCTGCCGTCTGAAACGATGGCCACGCCCGCACTGTCATATCCTCTGTATTCGAGCCTTTCCAAACCCCCAAGAAGCACAGGTACAACTTCCTTGCCGCCCACATAGCCCACGATCCCGCACATATTATAGGCCTCCCCTATGATGGTGTCTCAACATCTGTTTTTATTAATACCGTTACGCGAGGCGGCTTTCGATGAGCTTGACCATCTCAACGGCCTGGCGTTCGATCTCTTTTTTGTCTTGTCCTTCAATCATCACGCGCACAAGCGGCTCAGTGCCCGAAGGACGGATGAGCACGCGTCCGTTTCCGCGATACTGTTTTTCAAGCTGGTTGATGTGCTTTTTGACCTGTTCATCTTCCATGATGTTGTCTTTATGTTCATCCTTAACACGCGCATTCACAAGTACCTGCGGCAGTATCGTCACCATATCGGCGAGCTTGGATAAAGACTTTCCGCTTCTCAGTACAATGGATGCCAGCTGGATGCCTGTCAGAATGCCGTCTCCGGTCGTGTTGTGATCCAAAAAGATGATATGGCCGGATTGCTCACCGCCCAGGTTGTAACCATCTTTTAGCATCTCTTCAAGCACATGGCGGTCTCCCACGCGTGTCTTGACGATCTTGATACCGTACTTTTTCATGGCGATATCAAGCCCCAGATTGCTCATCACCGTGCAGACAAGCGTATCTTTATTGAGCAGCCCCTGCTGTTTATAATCTATCGCACAGATCGCCATGATCTGATCTCCGTCCACGATAACACCGTGCTCATCAACTGCGATCAGCCTGTCGGCATCTCCGTCAAAAGCAAACCCCATATCCGCGCCGAGTTCTGATACCAGCTGCCTTAACTTCTGCGGATACGTGGAGCCGCAGTGGTCGTTGATGTTTGTGCCGTCCGGTGTGTTGTAATAGGGCACCACATCGGCGCCGAGTTCGGTAAACGCCCGCGGCCCGACCACGGAAGCCGCACCGTGCGCGCAGTCCAGCACGATCTTGAGCCCGCGCAGGCTGGTGTCAGTCGTTGACAATAAAAACTCTTTATACTCAGCCGGAGCATTGACCGCCTGCACGCGCCGCCCCACAGCCGTTCCGGTTTTCAGATCAATGGCCTCGCTGTTGTTCAGAATGATGTGTTCTATGCGTTCTTCGACCTCATCAGGCAATTTTTTGCCCTCAGGGCCGAAGAATTTGATGCCGTTGTATTGAGAATCGTTGTGTGATGCGGAAATGACAACACCGGCGTCAGCGGCATAATCCCGTGTCAGGAATGCAATGCCCGAAGTGGGGATCACATCCGTGACCACCGCTTCCGCGCCGACAGAGCAGATGCCCGCGACAAGAGCCGATTCGAGCATATAACCCGAAATACGCGTATCTCTGCCGATCAGTATACGCGCTTTGTGGACTTTGCCCATCAACACATGCGCACCTGCCTGCCCAAGTTTAAAAGCGAGTTCGCAGGATAGTTTCTCTCCGGCGATTCCGCGTACACCGTCAGTTCCAAAAAGAGTTCCCATCTTTCCTCCACGGTGCGGATCGCATGATCATCCGCACAAGACCCATCTTTGGATCGGCCTAAACTTCGTTTTCTCTGATGTAGTGCTGCGCACCGTAAATAGCCGTTGCGCCGTCCGCTGCCGCCGTAACAAGCTGCTTTAACGGTTTCGCCACGATGTCTCCCGCCGCAAAAACGCCAGGCAGGTTTGTCCGCATCCAAATATCCGTTTTTATATAACCGGCCTCATCCGTTTCTACCGTCCCTTTGACCTCGTCTGTGTGCGGTATGATTCCCACGGCAATAAACACGCCCGAAACGGAAACGGTTTTTTCTTCTTGCGTCTTTTTATTGCGTATGCGCACCCCCTCGACAAGCGTGCTGCCGAGTATCTCAGTCACTTCGCTGTCCCAAATAAACTCGATCTGCCCCGATTTCATCGCTGCTTTTTGGAGCGCATGCTGCGCCCTGAGTTCATCACGCCTGTGCACCAGATAGACGCGCGATGCAAGGCCGGTCAGATAGAGTGCATCTTCCACAGCTGTATCGCCGCCGCCAATGACGACCACATCTTTTCCCCGGAAAAACGCGCCGTCACATGTGGCACAGTATGACACGCCCGCGCCCACCAGCTTCTTTTCTTTGGGGAGCCCGAGCGATCTGTATGAGGCGCCCATCGCCAGCACGACGGATCTTGCTTTGTATATTTTATCGGCGCTCACCACTTTTTTAACAGCACCCTCAAGGTCAAACCCCGTCACTTCCGCAGTTTCTATCAACGCACCATGTTTCTCCGCATGCTCTTTAAACCGCATTGCCAGATCAAGGCCGCTGCTTGGTTCTGGAGACCCGGGATAATTCTCAACGATATGTGCACGCGCGATCTGCCCCCCGGGAAAAATGCGCTCTAAAATCAGCGCAGACATTCCTGCTCTGGCCGCATACAAGCCGGCTGTCAGCCCTGCGACGCCTGCACCGACGATAATGACATCAAGCATCCTTTTCTCCTTAGTCTAACGATTTATACTGCAAGCAGAATCATTGTAACAGCCAAAGCGCCATCGTTCAAGGGTTACCTTCTGCTTATAAGCGTTAAAAGCACCTCTGAACCCTTTTCAAGCTGCGCATCGCCCTGCTGTGCAGGCTCCACATAGTGATCCGGATAAATCCCGTTACCGTCAATACTTCGCCCTTTGGGCGTGAAATACTCCGATGCCGTGATTTTGAGGCCGCCTCCCGTCGATGCAATGGGCAGCACCACCTGAACGACCCCTTTGCCGTATGTGCGCGTACCTACTATCTCTCCGATGCCGTAATCCTGTATCGCACCGGCGAAGATTTCTGAAGCTGATGCCGAATGCTCATTGACAAGAACGACCATGGGAATTTTTGTGTGCCCTTCGCTGCTCGACCACGTCTCTTCGTTGCCGCGTTTGTCCTTTGTGTAAACAACGGTGCCCTCCGGCAGCAGTTCGTCAAGTATGTTCACCACCGTTTCAAGATAACCGCCCGGGTTGTTGCGCAGATCGAAAACGATGCCTTCCGCGCCCTGTTTTTTAAAATATTCCATGCCTTCATGAAAAAGCTCCGCGCAGTTGCCGCTGAACTGCTTGATACGCATATGCCCGATTCTGCTGCCTTGCAGCATGACGAATTCCACCATATCAAGCGAGACCGACCTTCGCGTCATAGTGAACTCAAGCACCTGCTCGCCGCGCTTGACCCCGATGGTAATGCGCGTACCATCCTCGCCGATACACATGATCCGTATTTCCTGAAGCGTTTTTTTGGTGACATCCTCGCCGTCTATCGACACAATCAAGTCTCCTGTCTCGATACCGGCTTCCTTAGCCGCTGAATCTTCAAGAAAGTGTGTGACCACTGTGAGCCCGGTCACCTCATCTATGCTTATACCCATTCCCACGCCATAGTATTCTCCCGATGAATCCTGGGTGAATGTTTCGAACTCTCCGGGTGTGTAGTACACACTGTACGGATCGCCAAGCGCCGCCACCATGGCCTTAAGGCCGGCATACTGAATTTCTTCTGTATCATAATCGCGCAGATAATAACTTTCAATCATCTCCTGCGTGCGCGCAAACTCTGCCAGAGAGAGTTCTCCCGACGGCGGCATCGTGGCATACAGCGTGGCCAGCGAGGAGACGACCCCTACTGTTAGGGCCAGCAATATTGCATACGTTTTTTTCATTGTGTTCCTCCGAAAACATACATACGGATATAACTATGCAGACAAACCTGCCGAATATACACAACCATCATAAAACAAAACCAGTTCATAAAAACAAAAAACCTTCTCCTGCGCAGCACGGCGCCATAAGAGAAGGCGGGCTTGCTTTTATCATCGCGCTTTGTCGTAGGCATATTTCACACATGCCTGATGAATCGGGCATACCGAGCCCGCGCGCGATGTGCCGGATAGATGCAGCTTGGAATCTTTAAAATGAATACAGAAATGCGCAGGGAAATTGTTGTCTTTGATCGCATAATCGCCGTGCGGATAAAAATTCATTGATGCCGCATATGTCACACTGCCGACCGTCACCCATATCGCACGGCGATCCCAGGAATATCCGCCTCCGTAGTTTTTGAGCGCAGCTGCTGTGTCTTCTTTGGTCAGTGGTTCCACATCGGCATGGTAAGTGCCGCCGAACCGCTTGACATAGAACTTTCGGCCTGTCCGAACGTCCGTCACAAGCGCTTTGCTTCCTCGGGTGAACACGGTTTTGATATTGTCCCACGAAGACAGCTTGACCTCACCGCGAATGCCGTATAACTCGGCCTTGGTAATCGAAATTTCTTTGTCGCTGAACAGTATCTCATACGTTTTCTGCCCGACAACGCCGTCAGCTTTGAGGCCTGCCTTTTTTTGAAATGCTTTGACGGCCCCTTCCGTAGCGTCTCCGAAAAACCCCGTGGCCGTCGCCAGCAAAAAGCCGCGCTCCCTCAATTTCTGCTGAATGTTTCTGACCTGTGCGCCCGACATCCCCGGTTTGAGCAGCATGCTTGGCGTTTGGGCTTTGCTCAATTCTATTAAATCTCTGTGTACATAGCCGGTGAGCGTCTCTTGCTCTTCCGATAAGGCAGGCACTTCTACATAATACCATTCGCCTGAAATGTTTGTGATGTTAAGCCCTGTGCCTTCGCTGAGCGTCGCGACAACATGGCTGTAACCGCCGGGATTCTGGCGAACTTTGAGGCCGTTTTCTTTGACATTACCGACCATATGGTCGGTCGACGGCAAAAACACAAAATCTTCGCTGATATAGCCGCGGTAATTTCCATAAATGATCCGGTACCAGCCCTCTGTCTCTTCACAGAACACGCCGACCCGATCTCCCTGCGCAAGCGTCATAATTACAGGAGCCTCCGTCGTCGGGCGCATGCGCATATTGACTTCATCCCCGATGATAGTGGCATCTTCAAAATAAGGCATGGCATTCGCTGAATGTACAGGAATAAAAAGCGCCATGACAGCTGAGATCACAAGAAACAAGCCAATGCCCTTTTTCATCGTCCATACCTTTCAGCTTTTTTTGCAATTATACACCCGCTGCAATCTCCTGTCAAAAGCAAAAGTCTTGGCTCAATCCTTAAAAATACGCAGCCTTTTACTCTTTTCGGCCAAAAACAAAAAAATGCCTCATCCAGCCATACTGCAGCAGGAAAAGACATTTTT
>Ga0351840_1133_pt1 | contig 13676 bp, 13 predicted proteins | sample BONcelHFGM3001E5_FD_206883 | JGI IMG/M metagenome (GOLD analysis project Ga0351840, IMG submission 206883) | Enriched cells from coal bed in the Powder River Basin, Montana, United States - BONCAT cells FGM rep1 HSBNCT.FGM.300.1.E5 ... | reverse complement strand
ATAAAGCTTTAAAGACGGAAGAGCGATTTTCAACGGGATACCGGGAAACCCCGCACCGCAGCCGATATCGACGAGCCGCGAATTTTGATTTGCAATGTAACGGGCTGCCGTCAGTGAATCCAGGAAATGACGTGCCGTAATGTCACCGACAGTTTTTCCCGAAATGAGGTTGGTTTTGGCATTCCACCGTATTAACTCATTTTGATAAAGCTCAAACTGAGCGAGTTGCTTTTCTTCAAATCTGAGGCCTAAAAGGCTTGCACCTTCCTGCAAGAGATGCATATTTGGATTCATAGACTGGCAATAACAAAAAATGGAATCAGTCGCAATATTAAATGAAACGTAGGCAATACGATATACTAATTACTTCGGACATCCCGGAATTGCAGGGAATGTGGGAAGGCCCTGTTTGGCGGAGGGTTTCGCCCTTATTCGTTGACTGTTTCCGGCCCGAGGGCAGTGACCACAGGCCTCTGACGCAATGCAAGCTGCTCTTTGACGATCATAATATTTTTGGAATCTTTCGCGTCGATGATCGATTTGTCCGCTCCGTGCACACCGGTTTTCAAACCGATGTCTGGAAAGACTCTTGTGTGGAAGCGTTTATTCAACTGAAAGATTGTCCCGGGTATTTTAATTTTGAGTTTAATTGTGGGGGTGCCCTTCTGGCATCCTACGTGACGGACCCCATACGCAAGGATGGCCGCCTTAAAAGATACGCACCGTTGTTAACCGATGAAGGTCAGCAGATCAGACGATTTGCCAGCCTCGCCGCAAGAGTGGAACCGGAAATTGAAACGCCTCAAGTCTGGTATCTGGAATTCGCTATTCCTCTGGCGGTTTTGGAAAAATATGCAGGTCCTGTTGGTGAAATCAAAGGCCAGGTCTGGCGAGCCAATTTTTATAAATGCGGGAATGAGACGTCTCATCCCCACTGGGCCTCCTGGGCGCCGCTTTCGGCCCGCAATTTTCATGATCCGGCAAGTTTCGGTCAAATCGAATTTTGCGGTTAAAAACAAGTCTGCTTCTGCTCCGCGGCAGTGACTCAGTTATTTCCGAAAACATTACGATACATGTGTAAAAGGAGCCGGTATCCATGAATAACATTACGGGAATAGCATCAACGCTCGCGGCTATAAGCCAGTCACAAACACAGAATCAGAGCACCATGAGCATCCTGAAAGTGAACGCCCAGGCTGATGCAGCCATGGCGGATATGCTCCGGCAGAACGCCCGTCAGATCCAGGCCAATTCCATTCGGGAAACGGCGGCGTTATCGATCTTTTTGCCGGAGGGACCTTCATCGTTTCCAAGGGATATTTTTGAACTCCAACACATTTAGCTTTTGCAGTTTCCATCTTATTAAATTCTTCGTGCATTTCTGAACAGGCAGTTTTATAGAGTTGATCATCCTTCTTACGGAGACAGCCCGATGTCGCTTAAAGCCAAAACAAAGAATATCAGTATTGTCTTATATAAACCCAAATATGCCGGTAACGTCGGTTCAGTGGCCCGCGCTGCCAAAAACATGGGCATCGACAAGATCTTAATCGTGGGGACGAAGGATCTGGATCGCGAGGCTATGGAGCAACGTTCCACGCACCTGGCTGCCGATGTTCTGGATGGGATTGTTTATGCCGAATCCATTGAAGAAGCCCTCGGCGATTTTCATTACATCGTGGGAACCACTGCCCGTCTCGGGAAAGCCCGCGGACCTTTTGTGTCTCCGCGTGCGGCAGCGAAAAAGGTCGCCGATCTGTCACAGAAAAACAAAATCGCGCTTCTTTTCGGTCCGGAAGACACAGGCCTCGCCAACGATCAATTGCGTCTGTGTCACAGTGTGGTCACTATTCCAACATCACGCGAATTCAGCTCGCTAAATCTTTCGCAGGCAGTGATAATCCTTAGTTATGAAATCTTTATCGCGCTTTCTGTGGCAGGTACTGCGGCGGAGACAGCACCCAAACTGGCTCTATCGTCCGAGATGGAAGGCATGTATCAGCAAGTAAAAGACCTGCTCAACAAAATCGGTTTTTTGAATCCGGAAAACCCCGAATACTGGATGTTGGATCTGCGCCGTTTCTTTTCACGCGCCGGTCTCTTGTCGAGGGAAGTGAAAATCATCCGCGGCATCTGCCGCCAGATAGAGTGGTACTCGCACCACAAAAATACTTGACTTTAGAACTGATTTGGCGTGAAAGAAAAAACTTGAAAATTACAATGTAACCAAATCTTAAACCCCAAACGATGGAGGTCGTTTATCATGAGAAAAATATTTTCATTTACCGGCGCCAAAAAGATTGTTTTCGGCAACGGATCCATTCTGTCACTTGCCGGTCACATTAAAGAGCTTCATTCCCAAAACCCGTTGGTCGTTATCGATAAAAATATCGCTAAAACGGGGTTGCAGGAAAGAATTGCCAGCATTCTGGTTTCCGACGGCATCAAATTCACCATTTATGACAAGGTGGAGCCGGAACCCCGGATTGAACTGGCGGATGAAGGCGCGGAACTGGCCATCAAGAATAAATGCGACAGCGTGATTGGTATCGGCGGCGGCTCGGCGATGGACGTGGCTAAGGCAATCGCCGTAATCGCTACCAATAAGGGAACTGCCGCGGACTACCTGGGCCTGAACAAAGTTCCGAAAGCAGGGCTGCCTAAAATCATGATTCCCACAACTGCCGGAACCGGCAGTGAAGTCACGTTTACGGCCGTGTTTGTCCGCAAGAACCTTAAAAAGAAAGAGGGCATGAACAGTCCGTATCTCTACCCGGAGCTGGCTCTTCTGGACCCGGAACTGACTCTCTCTCTTCCGCCGGCTCCGACGGCTCATACCGGTCTCGATGCCCTGTGTCATGCGATTGAATCCTATACATCCATCAACTCATCACCGATGAGTGAGATGTTTTCTCTGGAGGCCATTTCACTCATTGCCGAAAACCTGCGAACCTGCGTGCATGACGGCAAAAATATCGCCGCACGTGAAAGAATGCTTCTGGGCAGCCTGTATGCGGGCATCGGTCTTGCCAATGCCGGCGTCACGGCTGTCCACTCCCTGTCCTATCCGCTGGGGGGGAAATTCGGAGTGAGTCACGGCCTGGCCAACACCATTCTGCTGGCTTCGGTCATGGCATTTAATCTGCCCGGCGCCCTGGAAAAATTCGCCGACGTCGCCGATGCAATGGGCGAATGTACGGACGGATTGCCTTTGCGCGAAGCCGCTTATCTGGCGGTGGAAGCGGTGGAAGCGTTGATTGAGGACTGCGGCATTGATTCATCGATCAGGGACTTTGGCGTCAAGGAAGAAGATTTTCCGGCGCTTGCAGATGTTGCGGTGACCGTGGCCCGCCCGCTGGAGAACAATCCCCGCAAGATGACCAAAGAAGATATGATGGCTATTTACGCGGAAGCTTTTTAATCCCGCTCACGCGGGACGAGCGTTAATTCCCTGTCGCTTGCTGCGAAATAATGACGTTCATTTCATACCTCGACAGCTTGCTGCGAGGTTGTTGATTAAGAGAGGAAGGAGAAGGACATGGCAGGAGCTGAACTGATTGGTCAGGAAGAAATTAAAGAAGTGATGGATGTGCTCGAAACCGGCATTCTGATGCGTTATAATTTTGATAAAGAAAGAAAGGGCGTTTTCAAAGTCCGCCAGTTTGAAGAAGAGTTTGCTAAATATTGCGGCGTAAAATATGCGCTCGGTGTAACCTCCGGTTCGTCCGCGCTCAAAGTGGCGCTGACGGCAATGGATGTGTGCCCGGGCGATGAAGTGCTGGTGCCGGCCTTCACATTTTTGGCGACATATGAAGCCGTGCTGGAAGTGGGCGCCATCCCGGTGATGTGCGATATCGACGATACGCTCAATTTTGATCCCAATGAAATTGAAAAGAAGATGACCAAATACACCAAGGCCGTCATTCCCGTTCACATGTGCGGTTTGGCTGCCAACATTGACAGGATCATCAAGATTGCCCGCAAAAACAAATTGCTGGTGCTGGAAGACAATGCCCAGGGCTGTGGTGCGAGCTTCAAAGGCAAAAAGCTGGGCGGCTTTGGCGATATGGGAATCTTCAGCTTTGATTATGTTAAAACGGTAACGACCGGCGAAGGCGGGATGGTGATTTCCAATAAGAAAGATTTGTATCTCCGGTCGGAATGGTATCATGACCACGGCCACGATCATAATCCCAAAGTCGGCCGCGCGCTTGAAGGCCGGACCATTCTGGGGTTCAATTACCGGATGAATGAACTGCAGGGCGCATTAGGCCTGGCTCAGTTGAGGAAATTGGATTACCTCATCGGCGAGCAGAAGAAAAATAAAAGGATGATAATGGACGTTCTTGCCGCAGCCATCCCCGATGTCGGGTTTCGCGCCAAACACGATCCGGAAGGCGATTCCGCAACATTCCTGGCGTTTAACCTGCCGGAAGAAAAAGAGGCGCTCAAATTTCAGAAACTGCTTTCCGCCCACGGACTCGATACCACCTGTTACAAGAGCAACAAGTGGCACTATGTGCCCAACTGGGAACATTTCCTGGCATTTTCGACCGCCAACTCCAAGAAGTTTCCGTTTAAGAGCAAGGACTATAAGGGCAAAGTCAAATATTCCCGCAAAAGCATTCCTTTTGCGGAAGACATTCTAGGCCGCACGCTCGTCATGGGTATTTCCGTGAAAATGAGTCCGGAAAGAATGGATAACATCCGGAGAGCGATCGAAAACGCTGCCAAGAAAATGTAGGAAGCTGGGTATTCCGTTAGAACAAGGGGTTGCAACCACCACTGAAGGGTGGCAAGACCTCTTGTTCTCAAAATAGGGAGCAAAGCCCGCAGCAATCCTGAAATTTAAAAAGCCGTGCTGGAAACAGCACGGCTTTTTAATGGATGCCCTGGTATTTCTGATGATGGGCGGCCCGTAAAAGCAGACGGGATATCGATCCTTCAATCCACCTCAGCGCCTCGCTCTAAAAGCAGGGCGCGCAGTACGGATCGGTGACAGTGTGTTTCATCAGCGCAATAGCAGCCTACAGAAAAATTTGTCTGATGCGATAGTGCTGCGAACAGATCAAGTGTCCTGCTGTTTTCCGGCGCAGACATTTCGGCACGGTATTTTCGGAAGAAAATATTCCATTCGCTTTGTGTCTGGGCCGCCTGCCCCTGTTTCATGGTTTCCGGGCTTGGCGACAGATTGGGAAACCAGACGTCGTACCAGTTTTGAGCCGAATACTCGCTTTTCGAAACACCGCGTGGCGGACGCCGGACCGTTCCGATACGCAGTCCCTCATTTTCGAATCTGCTTGTTCCCAGACGAACGATCCGTATAGTCATCAATCACCTCCCGGGTTAGAAAAAAAGCAAGAAACCGTTGGCAAAATAGAGCAGCCCGACGGCGCCCGAGGCAGCACCGGCCATCCAGACCAGTTTCTTTTTCATCAATGCCGCGATGGATGAAAGCAGAATGGCGATTTGCAAAAAGATGACGGCAATGCCGAAAATGCCCGTATGTTTCTGCGCGTCGTCTCTTTGCGCTTCCAGACGTTTTGCCTCTTTGGATATTTCAGCTTTTTCAGAGTCATATCTCTTGATCTTTTGGGTATAGAGTTCAATTTTTCTTTCGTAATCGGCAACAGCCACCTGGGACATGGATCCCCTGCGGGCATTCACCTCCAGTTCCAGAGACTCTTTCTGATTTTCATACAGATATCCTTTGATGCTTTTGGATTGATAATACGCCCACTGGTTGGCGGCCTGCGTCTGGGAAAGCACCGATCTTGTCGAAAACCCCGCGCCTTTAAACGTGGAAAGGGTTGCGCAAACGGCGAAAATAACCGTTGTCAGCGCAAGATAATTCAACCATTTTTCTTTCGGTTCTTCAGCCATTCTTAATTCTCCTCAAATAAAATTATTGCCAAAATGATGGATCGATCAAGATTCCGTCCGTCAGATTTACATCCACGAGCTGAACTTCTTCGATATCCAGTTTTTGCATAAAACCTAAGACCAGTATCAAATTGGAAACGTCCGTCTCCGCATAATGACCGCCGATTTGGGCATCGGTTAAATCAAGTTTCTCTTTCACGGTCTTCAGGAGATCTTCACGACGATAGGCAGGAGCTACGCCGGTTTGTTTGCGGATACTTTGATTATGCACACCGCCGATGCCGATGACGGTAGTTCCGCTCTGGCGAATATAACGTTTTATCTCGTCCGGGACATCCGCTGCCGCCTCCCTGGCGATCTCGAGCGCCGGGCTCAGATTTTGACTGCCGATGGGATTGGGTGATACCTGTGCGCTCACCGGTCGATGAAGAATCTTTTCCAAAAGCTGATTTTTAAAAGATATGGAGGCCAATTGCCCGCGATAGATCCGATAATTCTGATCCTTGCCCTTTAGGATCAATTGCATGGAATTGCCGCCAATATCCCAGACAACAATATCTCCGGAAGAGTCCTGGGTCCTCGCGCTTGCTGCCATATATCCCAATATCGCTTCTTCGTCCTGAGAGATCAATCGGATATTTATCCCCAGATTATCGTTGATTTCCGCGAGAAATTGAGCGCTGTTGGCGGCAGATCGAAATGCCGCCGTGGCCACGCCGGCAAACGATGTCGTGCCGTGAGCGAGGGCTTCTTTTTTCAGGGCTTGCAGCTGTTCCAGGCCTTTGTCCTGAACATCGCGACTTAATCGTTGATCCCGGGTATTTTCAGCAAAGGGAACTTTAACTTCCTTTTTTGTAATGATCCCCACGATTTTTTTAGAGCATTTATCCACCCTTGCGGTTTTCATCTTCATGGTGGCGGATCCGATATCTAACGCCGTTCGCTGCCTGAGGCATAATTCCCTGGAAACAGGTAAGCATCCGCTCAATAAGATGATGCTTAAAACGATAATGAATAAGCGAAAAGGTGTTTGAGCGGTAAGCGACCATTTCTTTATTCTTGTGCCGGGCATTTGTTGCCGTTCCTGACGTCGAAGTGTTTGAGTCATTCCATAATACCAAACAGGTTGTTTCTTATATTTGCTTGACTAATGATTGTCAATGACTGCCGTTGTGATATAATCGCACATCTTCGAGGCAAGGGAGACAAGTCGTTGCCCATGTCGGCACCGTACTGGAGGGTTATATCCAGGTCATTATGTCGGGGACATGCACGCCGCTGCTGTTTGAATTTCCGGATTTAAAACAAGAAAATTAAACTGCTGCAGGAAAGAATAGCCGTATAAATAGTTGCTCAGCCTATATCAGCCAAAAATGATCATCCAGCAAGGAGAATAGAATATGGAAGAGAAAACCGTAAAATTGTTGAGGCGTTTATCCGGATTGTTCATGGTGTCCCTTGTCGTTGTTTTTTCGCTTTCGGTATTGAACAGTTGCAGTAAAGATACGTCTGCCTATGATCCCTATGCGGCGTATTTGCAGGCATGTATCGACGCATCCAGCATAACGCCGGATAAAATCTCCAAAAGCCTGACGGCTATTACACCGGAAAACACCAATTTGGTCTGGGAAAACGGTGTGGGATCGCGCGTTTTGGTTGTCAGCTGGGTTGATCAAAATGCCTGCAACATTTATAAATGCCCTCCCGGAGGATGTACGCCAGCGGATACCTGTAAGGAGGGTAGAGAATGTCAGTACAGCAGGGATACGTACGTTACCCTTGCCCCGGAACTGAAGAATTTTTTTGCGAAGGAAATCGCTACCCCGATGCGAATTGCACAGCTGCTGGGTTTGCCGCCGACGGATGCGGCAGACAAGGTTTGTTTTTTGGAAATGTGGGTTTCGCCAAGCGACTTGTTCCGGCCCTCGCCTGATCCCGAGGTTACGGATCACGAAGCGGAGGTCGATTTCCCGAGCGCAAAATATAGTTCGCGCTTCCGTCAATACAATTCAGCGGAACTGGTATTTGCCGACATGAATTGCGATCCCCAGATGTGTCCTTCGTGCAATGAATGGAATCAGTGCGGATATACGACCTATGAAAGTTATATCAAAAATCGGAAAAAATATATCTTTACCGCTGTCAAACCCTATCCCTGGACATCATTGGGCTACACCTATGACTGGGGAAACCCTGTCAACCATGTAGGGTTGAGTGAATTCGTCGTCAACGGCAAGAAATTTGACGGGAGTAAAATTTCCGTAGGCATAAAGGCTGTGACGCCCACAGCGGATTATTTTATCAATTGATACCGGGCGCGAAAGAGACATGCCCTGGATGACTGGAGGAACATATGCGACGACAGTGTGTTTTCATTTTCTTGGTTATTCCCGCCATTCTAATGATGACGACCGCGATTGCCTTATGCAAAACAGAGACTCCACCCATGCTGATGGACGCCCGGCAGAACGTAGCGGCGGAACTTGACCGGATGGACGCCAGTCTCCAGCAGACAGCGCGAATCCTGGGGACGACCGGCCTGACCGGTGATGCCGCCCGCGCGGCGCTCAATGGACTCTGCGGTAATTTTGATTACGCGGTAGACTGCGCGGCCGTTGACATGACCGGGAAGATGGTCACCATCGAACCCGCGCCGTTTCAGGCATTCGAAGGAAAGGACATCAGCGGCCAAGAGCAGGTGCGCCGGATCATCAAAACCGGCAAACCGGTGTTGAGCAACGTCTTTCGCGCCGTAGAAGGTTTTCCGGCTGTAGATGTTGAATATCCGGTCGTGACACCGGCCGGAAAACGGATGGGCTCGGTGAGCATCCTCATTCATCCGGAAAAACTGATTGGAAATGTTCTCGTTCCGCTGATTGCGGGGACACCGGTGGATGTCTGGGTAATGGAAAAAAGCGGTCGCATTCTCTACGATCGGGACCAGATGCAAATCGGGCTGAATCTTTTTACAGCCACTCTGTACAAACCATATAAAGGGCTGCTCCGCCTGGGACGGCGCATTGCCGCAAACCAGGAAGGAAGCGGCGTTTATCAATTCCGCAGCGACACCTCAGCGGAAATTTTGCGGAAGAAGGCATTCTGGAAGAGTGTATCCCTTTACGGCACCCAATGGCGGCTGGTGGCTATTCATGTGGAACAAAAAGGCCCGACGGGTATCCTCGTTCCGGCAAAAACGATGAAGCAGAAATTGGAATCGCTGGCATCAGCGCGCCCGCTGATTCAGGCGCTGTCTGCCGGAGATAAGATCAAGGGAATGCAGCTCTTTAAGGAGTTTTATGATGATACGCCCGGTATCTATGCCGTGCAGTGGGTTGACGAGAAGGGGATGAACCGTTTCGGCTATCCGCCGACGAATAGTCTGATTGATTATGACTTCAATGCTCTGCGGTCGGCGGCGGATCAAAACATGCTCAAGGTGATTGCCGAAAAAAAACCGGCTGCGCAGGAAAGACTGCTGATGGAAGGCAGAACCGGCATCTTCATATTCGAGCCGGTATTCGATCAGGAACGCTACCTGGGAATGGTCTACTATATCCGACTCGCCGAACAGCAGACGCAGCGGTAGGCGTGGAGAGTAACACCAGCCAGCGTTTCGGCGCAGGCAGTGAAACCGCCGAATGAAACACTACAGACCCATCAAGTCCTTCAAGACATTGACGCCGGCTCCAAAAAAGATCTTCCTGCCAATCCGGACGATTGGTCGGCGAATGAAACGCGGTTCTGCCAGCATCATTTCCATCATTTTATCGTTTGTCAATTTTTCTCGATCCGTGCCCAGCTTTTTAAAGCCGGGGCTGCGGAAATTAAACATTTCGGATGCCGGCTTTCCCTGCAATAACTTTTCAATTTCACCATCTGTAAAGGGATCTTTAAAAAAATCCCGTTCAATAATTTCCAGCTTATTTTGCGAGAGGAACTCCCTCGTCTTACGGCAGGCCGTTCACCTGCTCCAGCAATAAAAAAAGACTTTCATAATTGACCCCATTCACGATGTTGATGGTTGCTATTTTTTGCCCAGCTGCACAGCGAGCGCTTTGGCCCTGTTGAAATCCGGTGTATTGATGACCGCCTTTCTATCTGGGCTTTTCGCGGCCAATTCTCCTATCTGCTTCACTCTTTCCTCATTGGGCGGGTGTGTGCTTAAAGCATCGGAAAGGTTTTTCACCACGCCGCCCTCGCCTTTTCCTTTCTTTTCTATCTGCAAGAGCTTTTCATAAAACTTTCCAACTTCATTCTTATCATACCCCGCAGCAACGGCATATTTGAAACCGATGCGGTCGGCCTCCATTTCATCTTCGCGGGAATTGACAAGAAATGTATACTTCTGCGCGAGCAACCCGCCGCCTGCACCAACAATGCCGCCGATGGCGGCCGCCTTGGCCAGGCAGGCGGCATCGCCTTTGTCACAAAGCAGGACTCCCAGACCAAGTCCGGCGGCGGCTCCGGCGACTGCTCCGCCTGCGGCATACAGCCATGTCTTGTTCTGAGCCTTTTCCATGGCATACATACGTTCCGCGGCATGCCGGGCGACGACGTGGCCGATTTCATGGGCGACGACGCCGGCCAGCTCCGCTTCATTGGAAGCCAGCGCAATAAGCGGTGCCGTGACGAAGACCGTTCCGGCGGGCATGGCAAATGCGTTGACGTCGGCTACGTCCACAACGGTAAAGGTGTAGTGGTAGGGATTACCCTCAAGGTTGTTGGCTTTGACGATCTTCATGCCCAGATGCGAAACATATTTCTGTAAATCCGCATTCTTAGCGGCAGGGAAGTCCTTCGTCATTTTGGGAAGCGCTTCCCTGGTCAGACGCTCTTCATCCTGAACGGTCAAATTGGTTTTCTGTCCCACGTTGGATCCTTCACGGTAACGTGAGCTGTTGGTCGGAGCACAGGACAAATTGGTCAAAAGCAGCAGTATAACCAATACAACGATTCTTTTTTTCATGCTTTTTTTCTCCTTCACATTATCAGAAAGTAAACCATTAGAGGGGTGCTCTGTCAAGATTTGCTGCTGTGCCGGATTGAAAGGCAACGTTGAACGATTCAAATAAATGTTACACGCATCCATGGCACTTAGTGTATAATTGATGCAGATATGAAATCTACACCTCTCAAGATACGGATCGTCGTTGAGGAAGCAGTGCGTGGTCCCTCCCTGTCCTTTTCGCATCTTGCCTCAACCATCGATTCGATGGACATGCCGAATGAAGATCAAAGCGCGGCTTACGGTTTTCCGCAGTCGCAAGAAGAAGACCTTTATGAAACCGGTTATTTATCAAAACTCTTTTTAAGGTGCTGACCGCCTTACGGTTGTGCAGATGTCGGGGGTTAATAAAAAAAGAATTGCCGATCGCTGATTTTTGATATTTTTGAGATTGCCGCTGCCTCACCCTTTCGTTTAAGCCGCGTTGTCGCAGCCTGAACCATTTGCTCTTTAAAATCATTTATGATACACGACCGTCAACTCTGAATTCTTTCTGCAAGTAGGTCATGCGTGTCACGAAGAACAGGAATAGTTAAAGACAGCCGCTATTTACAGCATAGCGCCGGAGCATTTCACCCGGAGAGTCCCGAACGCCTGGCGGCTGTTTATGAAATGCTGGATAATCCGAACATATCCTGGAAGTATAGCCATATTGAGCCGCGCGAGGCCAGTCGAGAAGAAATCGCCTACGTTCACACTTTGCCCTACATTGACAGTATCGCCTGTACGGCCGGTAAAAGCTGCACATTTCTTGACCCCGATACCGTTGCGAGTGCGGAAACGTATGAAATCGCCAAACTGGCGGTGGGCGGGGTATTGAACGCCATTGATGCGGTCATGACGGGAGAAGTGGATAATGCATTTGCGTTTGTGAGGCCGCCGGGCCATCATGCGGGTCCCGACAACTCAGCCGGTTTTTGCGTATTTAATAATGTTGCGATCGGTGCGGTCCACGCAATGAAGAGGCACGGTCTCAAAAAAATCCTGATTGTCGATTGGGATCTGCATCATGGCGACGGCACGCAGAAAATTTTCTATTCCGACCGCCGGGTGTTGTATTTCTCCACGCATCAGTATCCGTTTTATCCCGGTACGGGAGGGCTGCGGGAAATAGGTGAAGGCGATGCCGTCGGGTATACTGTGAATGTGCCGCTCCAGCACGGTGCGGTTAACGGGACGTTCGTTTCGGTTTTCCGCAGAATTCTGGAGCCGATTGCCCTGGCCTTCGAACCGGATTTGATCCTCGTCTCGGCGGGGTTCGACATTTATTATCAAGACCCCCTGGGCGGAATGCGCGTGACGCCGGATGGTTTTGCAGCGATGGCACGCGAATTGCTGAATATTGCAGATTATTGCTGTTCCGGCCGCGTGGTCGCGGCGCTCGAGGGCGGTTACCATGCGATGGGTCTGACCCGATCGGTCAAGGCAACTCTGGAAGAAATGTTTGACGAAACGCATTGGACCCAGAAGAAAATCGAAGCTATGGAACAGGAAGCCGATGAAGATAACAAGACGGTTATTCAATCGGTTATTGCCGGTATGCGTCCATACTGGGATATACCTTAGGAGGTTTTGAATTTTGAAACTGAGCGCTCAGGATGTTGAATACGTCGCTAAATTAGCGCGTCTGGAAGTAGCCGAGACGGAAAAAGAAAAACTTACCGCCGAGCTCAATGATATTCTCCTTTACATTGACAAACTCAATGAATTGGATACCGCAGGCGTTGCGCCAATGACCCATGCAATCGCCGTAACCAATGCTTTTCGTGAGGACACGGTATTGGAATCTCTGGGCAGCGAACGAGCCTTGGCGAATGCGCCGGATGCGCGCGGGGAGTTTTTCAGAGTTCCGAAGGTCATTGACTGATACGTCCACGGGAGATATCACATAAGCGTTCAGAAATTATTTAAAGAGAACAAATTTGTATCATGAAAGAGCTATTGAGGATTTTATGGAGTTATTTTCGCTGACCATTCATGAATTGCAGGAAAAGATAAAAAACGGTGATGTGTCGGCCATGCAAATTGCCGAGTCCGTTTTTTCACGTATCGACGCCGTTGAAGAGCGGGTGCACTCATACATCCGCCTGATGAAAGAAGAGGCTCTTGTTCAGGCCGTGAAAGCTGACGAATGCATTAAAAAAGGCGACATCAGAACTTTAACGGGCATTCCCATTGCACTAAAAGATATTGTCTGCACAAAAGGCATTACAACGACCTGTGGATCGCGCATCCTGCGCGACTTTGTGCCGCCTTATAACGCGACTGTTGTGGAAAAACTCCGTGATGCAGGTGCGTTGTTTACGGGCAAGGCCAACATGGACGAATTTGCAATGGGATCATCTACCGAAACATCTTATTTCGGCCCGACCCGCAATCCTTGGGATTTGGAACGCATCCCGGGCGGATCGAGCGGCGGTTCCGCTTCTGCCGTTGCTGCCGACGAATGCATCGCTTCCATTGGTTCCGACACGGGCGGATCGATCCGCCAGCCCGCAGCGCTTTGCGGTGTCGTCGGCTTGAAACCCACCTATGGTCGCGTCTCCCGCTTTGGCCTGATTGCTTTTGCATCATCGCTCGATCAGATCGGCCCCTTTACTAAAGACGTGGAAGACTGTGCCATCATGATGAATGTACTGGCCGGCTACGATCCGAAAGAATCGACATCGGTAAAAATTGAAGTGCCTGACTACCGCCAGTTTATCGGCCGTGACATTAAGGGATGGAAGGTCGGCATCCCCAAAGAATATTTCGTGGAGGGCATTGATCCGGACGTGAGCTCGGCTGT
>Ga0351840_1120_pt1 | contig 14127 bp, 12 predicted proteins | sample BONcelHFGM3001E5_FD_206883 | JGI IMG/M metagenome (GOLD analysis project Ga0351840, IMG submission 206883) | Enriched cells from coal bed in the Powder River Basin, Montana, United States - BONCAT cells FGM rep1 HSBNCT.FGM.300.1.E5 ... | reverse complement strand
TATAAAAGGTTGCGCCCCAGAGGATATCTTCATGCCCGCAATCATCCGTGATGACCATGCAGGGAAATTGCATACTGTAACGCGGATCGGAACTTCCCATTTCTGATTCAACTTCGAGCGTCGCATAGGAAGAGTTTTGAAAAAAATGAACGAGTGGAATTTCCAGTACCTTTTCGACTTCGGGATTCAACCGGTAATCGCAGGGATCTTTAACCAGGCAGACGACAGGAAAGATCGTTCGTGGAAAGAAAGCCAGTGTATAAGTGGGGAGGGCACCCAGAAAGTTGACATTGAGCGGACTCAGGCCGATTTCTTCCCAGGCTTCGCGCAGTGCATTCATCAGAAACAGCGTAACGAGAGAGACCGTGTCGGCATCTTTATTCGGAAGATCATCCATCATGCGATCGTCAACGGACCGGATGATGCCCGTTTTTAATACGATATGTCTCAGCATTTCATCTGTTGAATGTTCCAGCATCCCTCCGGGACAACTGATGTCGCCGGCCTGAGTGACGGCATCCGACCGTTTAATGAGGTGGAAAACATATCCCGCCGATTCTTTATAAGACAGGAGGAGCACGACGCCGGCTTCCAGGTGATCGGTTCCGTGGACATTGGAATGAACAATGGACCTGTGTTTTTCGCAATAGTCGATGGGCAACCTGTCTAATTGTCCCGATACATAAAGAGGAAAGTCATCCTTTTTTCGAAGAAGCGTTAAGTCCATTACAATCCTTAATCTGGCTTTAATATAGTTGAAATCACTTCATTATACCAGCGGCGGTAAGGAAATAAATCAATAAAACCGCAATGGCCGCCGAACGGCTGGCGGGATATGGTCAGAAAATCATTATTTATGAGTGATCGGAAATCTTCTTTGGGGATCACGGGATCATCGTCGGCGATAAAGATGTTTACCGGTATATTCAGATTCTGAAAGGATTCCTGACTGAGCGTATATAGCCTGAAATAATCCCGATAGGAAGGGAATTGGGGAAAATACGTCATCATGTCGGACGTGAGCGCCATACAGGTTTTGGCGTGCAACATTTTACTGAAGTTGTACTTGTCCGGAAAAAGCCGTTGTTTCTTCTTGAGAGACCGTCGCCATTTTTTCAGGAAGTATTTTCGATAGAAAGCCTTCCCGTCGTCAATGGCCAGCGTCGTCTTGTAAGGATCCAGAGCGGGGCTCACGGCGAACACGTGCTTTAAATTACGGACGGGAGTTTTAGAGTGTTGGATAGCGATGCGCAAGGCAAAGTTGGCGCCCAGAGAAAAGCCGAGCAAGTAGGCCGGCAGATCTTTGGAATATCCGGCAAGCGAATTAACAGCATCGAATGTTTCCATGAGGAGTGCGCCGTGAAACAGGCCTTCATTCAGATGATGAGATTCCCCGTGATCTCGCAAATTCAGCCGGCAGATGGAGAATCCCCTGTTGAAATAGTATGAACCGGCAGCGAGGACGTAGGCTGATGATGAAGAACCTTCCCAGCCATGCAGAATAATCATCAGGCCCCGCGGCCGGGAGTGGTGCGAAACTTCGGCCAACAATCGCGATCCATCTGTCGTATCGATAACAACCTTCCGGGAAGACTGTAAAAGCGGGCGATGCGGTGGAATCAACAGGCGTGCAGACGCTAAAATGGATTGAAGGTGCGGGTTTCTCAGGAAAGACCGCGGCAGAAATCCGGATGTGTTGTTCTTTGAGCTGGTGACCATGGACTTCTTCAAGAAAAGCCCCGCCTGAAACGGGCGGGGGTGTTTAATTTTGGTGGCGGTGCCCTGATTTGAACAGGGGACACTACGGATATGAGCCGTATGCTCTGACCAGCTGAGCTACACCGCCTCTGGGGAATATTGTTTTGTTATGTAAAAAACCCGTATATCCCTTTCGCGGCAACATTCGAGTTTTGACTTTTGAAAGTCGCCCGCACGCTATATCTAAGAGTAAAGCGTTTGTCAATAACTATTGAGCCGAATCCAATTCATAAACGACGATGACGCTGCGATCATTGACCGAAGCCCCAACGGACTGGACCAGAGCGAGAACGATTTCAGGTTTGCCGTCGTTATCGATATCCTTGAAGCAGTAGTCGGCAACATAACCGTTGATCCTTTTTGTCCGCCAGTTCTCGGCCATGCCAAGTCCATCCCATTCAAGATTATAAATTTCACTGGATGTAAAAAGCTTAAGGTTCTTAAAGACGCGCCCGATGGAGGACAGATTCTTGACGATGATAACTTCCTTTTTACCGTCTTTGTTGGTGTCGAATGTCAGAATACGCAAATTGGCAAAGGCCGTATCTGCGGGCTCTGCTTCACTGGATTTCTGTTGATCAAAAGGCGCGATATAGTTGTTACTGCCTCCATAGACCGTATCGCTTCGCCAGACCAGTTCATCGGGTGAGAAACCAAACGATAAGATACGAGACATCGTCTTATTGGTCGGAGTGATAACACACAAATAATCCAGTTCATCAAGCGCCAGGATTTTTTCGCTGGTTCCCGAACCCAGTGTATCCATCGTTAATCCGTAAATGGATAATCCCAGGGGAATTTTCATTTTGTCTCCGGAGACATACTGGCCGTCCTTCCAGACGATTTCATAAATCTGCGATTCAAATATCTTATCGATACCATACGTCTGTCCGAGAAGCATCGGTCTGCCGGACGCTGTATCGATCACCCGCAGGAAATAATGGATATGGGAAGCGATCATCTTATAGTCACCGTCTTTGTACTGAAGGACAAAAGAGTTCAGCACTTTATTGTTCAGCGACGTAACAATTATTTCAGGAGTGCCGTCCCGATTGATGTCCGCCACATCCACGGAAATGTACTGATCGTAAGATTTACCTTTGATCTGCTTCAATAATTTTAACGCGTCGGCCGTTTTCACATAAATGGAAATATTGTGCCTGTCGATCGTAACAACTTCATTAACGCCGTCATTATTGACATCTCCGACGTCCATTCCTACGAATTCCGTCTTAAACTGCTGGCTCATCCAGAACCCTCTGCGATTGATCGGATCGGACGAGTTGATGTATTCCGGGTTGATCATGGATGTCAGGGTTCCCTTTTTGCCGCCCGTCTTCATGCCCGCAATGATTTGCGCTTCCCGTGATGCTCCGGGAGCGGTCGGAGGAGCGACCGCAGGTGCGACGCCTGCTGGTGCCGTTTTGGCCGGTATCAGTGCCGCCTGTGGCGCTGATCCAAGAATATGCTGGATGATGCGTTGTGAAAAGTCGTTTATTTTCGGGATCACTTCGTCAAGCGTTTGCGATTGGGAAAAGATGCCGACATCTGATTTCCCGCCTGCAATATCAACAAGTTTACCATCAATGCTGATGCTGTTGCCAATTTTGGTGATACTGCCCCAAACAACGTAATCAGACTTCAACTGCCTGCCGATGTTCTGAACATCGAGCAGATTCAGCTCTTTAGCACCGAATTTTTTAAGAACATCCCCGGCGGTCTCTTTTCGGGTGACCTCCAGTTTATCGGAGGCAGAAATACGACTGATGAGCATATCGCCGATTCCCTGACGAACGTATTCAATGTTCTCAGCGCTGTGCAGTGCGAAAGGCAGAACCGTCACTGTGTATTTTTCTTTGGCACTTATCGTCTGCGTCATCATCATTACCACAGCCAGACACAGAATAACCCGGATCGTTTTTTTCATATTCATCTCCCGTTAAATTAGACAGTCGAATTCGAAAGTCGTTGCGTTTTTAGCATTTTAAAAATGATAATTCAAGGTGGTTTTAATGATCACGAATTCAAGGGAATAACGTAAAAAATGACAGCTATGAAGTGGCAGGTACTGCCGGCCAGAACAAATAGGTGCCAGATGGCATGATTGAAAGGAAGTCTTTTCCAGGCGTAAAATACAACGCCCAGTGTATAGGCCATTCCGCCGGCGATCAGCCAGACCAGGCCGCCGGAGGGCAGAGAATCTGTAAGAGGCTTAATTGCAATAACGATAATCCACCCCATCAGTACGTAAGCAACCGTGGAAATGATCCTGAATCGATGGACAAAGAACACTTTCAAAACAACACCGGAAACCGCCAGAAACCAGATAATGCCAAACATCGTCCAGCCCAGTGCACCGCGCAGCGTTACAAGAAGAAACGGTGTATAAGTGCCGGCAATCAAAAGATAGATGCAGGAATGGTCAAAGATCTTAAAAACCTTTTTTGCCTGTGGTTTTTGAGCGCTGTGATACAAGGTCGAGGCGGTATAAAGCAAAGTCAGTGTGACGCCGAAGATCGTACAACTCACAATATGCCCGGCACTCCCGTAAATGCTGGAAAAAACGATCAGCAAAACGAGAGCGGCGATGCTCAATACCATACCGGCACCGTGTGTGATGCCGTTGAATAATTCTTCGATAAAACTGTAAGGTGATTCCTGTGTGTCGGCCATAACCTGTACCTTTCGATAGCCCAGACTATGTGCGGCTGATTGATTTGTCAATCAATACCTTTGACGAATGCAAGGTTCTTTATATCCTTAATTTCTTGACAATTCAAAGCAATGTCGTTAAAAAAGTCAGTCCGTAATTTATTAATAATCTTCATATGAGAGGTGTTCCGATGAGATCTTATGTTGTCATTTCTACAATGGGGCAGGATCGTCCGGGGCTCGCCAGAGATATTACGGAGTTCTTCACGGCACGGGGCATCAACATTGAGCGTTCACGCGGCTGCGTATTGGGCAACGAATTCGGCATGATTATTCTGACCTCGGGAAAGACCGACGACATTGAGCGCCTCATTCAAGATTTGGACGGTCTCCGCGAGAAGACAAAACTGGATATTTATGTGCGCAAGACCAAGGCGCCCAGTCATCGAGACATCCAACCTTCGATTCCTTATAAGCTCATCGCTACATCCATCGATCACCCCGGGATTATCCATCAGATCTGTAAAGCGCTTCAGTTGCGGAAAGTCAATATTGATGACATTTCGACGAATGTCGATCATAATCCCGTGACCGGTGCGAATACGTTTCAAATGGTATGCTATTTCTCTTTGCCGCCGGCCGTCAAGATTATCGACCTTAAGAATGAATTCAATCGCATCAGTGACGAATATAATGTCGACATCCGGTTCGATGCGGTCATCAATAAGTAACGCTATGCGGAAACCCAAACAAGATAAACGCGAAAACCGTTTGCAGCCGATCCTGGAAATTGCCTCGTCTGTCGGTCTTACGGAAAATGATCTCGAATTATACGGCCGTTACAAAGCGAAAGTTCGGTTGGAAGCGATAAACCGATTCGAACGACGAAAAAACAGTGCCCTGATTCTGGTATCGGCCATGACGCCGACGCCCGCAGGGGAAGGAAAGACAACGGTCTCTATCGGGCTGGCTCAGGCCCTCGCTAAAATCGGCAAACGGACCATGGCGGCCCTGCGTGAACCGTCGCTGGGACCCGTTTTCGGCCTCAAAGGAGGGGCGACAGGCGGAGGAATGTCACGGGTACACCCGGTTGATGACATCAATTTGCATTTCACCAATGATTTTCCGGCTATCGAAAGTGCCCACAACCTGTTGTCGGCGATTCTCGACAATTCCATTTTTCACGGAAATCCGCTCAATATCGATCCGCGAAAAATCACATGGCGCAGGGTCATGGATATGAATGATCGATCGCTTCGGGATATCGTTATCGGCCTGGGCGGCTCGACAAACGGTGTTCCGCGGGAAACCGGATTCGACATTGTGCCGTCGAGTGAAATTATGGCGATCCTGTGCCTTTCACGCTCTTATGAAGAACTGAAGAACAAAATTCGAAGAACGCTGATCGGCTTCACGTATGGAGATCAACCGGTCATTGCCGGTGATCTTAAAGTCGAAGGAGCTCTGACTGCGCTTTTGAAGTATGCGCTTCTTCCTAATCTGGTGCAGACGACCGAGGGCGTACCGGCTATTATTCACGGAGGACCGTTTGCCAATATAGCCCAGGGAACCAACAGCATCATCAGTACGGATCTGGCGCTTCGACTGGCTGATTATGTGGTGACCGAGGCAGGTTTTGGTTTTGATCTCGGCGCAGAGAAATATTTCGACATTGTCGCCCCTTATGGCGATTTGAATCCCCGGATTGTCGTCCTCGTCGCTACTGTCCGTGCCCTGAAATACCATGCCGGCATTGATCAGTCGGATCTCAATGCTCCCGATCCGCGCGCGGCGGTACTGGGGATGGCGAATCTGCGCAAGCATTATGAAAACATCGATAAATTCAATGTGCCGTGCATTATTGCCTTAAATCGATTCCCGTTTGATGCTGATGAAGAAATTCGGGCCGTCGCCCAGGCCGCCGAAAATGAAGGAATGAACATCGCCGTCGCGGATGTTTTTGCGCAGGGTGGGCAGGGCGGTGTGGATCTCGCTGAAAAGACGGTTTCGCTGATCGACGCGGCTACGGGAAGATATCAGCGCCTGTATGATTGGAAATTGCCGGTGGAAGATAAAATCTTTAAAGTGGCGAGCGAAATATACGGCGCCGTCTCAATCGATTACCAGCCTCAGGCCAGACGTCATCTCGATCTGATAAAGAAGCTCGGCTATGACAAGCTTCCGGTGTGCATTGCCAAAACCCAGCAATCCCTCTCCGATAACCCGAGTCTTTTGGGATTGCCGAGCGACTTCATCGTGACCGTCCGCGAAATAAAAATCGCATCGGGGGCGGGTTTCTTGATTCCCATTACCGGTGAAATCCTGCGCATGCCCGGGCTTTCCAGATCCCCGGCGGCCAACCGGATTGATATCGATGACGCCGGAAACATTACGGGCATCGTTTAGAACTCAGCGCAGCGTGATAAACCATATAAAATCTTGACAGTCTCTTTTCCTTTTAATATATTAAGAGAACGAATAAGTTGATTCTATAAACCAACCCATACTGGCTTTTGCAGAGAAGTAAAATCTCTTTATCACACTTATTTAGGATGTTCAGAGTGCATGATTTGCACGGCAAATAAATTATGGATTGAATACCGGGAGAACAAAATGGAAAAAGCAACACTGACGTTCGATGGAATGAAATATGAAATGCCGATCATTGCGGGCACGGAAGGTGAGAAGGGTATAGACATATCGAAATTACGACAGGAAACCGGACTGATCACGGTGGATGCCGGTTATCAGAATACCGGATCCTGCATGTCGGCAATTACTTTTATCGACGGCGATAAGGGAATCTTGAGATACAGGGGCATTTCCATCGAAGAACTTGCGGAAAAAGCCAGTTTTACGGAAGTGGCCCATCTACTGATCTATGGTGACCTTCCGAATAGGGCTCAGCAGCAAATTTTTTCACAACGCCTCACGCAGAATTCCATGATTCACGAAGAAATGCTGAGGTTCTTTGACGGATTCCCGCCCACAGCGCATCCGATGGCTATTCTGGCAACGATGGTCAACTCCATGTCCGTTTATTATACGGACTATTTTACGGAAGATTTTCAGGCGGAAACGTTTGACCTCATGGCCGCCTCGTTGATTTCGAGAATTCGGACGATTGCGGCTTATTCATACAAGCACAGCATAGGGCATCCGCATGTTTATCCCAAACGCGATTTGAAATACGCATCGAACTTTCTTTATATGATGTTCGATTCTCCGGTGAATCCCTATGTGCCGGACCCGGATATTGAAAAGGCTCTCTCCACATTGTTGATCTTACATGCCGATCACGAACAAAATTGCAGCACCTCCACCGTCCGTCTGGTCGGCAGCAGCATGGCGAATCTCTATGCTTCCATCTGCGCGGGAATTTGTGCTCTGTGGGGGCCGCTGCATGGCGGCGCGAATCAGAAAGTGATCGAAATGCTGGAAAATATCAAGAAAGACAATGTGACGATCGAGCAATGTATTGCATCCGCCAAGGATAGAGAAAGCAAATTCCGTCTGTTCGGGTTCGGCCATCGTGTCTATAAGAATTACGACCCTCGTGCCAGAATTTTGAAACAATACTGCGAGACCATCTTTAGGAAATATAATTATCAGGATCCGCTCATTAACATCGCCATGGAATTGGAGGATGCAGCCCTTAAAGACGATTTTTTTGTCGAAAGGAAGCTGTATCCGAACGTTGATTTCTACAGCGGCATTCTATATCGGATGATCGGAATTCCAACGGATATGTTCACGGTCATGTTTGCCATCGGCAGGCTGCCCGGCATGATCGCCCAGTGGAAGGAAATGCATGATTCCGTGCCGTTTAGAATCGGCAGGCCCAGACAAATTTACACGGGAAGCAACTTGCGAGGCTATGTGCCGCTCGACGAACGGTCATAAGAAGAGATCGGGAATCAACCATCTCGCAGCAAGCGACAGGGAATTAACGCTCGTCGCGCCAAAGCGGGATTAAAAACTTTTTTCTTGACTTTTTTCGGCCATTTGCCTATACACGCGGCTCAAGAGGTAGTGAAAATGTTAAAAGACAATCTGATCTTCCAGGCAGCTAAATATTACTTTTACTTTTTTAGCTTTAAAGGCTTCAAGGTCTGCCTGAAAGTATCATGACCGATCGCAAAGGGAAATGAACCGTGGGCAGATTAAAATTTGCTCACGGTTTTTTTTTGTCGGAAAGTTGCAAAAATAAAATGAGGGGGACGGGAAAATGAGAAAAGGCGGCAGTATTTTACTCGCAATGTTATTATGTGGCCTTGTCGTCATCGGACAGGCGGAAGCCCAGACGAAGACGATTAAGGTCGGCGCGGCCATTAACCTGACGGGTCCGGCATCCAGCTGGGGGAAATTTCATGAAAAAGGTCAGCGGGATTATTTCCAGTATGTCAATGACGTCAAAGGCGGAGTAGCCGGTTATAAAATCAACATGATCACGGTCGATACGGCTTACAAGGTTCCGGAAGCACAGGCGGCCGTGCGCAAATTTGTCATGCAGGATAAAGTGGACATGATCGCCACTTGGGGCGCCGGCGAAGGGCTGGCGGCAAAGCCCATTATTCAGGAATATAAAGTTCCGACCATCAACTATTCCACGAGCTGGGAAATTCTGGAAAAACCGGTCGATTACATGTATCTGCCCTTCGGCAGCTACAAAATGGATTGCCAGGCCGTTCTTGAATATATCAAAGCCATCCATAAGAGCAAAGAGGCGCCGAAGGTCGGGCTGCTCACATACAATAACGCATACGGGCGTTCGATTCACGCACCCAGCAAAGAATACGCGACAAAGTTGGGCATTAACCTCGTTGCCATCGAGGAGTTTCCGCCCCGCACCGTCGATCTCAACACGGAATTGCTCAGGCTGCAGAAAGCCGGTGCCGAATATATCTTCATTCAGATGTTACCGTCTGCAATTATCACGGCCTTCAAAAGCGCCGATCGCATCAAATACAATCCGATCTTTCTGGGCACCTGGACATCCACCGATCCGGACTTCTTCAAAATGGGCAAAGGGCTGATTCGCAACCGCCTGGTCATGCAGTTTCCCGGCGGACTGCCCTCCGATAATGTTAAGGGCATGACCGTGATGAAAGAACTCTGGAAGCGTTATAAGACCGTGGATTCGTTTGATGCCGCTTACTGGGAGGGGGTTGCGGTCGGCATGATTATGGAGCGGGCTTTTATCAGAGCTTATGAAAAGTCCAAGGCTATTAATCCGGCAACCGTGAATGCGGCAATGGAATCCATGAAAAATGAAGATTTTGGCGGACTGCTTCCGGCGGTAACCTATACGAAGGACAATCACGAAGCCTCGTTTACGGCACGCATGGTCAGAGTGAAGGAAGACGGATCCTATATTCCCTTGACAAATTTTTACGTACCGGGGAAAGATAAAATTAAAGTGATCAATAAGTAGAAGGATGAAAGGGCGGGGATACCGGACGAGCCGGAACCCCCGCCGGATAACGCGGGTAAACGCTCCAACGAGGTAGTCATGAAGGCATTCCGCAGCCGGCCATCGATTATGATCAACCGGCCTGAAGTATTTAGAAAAGCCGAATTGGAAATAAAAAATTTGCGTCTCAGTTTCGGCGGCGTTGTAGCGGTCAAAGACGTTGACCTGACCGTACACACCGGTGAACTGATGGCAGTGATCGGACCCAACGGCGCGGGCAAGACCAGTTTATTAAACTGCATAACCGGCTTTTATCACCCGCAACAGGGACACATCATCTTCAACGACCGGGATATCACGCATCTGCATACGCACGAGCTCGTCGGAGTCGGCATCGGCAGGACCTTTCAAAACATTGAATTGTTCCCCGGCATGACCGTTCTGGCCAACATGACGCTGGCACGTCATATTCACTGCCGGTATAGCTTCTGGCGTTCCTGCCTTTTCTCACCCGGTGTTCGGAAAGAAGAAATCCGGCATCGTCAAATTCTCGAAGAGATCATCGATTTTCTTGAAATGCAGTCTATCCGTAAACAGACGGTGGGCTCTCTGCCTTACGGCATGATGAAACGCGTGGAACTGGGTCGGGCGTTGGCTCTCGAACCCAAACTGCTGATTCTGGACGAACCCTTCGCAGGCATGAACCTGGAAGAAAAAGAAGACATGGTGCGCTTTCTGTTGGAACTGAACGGTCGTTGGGGACTTACCATGATTCTGGTGGAACATGACATGTCCATTGTCATGAGTATTGCCCAGCGGATTATGGTGCTGAATTTCGGCGAGAAACTGGGGGAGGGCAATCCGGATGAAGTCGGCGCCAACCCTGACGTGATCAAAGCATATCTGGGCGATTCTCAGGCGATTGAATGAAAAGGCTTGAACATTTGGACAAGGCAAACGCACATCAATCAACAAGACATCAAGTCACTTTACCGCAGCTGCTGGCGAAGAACGCCGCAAGCTACGGCGATGCAAAGACGGCCATCCGTGAAAAAGCATACGGCATCTGGCAGAAATATACCTGGAGTGATTATTTCAATTACGTAAAGAAAACCGCTGCGGGCTTTGCCGCCCTGAATATGAAGCGGGGTGATAATCTGTGCATGATTGTCAACAACTCGCCCGAGTGGCTTTTTACCGAACTGGCTACTCATACTCTGGGCGCAACGACACTTAATTTGTTTACGTCCTCCATTGCTGATGAGCTTGCTTTCTCCATCGGTCGTATTCATTCGCCCCTGGTCGTCGTCCAGGATCAGGAACAGGTCGATAAGCTGATCGAAGCCAGGGCCAGGCTGCCTCATGTGCAGAAAGTTGTGTATATTGATCCTACCGGAATGACATCTTACGAAAAGGATCCCTGGCTGATCAGTTATGCAGCCCTTCTCGAGATCGGCGAAACGTTTATTGCCGGTCATCCGCAATATATTGAAGATGAAATCGGAAAGGGAAGGCCACAGGATATCGCAGTGATGATTCAGACCTCCGGCACAACCGGCGTACCCAAAATAGCGATGTTGTCGCACCGCAATCTGGCAACGATGGCGGTTCAGTGGGCTCAGGCGGAAAATATTCAAGTGGAAGAAAACTGGATTTCCATGTCGCCGCCCGCCTGGATCGTCGATCAGATGTGGGGCATGGGCGTAGCGCTGGGGAGCGGGATGACGATGAATTTTCCGGAGACGCCCGAAACCATCCTGGAAGACTTTCGGGATATCGGACCTTCCATTCTCATCACGGCTTCGCGCTTCTGGGAAGATATGGCATCGCGCATTCGCGTCAAAATCTCCGATGCCAGCTGGATCAAAAGGCGACTTTTTTACTGGGGCGAGCGCGTCGGCAGATCGGTTGTCGAAAAGAAATTGCACAAGCAGACCATTTCCTGGCCGACGAAAGTCCTGTATCAATTTTTGACTCTGGCCGTTTACAACCCGTTGCTGGACCGTCTGGGCTGCTCCCGTTTTCATAGTGCATTCACCGGCGGCCATCCGATCAGTCCGGACGTCATCGGATTCTTTCGGGCCATCGGTCTTAATCTAAAACAGTGCTACGGTCTCACTGAATCCTGCGGCATTTTTCAAATTCAGCCCGACGATGAAGTCAAACTGGAAACCGTTGGCAAGCCTCTGCCGCTGACGGAGGTGAAGCTTGCGGAAGACCAGGAAGTCCTGGTAAAATCGGAAGCCAATTTCTCCGGCTACTATGACGATTACAAATCGACGGAAGCGGCGTTTGAGAACGGATGGCTGAAAACAGGCGATGCAGGCTACATTGACGATGGAGGGCATCTGCTGATTATCGGCCGGAAGGAAGACATCATCCGCAATAAGAGCGGTGATGCGTTCTCACCCGATTTTATTGAAACGCGACTCAAATTCAGTCCCTATATCAAAGAGGCGGTCACCTTCGGAGAAGCCCGTCCCTACATTACCGCGATGATCAATATCGATATGGGCAATGTCGGCAACTGGGCCGAAGACAGAATGATCCCCTATACGACCTACATGGATTTATCCCAGCAAAAGGCTGTGGAAGAACTCATTCTCAAGGAAGTCCGGCAGGTAAACGAGCAGCTTCCCGAAGTCATGAAGATCAAAAAGTTCGTTCTGCTGTATAAGCTGCTTGACGCGGACGATGATGAACTGACCCGCACCGGAAAAGTACGCCGACGTTTCGTTTACGGCCTGTATCTCAAAATCATCGAAGCCATGTACAGCGGGCTCAAGAATGTGCAGGTGACGGGGAAAATTCGCTATCGCGACGGACAAATCGGTGAGATCGAAACAACTATCAATATGATCAGCGTGGAGTGAGGAACAGGGTATGGATTTTTTTCTGCAATTATTGGTTAACGGCGTTTGCGTCGGGCTGCTGTATGGTATTTCCGCCATGGGCTTTGTCATGATTTTTAAAGCGTCGAGCGTCCTTAATTTTGCGCACGGCGAGCTTCTGGCTCTGGGCGCTTTCTTTTTTCTCTCCCTGGTAACCTGGGGTAAAATTCCCGTGGCGGCGGCATTCGTCCTGACTCTGGGCGGCTGCTTTTTGCTTGGATTTGTGATTGAAAGGTTCTTCTTACGACCGCTTATCGGTGAAAAATTGATTTTTGTCATTATGCTTACTGTTGGCCTGGCGGCCATGTTCAAAGGTCTCATTCTGCTGATCTGGGGAGGCAACCTGCACACCTATCCGGAATTTCTGCCCCCCTCGCTCGAGCTTCACTTAGGCTCGATCTATATCGCTCCCGTCTATTCGGCCACGCTGGTGATCAGCGTTGTTTTCCTGATCCTTTTCGGTTTGTTTTTTAAAAAATCTTCGCAGGGGATATTCATGCGGTCCGTGGCCGACAACCAGAAGGCGGCGTTATCGCTGGGTGTTCACGTCCGCCGCGTCTTTGCTCTGTCCTGGGCGATCGCTGCGATGGTGGCCTGTATGAGCGGTATCGTGCTCGGCATCATCAACGGCGTGAATGTTCATGACTTGAGTGCGATCGGTCTGAAGGTATTTCCCGTAGTTATTTTAGGCGGCCTGGACAGTATTGGCGGCGCCATTATCGGCGGGATTATTATCGGTCTTCTTGAAACCTTCACGGGCGGCTATTTGTCGCCTTCGCTGCGTGATGTTGTTCCGTACATTGTACTGGTCTTTATTTTGATGGTCAAACCTTATGGACTGTTCGGACTGGTTGAGATTGAAAGAGTTTAAAAGGCATAAATATTTATGAAAAAATTATCCTTTCATCCCTGCGGCAATTTTCATGAAACTTATGCCGAGGAGTTGACCATTTTTGAAACCTGGTACGGCCGGGTAAGCCTCATCGCATTTCTGATTTTACTCTTCGGGATCGCGCCCTTTTTCCTCAGTTCTTATTTGCTCTATATTTTGAATAACGTCGGAATTATGGCGATTGCCGCCATCGGCCTCAACATCCTCATCGGCTATACGGGGCAAATTTCACTCGGTCACGGCGCGTTCTTCGGTGTCGGCGCTTATGCGGGGGCCATTTTGGCGACGCGCCTGGGCCTGCCGTTCTATCTCTCGATTCCGGCCGCCGGCATCATCACTGCCATGATCGGCATGATTTTCGGGATTCCCTCCGGCCGACTGAAAGGCCTGTATCTGACCATTGCCACGCTTGCAGGCCAGTTCATTATCGAATATGTTCTGATTCAGTGGGAAAGCCTGACGAAGGGCACAATGGGAATTACACTGCCCGGACCCAGCATCCTCGGCTGGACGATTGCGGG
>Ga0351840_1123_pt1 | contig 14348 bp, 10 predicted proteins | sample BONcelHFGM3001E5_FD_206883 | JGI IMG/M metagenome (GOLD analysis project Ga0351840, IMG submission 206883) | Enriched cells from coal bed in the Powder River Basin, Montana, United States - BONCAT cells FGM rep1 HSBNCT.FGM.300.1.E5 ... | reverse complement strand
TGAAACCATGCATTGAAGTCTCCCGGGAGCCCGGCGCGCGCGCCGGGATTCTCCGGCATTCTGGAATTTGCTTGTTGGTTATCGCACTATGAATTCGCTAAAAAATTCCGCTGCGGACGCAGCCACGCCAAACGGATTTCTTTCGACTGTGCGCGCACAGGTTTTTCTTCTGGCGCTGCTATGTTTGCCTTTGTATCTCAATGACTTCGCCAACATCTATCTAAAAGATTCCTGGGTCTGGTGGTATGTGGTGGACCTGGGCGTGGTGAAACCGTTTCAACTTGGTTTAATAATCTGGATGCTTGCCCGGGGCCTTGCGCGGGGCCGGGACTTCGGCTTGAGCAGAATCAGGCCGGCTGCGTTTATTCTGGTGGCCGCGCTCATGACCCTGGGCGGAACGGTTGTGCTCATGAACGGCACGGTGTTTCTGAACCGCATCATCGCCCTCAAACCTTTGGGTGGATATCCGGCTGTGCCGGATCCCGTTTTCCGCTGGGTGGATCTGACCCTGGACATCGGCCTGGTGGCCCTGCTCGAAGAAACCATTTTCCGCGGATACATGGAAACCGTGCTGCGCCGGCTAAACTTCGGCACATTCAAAATCCTGCTGGTTTCGTCGATTTGCTTTGGATTAATTCACTGGAGCAACGGGGTGCAGTCCGTGATAGTCACGTCCCTGGTGGGGGCCATGTTCATGGGGTTTTATCTCAAGTGCCGCTCCACCCTGCCCCTGATCGCGGCCCATTACCTGATCGACTTCATCTTCTTTTCCATGCTCGTTCCCTACACATGGTTTTTGTATATTTGATGGGTGTTGCATCGAATAGCAGGCATTCAACATTCTCAATCAGTCAGTCCAGAGGCGTCCGTACACCTTTCCGTTTACCAATGGTGAGGAGACGGAATCCAATTGGGTCCACGCCACGAAAAACTTGTTGTTGAATACTGTTGCCACCTTGGGGTATTTGCATATGCCCATGTTGGAGATTCCCCCGCCGGTTGTGGAGCCGTCAAGCTCGGACCAGGCTGCGCCGTCCCATAATTTGCCATAAATCTCGGTGTTGCCTGGCGCCACTTCTACATTCCACACCACCAGGGCCTGTCCCATGGAATTCACAGCAATATCAGGTGAAAGGCAGGCGCTGAAAGGTGCACAGAGGCCGGCCCCGGACGCTGAGCCCGCACCCGCTTCAACCCAATTGGCGCCGTCCCACCGCTTGAGATAAACTACCATATCGGGGTAATGGTATGTTTGCCACACGATTATGGGTCTGTCCAGATTGTCAATGCCCATACCTATGGTGTGAATACCTGTGCTAGTGCTGTTATTTGTTATACCCCCGTTTTGCGAGGAATTAAGGCCAATGTCGACCCAGGCACTCCCAACCCATCGCTTGGTGTACACCTGATACTTGGCGCTGCTGTCTTTTCCTACCCAAGCCAATACAGGATAACCCGACGAATCCATTTCCATGGCCAGGGTATTGCCGCCGCCATGAATTGCGACCGCGCTGGCAACACCTGTGCCGGATGCGGATCCCGGACTCCACTCCACCCAGGCAGCGCCATCCCATTTTTTCACATAAACATGCGTGTCGTTAATCCAGGCGGCCACGGGATTGCCCGCGCCATCGATTTGAATCACAGGATTTTCAGAGGGAATCGCATCAACACCTGAAATGCCGTTTCCGGTGGATGAGCCGACGCCGATTTCACTCCATACGCCCCCACTCAGCTTTTTCGCGAAAATGTCATAAGCATTCACATGTCCGGCAACCGAAGCATCGTTTTCATGCCATATAGCGAGTACATCCCCGGCCCCATCAACGGCAATTTGCGGCAGGGGTGCAGATATGTCAGATGTATAAGTCACGGAGGATATGTAGCTGGCGTGATCCCAGGTGTTGCCCGTCCACCAGGTTACGTAAAACCGATCAGTGCCTCCAGTCATACAATATTCTTTTGTTGCAATAACGGGATATCCGTTGGGGTCTACAGTAATGTCCTCGGGAGCTTCGACCAGCAAGTTCCATGTGTTCAAACAGTCGTTGATGCTAGCCATGTTGCACCCAGTTGCCGATCCGCCAAGTTCCTGCCAGGACCAGATTGCAGCGCCGGTTGCGAGGGTGACGTCTTTGATAAGCGGATATCCAATTGCCGGTGTGCCGGACAGGTGCAGGCGGATGTATTTTGCGCTGGCGCCCACGCTCATCGAGGGGCTGGCGCCCGCGGGCAGGGTCCCCTGATTGATCCAGGTGTCGCCGTCCGTGCTGGTGTAAAGAACCGTGCTTGCGGGCGCGTGCGTGGCTGCGTAATAGGACACATCAATTGAGGTAATAAATGTGGCGCTGGCGTACTGATACACCAAGTCCCATTCCGTTTGTCCCTGTGCACCCGTCCACCAGGTGTTGGGGTTGGCGTCGAACGCATTGGCGGGTTTGTAGAATGTGTTGATGGAATCGCCGCTGCTTGCGCCGGTTGGGATATCAAATGAAACATCCTTGATAAGCGGGAAGTTGCTGGGCGGGTTGCCGTCCATTTCTATCCAGATATATTGCGTGGTCCGGCCCACGAACTGGTGGGGCGATGCGCCGGGCTCCATTTCCCCGAGATTGGTCCAGTTCTGGCCGTCGTTGCTGATGTGCAGTTTCATGCTTGTGGGGTGGTAATTGATGTTGAACAGCTCGGCTGTGACCATTTGAACAATGCGCGGGGTGTCGAACATGTAATAGATATCCCATGCGCCCGCGCCCACCTGCCCGGCCCACCAGGTGTTGAGGTCACCGTCGAATGCCTTGGACGGGAAGTAATAGGCTTCATTGGCGCCCGGGCCGCCGCTTGCATACAAATTGTCCTGGGGCTGAACCCAGTCGATGTCCCGCACCAGAGGGTAATTGGTTCCAGGATTTCCTGTCATTTCCACCCACAGGTAGCGCACGCTCTGGCCCACGGCAATGGATGGCTTGACTCCTGCGGACATGGCGCCGAGGTCGGTCCAGTTGCACCCGTCCGTGCTCACTTTGAGTTTAACCTGGGTGGGCACATAGGTTGCGCCGTAGAATGTGACGTTCAATGAATCCATGGCGCGCACATTGGGGAACCCGTAATAGAGGTCCCACGAGCCCGCGCCCACGGCGCCAACCCACCAGGTGTTCATGTCGCCGTCGAAAGCGTTGGCGGGCTTGTAATAGGCGTTGATAGTGTTGTTGGCGCTTGCGCCCTGGGGCGGAGGGCACGGGGGCGCGGCCATGGAAGTCATGGGCGCTCCGTCCTGGAGCACGGGCGCATCGGGGTCGCCGGACACCAGTTTCACGATGTCCCCGGATGTTTCGGCCCCGGACGTGTCTCCGGCCACGAGCGTTGCCCCGCCCGCGGAGTCGCTGCCGCCGCCGCCCCCGCCGCAGCTCTGCATAATCAATGCCATAGCGAACAGCACAAATGCGGCGCTCACTGCGCACATCCAACGGATCTTCCGGGTTGTCATGCTGTGCCCCTTGATACAGTTTTGTTGATGATATGCAACCAATTGGATCATACCACGGATTCCAAAAAATGAAACATTGTTTACATTATTAATCATACAACGCGTGTTCGGGCCAGATTATTTCACTGGCGGAAAGAAAAGCGCGCCCGGGGTAAAAAATAAAAATCCTTGTTATATTTGACACTTTTGATTTCAGGCATTAGTCTTTGAGAGGCGTCACATTTGTGTCTACACGCTAACATGCCGGAACAAGGGCATGCGCGTCCGATGCGGCGGTCGTTGCTGTATAACAGGACAGCCTTCTGTTTTGGATGAGAAACCTTTCGGTAGCCTCTTTCAGAAATTACGCCTTCAATAACCTGTCCATATTCAAATCGCCGTGGCTGTTGCTGCGCCCGGAAACAAAATGGAGTACGTTATGTCTTTAGATTCAACCGCACAAACCTGCTTTGAAGATATGGGGCTCATAGAGTCCGTGGCGGGTGTTCTTGAGGATCTGGGTTTTGAAACCCCGACCCCGATTCAATCAATGGCCATGCCGAGCATGCTGAACGGCCGGGACATTCTGGGCCAGGCCCAGACCGGGACCGGCAAGACGGCTGCGTTCGCCATGCCGATTCTTTGCAAAATCGACCCCGAGCTGCGCAAGACCCAGGCCCTGGTTCTGGTTCCCACAAGGGAGCTGGCCATCCAGTTGTCCGAAGCTTTTGAGCAGTATTCCGCGCGCATGACCCGCGTGTCGGTTCTGCCCGTGTACGGGGGCCAGGATTACCGCGAGCAATTCCGGCGCCTGCGCAGCGGCGCGCACGTGGTGGTTGGCACCCCGGGCCGCGTCATGGACCACATGCGGCGCGGGTCCCTGAACCTGGAAAATCTTTTCTGCCTGGTTCTGGACGAGGCCGATGAAATGCTGCAGATGGGTTTCATCGACGATATCACGTGGATTCTGGAACAGACGCCCAGCGAGCGGCAGACAGCCCTGTTCTCGGCCACGCTTCCCATGCCAATCCGCAAAATCGCCCAGAAGCACATGAAGGACCCGGAAGAGATTATCGTCAAACTGCGCACGGCCGCGCCCATGACCATCAACCAGCGGCACATTCTCATGAACCAGGGCGGCAAGGTCGACGCGCTGGCCCGCATCATTGAGGCGGAAACCTATGACGGCATGCTGGTGTTCGTGCGCACCAAGGCCGCGACCATGGATGTTGTGGAAAGCCTGGAGTCCCGCGGTTACGCGGCCGAGGCTCTGAACGGCGACATCAAGCAGTCCCAGCGCGAGCGCACCGTGGAGCGCTTCAAAAGCGGCAAGGTGAATATCCTTGTGGCAACCGATGTGGCGGCCCGCGGCCTGGACGTGGACCGCATCAGCCACGTGATCAATTTCGATATCCCGCACGACATTGAAACATACATCCACCGCGTGGGCCGCACCGGAAGGGCCGGCCGCAGCGGCGAGGCCATTCTGTTCGCCACATACAAGGAAAAGCGCATGCTGTTCGCCATCGAGAGGGCGACCCAGCAGAAAATCACGCCCATGGAACTGCCGTCCGCGGACGTGATCAACAAGAAACGCATCGCCCGGTTCAAGGACGATTTGACCGCCATTATTGAAAAACAGGACCTGTCGTTTTTCAGCCAGTTGCTGACTGAGTACCAGGAAGAGAACGATGTGCCGGTCCTGCAAGTGGCCGCGGCCCTGGCCGAGCATATGCAGGGCGACAAGCCGTTTCTTTTCAAGGACCCGGTGAAACCCAAGTCCACATTCACAAGGCCCGAAAGCCCTGCGAACAGATTCGCGAAACCCGGCCCTCCCCAGGGCCGCAGACATTCCGACCAGCCCATGGCGCCTGTTGTGAATATGGAGACGTTCCGCATCGAGGTGGGCAACGCCCACGGCGCGCGGCCCGGCAACATTGTGGGCGCCATCGCCAACGAAGCGGGCATCGACGGCCAGTATATCAACAACCTCAAAATGTTTGATCTTTACTCCATCGTGGAGCTTCCCACGGGCATGCCGCCCCAGATATTCCAGATCCTCAAAAAGGTGTGGGTGGGCAAGCGGCAGATGAATATTTCCAGAGTGTCCGGGTTCAGCAAATTCGGCAGGGAAAAATCCAAAAGTTTTTCCAAGAAATATTAATCCTGTAAACAGCCTGTTCAAAAGTTGAATTATTACGCGCGGAAACCCGATTAACCAAATGGGTTTCCGCACTTTTCTTCCAAACCCCGGCGCGTCCCCGCCGGGGTTGTTTATTTCCATGGGCGCAGGTTAAAATTCCAAACCAACTCTGTTCGGAAGCATCATAATCATCACCAATCCGGAGGCCGCATTATGCTTATCCCCGCGCAAGGCAGATCCAGGCAGGAAATACTTGAAACCCTGAAATCCTATAAACAAAATGACCTGGACTGGGAGTCCGGGAAGATCACGAGTTACGTCTATTATCCCGGGCAAAGCGCCATGGACCTGATCAGCAAAGCGTATACCATGTACCTGACCGAGAGCGCTCTGGACCCCACATCCACGCCCAGCATTCTGAGGATCGAGAACGAGATCATCGGCATGATATCGAACCTCGTGGGCGGGGATGAAAACACCGTGGGAAACTTCACGTCCGGAGGCACGGAAAGCGTGATGATGGCGGTGCTGTCCGCACGCAACAGGGCGCGCGCCCTGCACCCGGAAATCATTGCCCCGGAAATTGTCATCCCTTTCACCGCACACGCATGTTTCCACAAGGCCGCGCATTACCTGGGTGTTAATGTGGTAACGGTTCCCGTGCTGGACGGGTCATTCCGGGCGGATGTGGACGCCATGAGGGATGCAATAACGGACAACACCATTCTTGTGGCGGGGTCGGCGCCCGGCTGGGCGCACGGGGTTGTGGACCCCATCCGGGAAATCGGGCAAATTGCTTTGGACAAGGAGCTGCTCTTCCATGTGGACGCTTGCGTGGGGGGCATCCACCTGCCGTATATGCGCAAGCTGGGCATGGCTGTGCCGGAATTCGATTTCTCGGTTCCCGGGGTTACATCCATGTCCGTGGATATTCACAAGTACGGCTATGCCGCCAAAAACGCGTCCGTGATCTTATACAAGAACAAAGCCCTGCGGCGCCACCAGATTTTCGCGTGCTCGGGCTGGCCCGGGTATACGATTGTGAACCCGACCGCGGGCAGCAGCCGAACCTGCGGGTCCCTGGCCGCGGCGTGGGCCGCGCTGAACTATTTCGGCGACGCCGGGTACATGAAGATTGTTGAGGAAGTGATGGCCGCAACCAGGCTGCTCGTGGATGGCATTAATGGCACGCAGGGGCTGGAAGTGCTCGGGTCCCCTGACATGTGCCTGTTCGCTTTCCGGTGCACCACGGACAAGCTGAACGCGTATCAGATCGCGGATGAACTCAAGGCCCGCGGCGGCTGGCACGTGCAGCCCCAATTCGCGCGCCGGAATTCTCCATCCAACCTGCAGGTAGGCATGACCAGCATGAACGCGCCCCTGGCCGCAGCCATGCTCAAGGATTTGCAGGATGTGGTGCGGGACCTTCTGAAAAAGGACACGCCCTCGCAGGCCGCGGGCCTGGCCATGGCCATGAAGAACATTGAACTCAAAGCCGACGAGCAAACCGTGGACATGCTGCTGCAAATGGCGGGAGTTACCGCGGACGCAGTTCCGGACCGCATCGAAGAGGTGAACACCATCCTCGAGGCCCTGCCCGTGGACCTCACGGAATTCATTCTCACGTCCTATATAAATAACATTCTGAAACCCGCGTGATGGCGGGCAAATTTGAGGGCGGATTTCTGCCCATCTGCGCATCCTGTAAAAAAAATCAGGGACGATAAAGGGTACTGGAACCAGCTTGAGCAGTATATCAGCCAGCGTTCCGACGCCACATTCACGCACAGCATCTGCCCGGAATGCACGAAAAAATTGTATGCGGAATTGCTGTCAGAGCACATCGAACCGCCGCCGGAGTGACCTGCGGCCATGCCCCGCGCGGCGGGCGCCAGGACGCTGCGCCCGAATCACAACACAAATAAAGCGAGCCCACGGATTCCGGAGGCCCGCTTTGATTTTACGCAATGAAAGGCATTCCTGTTTTTTTTCCAATCCGTCCCTGAAAATGAGCCCATCTGATGCAGATGCGCAACCCCGGAATGGGGGCTGAAATCATTGCCCTGCCATCTGAATAAATATACATGATGCAATCAATGCCGCGGGCCTGTGATTGAGGTCACAGGAGCACAGGGCGGCACAGAGTGTTTTCCCGGGCGCGCATGTAATGGATGGGCGCGCGCGGGTATAATCTTTCAGGGAAGGGCGTGTCAGTGCGGACGACACCTCTTTTTATGGAGAAAAATATATGAAAACATGCAATGCGTTTTTATATGCGGCGATGCTGGCCCTGGCGCTCATGCTTGTGCCCGGTGTGAGCGCCCATGCGATCCGGATTGGCGGACAGCACGGTTCCCCGGGAAGCGGGAATGCTGTCCAGACGGGCGCGCAGGGATCCATTACCAATACGTACACGGGGCGCAGTTACTCGAACCTCCAGCAGGCCGTGGATGGCGCGGGCGCGGGGCACACGATTCTCCTGGGCGCTGGCGATTTCTTTATTGATAAAGAGCTTCTCATCGAGAACAAGGCCGGACTCACCCTGCAAGGGGCCGGGCCGGACAAGACACGCGTGCTGGTCACGTCCACAACCACGCTCGTGATTTCCGCGTCCTATTCCAGCAAGTTGACAATTCGCGACATATACCTTTCGCACGATGTGCCTCCGTATGACGGGCCGTCCTGCTCGGCCGGGGTGATTCAGGCCCTGGATGTGTCGGACCTCACGGTTGCCAATGCGGAACTCGTGGGCTCGGGCCTGCTGGGCATCTGGTATTTCGCATTCGGGGAAAACGGGTCCCTGGGCACACTGAGCATCACGGATACCGTGATCCACGACAACCAGCAGTCCGGCCTCATCATTCAGGGCGCGGCGTTCGACAAGCTCGTGCTGAGTAATGTGCGCATCGCGGACAACGGGGGCTACGGCATGGAAGTGTACGCCGACCCGCAGGAGCTGGCCCGCGTGCAGGTGCAGGCGTCCAGGAATGTGTTCGCCGGCAATGCCCTGGGCCGCATGGGCGGCGACATGCCCGCGGGATTCGAGAAATCCATTGTGCAATCCCTGCAAAAAGGTGTGGACACGGGCCGCGGCGGCGGCGGCAAACAAACCGGCGACGGCGGGCGTAAGCCCGCGCCCCACACGGGCGATGGAGGCCGCAAGCCCGCACCCGGCGCGGATGAGTCCACCGCGGCGCTGGCCAAAAAGTACGAGGTTAGCGCGGCCGCGCTCCAGGCCCTCATTAAGGAGAATGGCCGCATCACGGTTCTGCCCGAGTACAAGGACAGCCCCGAAATGCTCGCGGCCAAGCTCAAGCAACTCGAGTACATCAATGAGTACCGCAAAGACAACGGAAGCGGCGCCATTGAGTTCGACATCGCTGTGGCGCGGCTGTGCAACCTGCACGCCTACGACCAGGTGCTGAACGATTACATGGGCCACAACAGCCAGGATGGGTCCACACCCTGGGACCGCGCCGCGCGCTACGGCATCGGTATCTGGGCCGAGAACATCGCCATGCCCGGGGGCGTGGGCACGTGCGACCAGATGGACGCGCCCGCCGCGCTCGAGTATATGCACTATTCCTCGGACATGTTCATGGGCGAGGGCCCGGGCGGCGGGCACCACGACAACATGCTGAACACCCAGCACACGGGCGTGGGCTTCGGGCTCATGTGCTACGACGGGCGCGTCATGTACGTGGAAGAGTTCCGCTGATGCGCGGAATCCATTCGCAATCGCCCGCAAAAGTTTTAAAAATTCTTACGGAGCACTGTTTTTAAAGGTTCCGTGAGTCGTCGAAGATGTTTCTAAAATCTTTGTTTTAACAACCCCGCACGAAAGGGACATTCGCCATGCCGGATCAAGTGGTATTCATCACAGGGGCCAGCCGAGGCGTGGGCCGCGCCCTGGCCCTGGAAATGGCTTCGCGCAACTTCAAAGTCTACGGCGCTGCGCGCACCCTGCCCGCCGAACATCCCGGGTTCGAGCCCGTGGCCATGGATGTCACGGACCACGCATCCGTGGACCGCGCCGTGGCCTCTATCCTGGAACAAGAGGGCGCCATCCACATCCTCATCAACAACGCCGGCATCAACGTGTGCGGCCCCCTCGAAGAAGTGTCCATGGACGATGCGCGGCGCGCTTTTGAGACCAATTACTTCGGCGTGCTCAAGGTTACCCAGGCCGTGCTGCCGGGCATGCGCGCCCGGGGCGGCGGCGCCATTGTGAATGTGGGCTCGGGCGCAGGCAAAATCACCATCCCTTTCCAGGGACACTACAGCGGGTCCAAGTACGCGCTCGAAGCCCTGTCCGAAGCCCTGTGGCACGAGGTGAAAAGCTTCGGCATCCGCGTGCTCCTGTTCGAACCCGGGGACATCGGCACCAGCATCTGGAAGGACACGCCCAAGCCCGCAGCCGCGCAATCCGCTTACCGCTCCCTGCTCGAAAAATTCTACGCCGTCAAAGATAAAGAAATGGACGGCGGCCGCGCCACGCCCGCCCCGGATGTGGCCCGCCGCATGGCCGACATCATCCTCTCGGGCACCACGCAACTGCGCCACCCCGTGGCGCACATGGCCGGCCTGTTCCTGTTCCTGCGCAAAATCCTGCCCGACGCCATATTCCTCAAAAGCGTGGGCAAAAATTATGGCGCCGGCTGAGCCGCGCGACCCATTTTCAATTGACAACGCAATCCGCATTAAGTACCATCAAACCGTAGCCACCAAAAACACATACATCAGGGGAGGGCGCGCCCATGCAGGTATTTCTGAGCGACACCCATTTTTCCGATGCCTCAATCGGAGACAAATCCAATATTCCCGGCCGGGCGTTCACATGCCTGCGCGATGACTTGCTCAGCATCATCAATCACGCGGACACCAGGATCCGCGACGTGGAGATTGTGCTTCTTGGCGACGTGTTCGACACCCTGCGCACGGCCGCGTGGCGCCGCCCCGGCCCCATGCCCTGGGACCCCAGGGACCAGGCCATGCAGGAGCGCGTGAGCAACATTCTAAGCGGCATTATCCACGCCAACGACCAGGCCTTTGCCGTGCTCCGCGGCCTCAAACAGGATTTCATGGAAATGGCCGCGCCCGGCAAATCCGTGCAAAACGTGCGCATCACCTACATCCCCGGCAACCACGACAGAAATGTGAACTGGTTCCCGGAAACGCGCGCCATGGCCGCGGCCGCCCTGGGCCTTGAATCATCCGAAAAATTCCCCACCGAACTATTTTCCGAAGAGTACCGCGTGATCGCGCGCCACGGGGATATCTATGATGTCACAAACAATGTGGCGCCGGGCCAGGCGTCCTGCCTCGGAGACGCCGTTGTCGTTACACTCATCAATACATTCCCGGTGCGGCTCGAACATCACCTCAAGGGTTCCGGCCGTATTCCCAAATGGATCATCGAGACGGCCTCGGAACTCGATCACCTGCGGCCCGCGCAGGCCATCCCCGCATGGATAAACGCCCTGCGCGATGAAATCCACCGCCGCGAACCCCAACAGGGCCCCGACCTTATCCGCGCCGTGGACAATGCCTGGGGCGACGCGGTTGCGGCATTCCTGGACGAGCCCTACGTGAAATCCCTGGACCATGCCTGGAACCCGTTTGAACCCGTGGACGCGCTCAAGCTTTTGCTCAAAGTGCCCCTGGGCATGACCGAAGATCTCGGCAAACTCATCACCCGCCTGGGCCTTGGCGCGGGCATCGGCAATGTGTATTTAAAAGCCGCGGGCAACGAGGAAAAAATCCGCAGCGGCCAGGCCGACCACGTGATTTACGGCCACACCCACGCCGCCACGCAACTGGCCATCAACGGGCACGAATCCGATGCGCAGCCCCAGATTTATTTCAACACCGGCGCCTGGCGCAAAACCGTGAACCAAACCCTGCTCGACTCGCCCCATAGCCACGACCGCCGGTTCGTGGCCTGGCAAATCATGGCCTACGCCATCCTGTACAAACCCGGCGAAAACCGGCGCCACCGCCACGAAATGTGGAGCGGAACCAGGGGCTGAACAAGCCGCCATTGCGGCGGGGTGCGATCCGCCGCCGCGCCGCCGCACGTTTCTATTCAGCACCGCATGGCGCATCTATGGATGATGTTTCAGAATTTATCGGTACAGCGCGCGTGGTCCCGGCTCAATCGCTGTATTTGTTTTTCATTATCTCAATGATGTCTCTGGTGCTGACTCCGTCGGCCTTGCCCTTGCTGTCGTCGGGGCCGGTCGTGTTTCTTTCCCCGTACAGCACGTCCCTGTGCTTTTGCACGCGGTTGACGATATCCACTTTGTCCCCGAATTTTTTGCGGATCAGCTTCTTGAATTCATCCACGGTTATTCCTTTTTCCCGGAAACGCGTGGCCTTGTTCTCCAAATCAACTTTCTTTCCTTCGACGATTTTCTCTTCCGCATCGTAGTCTTCAATGATTATCTGGATTTTCTGTGCCATTGTGCGCCTCCAGCATCAAATTTAGCAGGCCCGCTTTGTCTCTTAATCAGTAATTATACCCGAATTTCTCATGCATCATGAATCATTCGGCAAGAAACCGCGCGCGCGCCCGCGCCTCACAGGTCTATGGGATATTTTCCGTATTTCCGCGCGGCGCGGAACATGGCGATGGCGTTTTCCGGCAGCACATCCGGGTGTATGGTGTTGGAGCTGGACAGGATATACCCGCCGCCCGGCGCAGCCGCCTTGATGGTGTCGCGCACCACCTGCTCCACCTGCCCGGGCGTTGCCTCGCACAGCAGGCGCTGGCAGTCGATGTTGCCAAGCAGGCACACCTTGTCCCCCACCCTGCGCTTGACCTCGCCAATGTCCATGCTCTGCGGCTGAATCGGGTGAATGCCGTCAAGCCCGATCTCAACGAGATCCTCCATAATCGGCCACAGGTTCCCGTCCGAATGCTTGGCCATGAGCACACCGCGCGCATGCACCGCATCCACAATCTGCTTGTGGTACGGCTTGATAAACTCGCGGTACTGCGCCGGGGACATGAGCGTGGTGTTGTTCATAGCCAGGTCCCCGTCCAGAATCAGCGCATCCGCGCCCGCATCCACCGCGCCCAGGAACAACTGAATAAGGAAATCCGTGATCATCTGCGCCAGCTCGTGCGCAAAATCCGGGTGATCGAAATAATCCATAAACAGCGTGGCCATGCCCCCGCGCAGCGCCCAACTGAATTTGAACGGGCCCGAAAGCTGGAACACAATCGCCTTGCTGTCCTTGAGCCGCGCCTTGGCAAGCTGCACCGCCAGAAACCACGACGCATCCGGCACAGGCAGCTTATAATTCTTCAAATCCCCCGGGCTCTTGAGCGGCCCCTCCATGACCACAGGCTCCCCGTGCGGAGACATGCGCGATATAATGCCCAGCTTGTCCTTGACCAGATCCTTGCCAATCACCTCGCGGCCCGTGAACACAGGCATGGTCATGCCATCGAAATCAAGCTCCTCCACCACCATCATCAGCGTATTCACCAGCTTGAACATCTCATCCGGCGTCATCTCATGCACCATCTTCACCGGCGGCAGATCATCCGTAAAATGCCGCGCGATATTCACAATACTCGCCTCATTAATCGCCAAATCCCAGATTGGCACCATATCAGGCTGAGCGCCACCCAGCGCCGTCAGAAAACGTTCCTTGTTTCCCATGGCCCGCCACCCCCGCGCATTCAGTTTGTAAACAGCTTGTTCTTGTGCGCATATTCTACACCCAAACCCGCGCCCCACGCAAAACCCGCGCAAGCAATAACCGGAACTGGCATCGCGCCTCCCGGCTGCGCCTGCCCCCACCTTTCCCAACCGTTCGGCTCATCCAACCCGCCCCCGGAGCCCCACTGCCCTGGCCTGTCCGCGCCATGCTCCCGGGGGGTTTCGCATCGCCCCCGAACATGCTATTCTATTTATTGAAACAACCAATAAACCTTGCGCCAAAACCCCAAGCACACGGACTTGAAAGGAGTTTGCCATGTACAAAATCGAAAGACGCCCGTCCGGATACATCCTGACCTTCGCCGGAGCCATAGACAAAAAAGAGATGCTGCAATGGGTCGAAGAATCCAGGGAATCCCTCAAATCCGCGCCCTCGCAGTTCGGGGTCATCGTGGACATGCGGGACCTGCCCCCCCTGCCCCCCGAGTCCCAGGAAGCCATGCAAGAGGGCCAGAAACTGTACAAAGCCGCGGGCATGACGCGCTCGTGCGTGGTGGTTAAAAACAGCGTAACCGCTCTGCAGTTCAAGCGCATCGCCAAAGAAACCGGAATCTACGCATGGGAGCGCTACTTGGACGCCTCGGAAATTGCCGACTGGCAGAAAACCGCCGTGGCCTGGGTCAAAGACGGCATCGACCCCGACGCCTGAGCGCCCGGCCCCGGCACATCCGCAGAGCACCCCCCCAGCGAAAAACGGGCACTGGTACGGCCGCATTCCGGCTGTACCTGTCCCCCGATTTTGTACCTGTCCCCCGCTTTTCGCGCCCGCCCGGCTCCCCAAAACCTGCGCGCCCGGCCCCAATCCGCTCATTTATAGCCGTCACTAAAAGGAAAGAGACCTTTACAATACAAGCAACGCATGGTTCAGAGCCTGGCTTTGCGCATATGTGACCTGGCAGCACGTGTGGCGGCAACCGCGAATCTCAGAAAAAACGCCTTGAACACTGACATAATTCCATAATATGGTCCCCCTTGGCAAAGGGGGATCAAGGGGGATGTGCATCTGTCACGA
>Ga0351840_1118_pt1 | contig 14585 bp, 13 predicted proteins | sample BONcelHFGM3001E5_FD_206883 | JGI IMG/M metagenome (GOLD analysis project Ga0351840, IMG submission 206883) | Enriched cells from coal bed in the Powder River Basin, Montana, United States - BONCAT cells FGM rep1 HSBNCT.FGM.300.1.E5 ... | reverse complement strand
CGCGCAGTGTTTTTTCCAGAACCTCCCGGGTCAGATGCATGAGAACTTGCCGGTTGGCCCAGGCATAATTGGCGCCGCAGGCCATGGCCGCCAGATAATTGCGTCCTCGCTGCGAGGCCAGATACGTGCAGGCCAGTTGACGATCCGGAAGGGTTATCCCTGTTTCATGTTGGTGTTTGACCATCAATGCCAGATAATCGTCACAAATCTGATAACCCAGTCCCCTTGAGCCGGTGTGAATCATTATAACAATCTGGCCTTTGCGCAAACCAAACGCCTCGGCCGCTTTTTCATCGAAGATTTCCTGAACGACTTCTAGTTCCAGAAAGTGATTGCCGGAGCCCAGCGTGCCCAGCTGCTGCTTGCCGCGCTCCAGAGCCCGTGCCGACACCTGCTCCGGATCGGCGCCGCCCATACAACCGCCGTCTTCGGTTGTTTCCAAATCGTTAGCCGATCCGAAACCGGCCTTGACCGCCCATCCAGCGCCTTCTTCGAGCACTTTTTTCTGATCCTTACCGGAGAGTTTGACATAACCTGTCGTGCCGACACCGGACGGTATACGCTGATACAAAGCCGTCGTTAAATCCTTCAGCTTATCTTTGATGTCGTGAAGGGTGAGCTCCATGGCCATCAGGCGGCAGCCGCAGTTGATGTCGTAGCCAACACCACCGGGTGACACCACGCCGGTATCCATATCGAAAGCAGCGACGCCGCCGATAGGGAAACCGTAGCCCCAGTGAATGTCCGGCATGGCGAGCGAATAATTAACTATCCCCGGCAGATGCGCAACATTGGCCACCTGCCCGGCGCTTTCATCGCTCTTCAGCAGATCAAATATTTTTTCATTGGCGTAGATAATCCCCGGCACGCGCATCTGTCCTGTCTGAGGCAGCAACCAGCGGTTGCCATCTATCTTTTCAAGTTTTATTTCATTCATGATTAATTCTCAAAATAGCTAATAATATTCAGTACGCGCATAATGTCCCCCGCTCGCGTGACCTTCAGGTTAGGCGGGGGCAGGGGGTGGATGTTTTTTTAATTTTGCCGTAAGTTTCATTTGTTACAATCAGGATACCACCTCCGTCACTTCGTGACACCTCCGCCAGCGGAGGATATAAATTGTCAATTTCCGACATTGCGACACGGCCTCGAAGGGGAAAATCCTCAGACATCAAAAATCACCCTCGCCTTCCATCCCTTTTTCGTCTTTTCAACAGCCAGCCCATGATACGTAACGGCTTTGAGCTCCATTTTTATGGAATCCTTTTCTTTATTGTATGGCTCGACGCGTAATTTGGCAACCAGCCTTTGAGTACTGCATTCCTGAATGTCGCACTCTTCCACGATCAACGCCTCACCGTTGACAAGATACAAAATCTCCCGCAAAAAATTAATCAGCAAATCCGCCGGATCGGAACCTTCTACGCTGAGCGCTTTTTCTTTTACGCCTACCGGCGTTCCTTTCCTTTCAACCACGATGTCCATAAGAGACAAAGCGGCTTTGGTAAACAGATCCTTCTTCGTCAGCCCGGTAACTTCAATGCCCAGATCGGCGGTATGGTCTATCAGTTTGTATAACATCATGAAGGAATTATAGCTGAATGTTACAAGATGAACAAGTAAGGAAAGCCGGTGTTACCACCTGGATTACTGCAGGGAGCCTCGGCCAGGAGTGTAATGAAGCTGGGCCGGAGCAGCCTTTGCAGATGCGACAGCTTAACGGCTTGTTGAGCAATTAATAAATAGAACAACCGTCCCCATTTATTCTCGAACGTTACAAATGTGGTTGTGATTGTTTTTCTCATATAACTTTCTCCTTAGCGGATCTGAAGAGCCCAACACTCTTGACGGGAACATTATAGGATGTCCCCCTGGTCCCCCGATCGGCTGGAGCGACGGGTTGTGCTTTTTATTCTATCTTGCTCCTGCTCCGCCGCCACCCAGAAACATGCAGGCGCCAAGGAAATACCCAAAGTCATACCAACCACCGGAATTTGGGAATGCGTAAATTCGGTGATCAGTGAAAAATGCTTCCGATCAGACTAAAAAGGATCGTGAAGCCGTGAAACAATCCAGACCAGAAGCCCGGTGGATCGAATGATTGCGGCGGAGGCTGCGTCGCGCAAGCTGACAAGATGCCGGCAAAAATCAACAGGCATGCGAACACGCGGAAACGCCTCATTATTATATTATAGCGTCGATTTTCCATCTCTTCTTTCCTCTAATGCACAACGTTTAAAATCAACCGGAGCGTAGCGATTGGCTGTATTGTCTTAGAAAATTTATTTTTGGTGTTTTTTGTATTCGTTGTCCGCTATCCTGTCTGCCCTTTTTGCAAATTCAGTTTCTCTAGAATGATGGTAGTATGTAATACTGACAAATCTTTGTGACAAAGAAGTAGCTTGATCATAGAGCGGCTTAATGTGTGGCTGATGTAATTTATATTCTTTGTTCATCCATTTGACTACTAGCTCACTATCCATCCACACTTCCACAGCTTGGTTTCTTTTTAATACTTCGCTTGCCTTATCAAGAGCAAATATCAAACCTTCAAATTCAGCCCCTGGCACTGTTTTGTCGCCTAAGTATTTTGAGAACTCATACTCATTATTTTTATCATCTATAATTAGTACGCCACATGCTGATTTTCCAAATCCAATCCTATCTTTCAAATGTGCATTAGGTATGCGGCAACATGCATCGACATAAATTTTTGAGCAATCAGACATAGGCTTCCTCATTTCTAGCGAAGGGTTAGGGCTCTTCTGGATCAACAGCAAATTCAATTTTAATAGGTAAGTCTGTCATTGCATAATGAACAAACTGTTGCCCCAAAGCCGTTAATTCGTAACCCTCCTCATTATCAAAAGCTGAGACAAGGGGCTTGGGACCGCTACCTTTAGAGCGGCTTTGTATTTCCTTTGGGATAAAATTACCAAAACGATCAGTTTCACGATGTTGGCGAATAATCCCACCAGTGCTCAAATCACGAAATAAGAGCTTATAAAGGTCCGCATCAGCGGAATCCTCGCGGACAGACCCCTTGCCAATCTTTTTCCAAATTTGACCTCGTGTAATACCGTTGCTATTGTAAATTGCTCCTATAACTTGAAAGTGCATCTCTGAATATTTGTTTATCCAATCGATAAACAAACGGATAACATCATCGCTGGTAACTTGCGTTGCAGCGGCATTCGACAGGATGTTTCTTATATATTTTCGCTTTTCTTCGCTCTCGGCACCGGACCACTCTCGGAAGGTTTTTCTCACTAATGATTGAAATTCTTTGCTTTCAACTCTTTTAGAAATCGCCTCATCTTGGAGGTCAAGCCGCGCCATGATTTCGATTATTGTCTGTTCTTTTTCCCTAAATTCATCTTTAAGCATCTGAATCCAATGCTTAACAAACCGGTTAACCTTTTCCTGCTCGCTTTCTGACCAAGCCCCTGCTATTGCAGATAAAACTCCACCTGCGAAAGGGATTGCGCCGCCTGCAATTTGCAATGCACCACGTGAAATTTTTGCAACTTTTCCGCCCTTTGGTGGTTCTTGATCTTCCATATGTACGATCGCATCATTCATAGTAGTAACCTGAAGCCCTATCAATTAATCTACATGACCTTCCCCCCGAAAACTGATCCATTTTCAATTTGGGTCCTTCCTGATAATGAGGGCTCCCCAAAAACTGCGCCAGCTACATGGTTAGTTTTCTAACCTCAAAAGCGCTGTTCTTGCATAATCCATTGGTGTTCTGTTCTCCAGGGAACTGTGAGGCCGGTACTCATTATAATCAATCCGCCAAGCTTCGATTTTATCACGAGCATCATCCAAAGACAAAAACCAATTTGTGTTCAAGCATTCGTCACGTAGACTGCCATTAAATGATTCCACAAATGCATTGTCAGTCGGTTTCCCCGGTCTCGAAAAATCAAGCTCTACTTTGTTTTCATAAGCCCACTTATCAAGAATTTTTGATACAAACTCAGGGCCGTTGTCGCAGCGGATACTTCTTGGAACACCCCGCAACAACTTTATCTGCTCAAGCAACGCTACAACGTCATTTCCCTTGATCCCCTGATTAACGTCAAGCCCAAGGCATTCCCTACTAAATATATCTACAATAGTCAAAATACGAAAACGCCGCCCTTGAAAAGTACTGTCTGAAACAAAATCCATCCCCCAGCAGTCGTTAACATTCAGAATGTTTCCCCTGGTTACTCTGATGTTTTTTCTTTTATGTTTTTTGGACCGCTTTCTGCGCAGATTCAACCCTTCTTCACAGTATATCCGGTATACCCTCTTATGGTTTACGTTCCATCCTTCTCTTCGTAAAAGAATATGAATCCTTTTATAACCGTAACGGACACGGACTGCTGCAAGCTCCCTAATCCGCATCTTCAATGCTTCTTGGCAAGAAGCTATACTCCGATATCTATACGTTGAACGTCCAATGCAAAGAACTTCGCAGGCCTGCCGCTCACTGACCCGGAAACTATCCGCCAGATAAATCACCAGATGACGTCTGGCGGCAGGCTTTATAACTTTTTTGAGAGCACATCCTGAAGCATATACTTGTCCAGGCTCAGATCCGCCACCATCTGTTTCAATTTACGGTTTTCTTCTTCTAATTGCTTAAGGCGTCTCAGTTCGTTCATGCCCAAACCACCGTACTTCTTTTTCCACCGGTAATAGGTCTGTTCTGTAATTCCCATCTTTCTTATCACTTCGATCACCGGTGTCCCATGCTCAGCCTGCTTCAAAGCAAACGCTATCTGTTCCTCTGTAAACTTCTTTTTCATGGCAAATTCTCCCTTCAAAAGGATTCTATTATGCCAGAAAACTAACTTATCTGCTGGACCAGTTTTCGGGGAGAAGGTCATACCGACCCCGTATTATCCGGTACTGCGTATAGACCGATATAAAAATCGTCTTGACTACTAAATAATTCTTTTGAAAATCAATAGACTATAAAATGCGGATTCCGCAAGAGGTGTTTACCAGCAAATACCGGTTCCGTTTTTTATGATTTTGAAAGGGTGCTTCTTTACTTCCTGCCGGGCAGATGTAGGGAACGGTCGCGACCACCCATGCGGGTGGCAAGACCGTTCCCTACATATTTTTTTATTCTTCCGGGGTGCCGCTTTCTTCTGTCGTCACATCCGTCTCATCTTCACCACCTGCTTCATCATCCGGGCCTTCGGCTTCCTGCGTGGTGCGGGCGACGCCGACGAGTTTTTCTTCCGGCTCCAGATCGATCAGTTTGACGCCCTGCGTCACGCGATGGTTGACCGGCACTTCCTGCACCTTCAGCCTGATCACCTTGCCCGCATTGCTGATGAGCATGATGTTCTCTTCGCCCTGTACCTGCAGGACGCCGGACACATTGCCGACCTTGGCAACGGTTTTCAGGTTGATGGTGCCTTTGCCGCCCCTGGACTGCACGCGGTATTCGTCAATCGGCGTGCACTTGCCGAAGCCGTTTTCCGAAATGGTCAGCATAAATGTGTTTTGAGCGGGAATATCTACGCCGATCACATCGTCGCCTTCATCCAGATTTATGCCGCGTACGCCGCGCGCCGTCCGGCCCATATCGCGGACTTCATCTTCCTTGAAACGAATCGCCATGCCCAGCCTCGTCGCGAGGAAAATATCCTGATCGCCGTTGGTCAACTGCACATCGACCAGTTCGTCCGTCTCGTCGATGGAAATCGCTATAATGCCGCCTTGCCGCGGGTTGGAATACGCGGTCAGATCGGTCTTTTTGAGGATGCCCTTTTTCGTGACCAGCACGACAAATTTATCGGACACGAATTCTTTTACAGGCAGCGTCGCCCGGACCTTTTCACCCGGCGCCAGATTGATCAGGTTGACCATGGCCTTGCCTTTGGCGGCGCGACCGGCCTGCGGAATCTGATAGACCTTCAGCCAGTAAACCTTGCCCGCATCGGTGAAGACCAGCAGGTAATGATGGGTGGACGCGATAAAGATTTTTTCGACAAAATCTTCTTCCTTGGTGCCCATGCCGACTTTGCCGCGCCCGCCGCGATGCTGGCTCTTGTAAAGGCTGACCGCGTTTCGTTTGATGTAGCCGGCATGAGAGATGGTGACCACCACGTCTTCTTCCACAATCATGTCTTCGATATTGATGTCTTCCGTGCTGGCAACAATTTCCGTCCGGCGCTCGTCACCATATTTATTCCGGATTTCCGTGAGTTCTTCGATAATGACCTGCAAAACCTTTTGCGGATCGGCTAAGATTCCGGCCAGATGAGCAATCAATGCCGTCACTTCTTTATACTCCGCATCAATCTTGTCTCTTTCCAGTCCGGTCAGACGCTGTAGTCTCATCTCCAGAATGGCCTTGGCCTGAATCTCGGACAAACTGAACTTCGCGCATAACGCCACGGATGCTTCGTTGGGAGTTTTGGCCGCCTTGATGACTTTGATGATTTCATCGATGTTGTTTAAGGCAATAATGTAGCCTTCCAGGATATGCGCCCGCTCCTTGGCGCGCGCCAGTTCGAACCGCGTGCGGCGAACCACCACTTCCTGACGAAAGGCAATGAATTTCTCGAGGACTTCCTTGAGGTTAAAAACCTGCGGACGGCCCTCGGAAATCGCCAGCATGATAATGCCGAAAGAGACCTCCATTTGGGTGAATTTGTAAAGCTGATTGAGGATGATCGCGGAATTCTCATCACGCTTGAGGTCGATGACCACGCGGATGCCTTCGCGGTCCGATTCATCACGTAAATCCGAGATGCCGGCAATTTTCTTGTCGCGCACCAGTTCGGCAATTTTTTCAATCAACGTGGCTTTGTTGACCTGATAGGGCAGTTCCGTAACAACGATGCTTTCCCGGTCATTGCGGGCATTCTTTTCAATCAGCGCGCGCGCCCGGACGCGGATGATTCCGCGCCCCGTTTTATAGGCGGAAAGAATCCCCTCCCGGCCGTTGATAAAACCGGCGGTTGGAAAATCCGGCCCGTGAATGTGCTTCATCAACTCTTCAATAATCATTTTGGGATTGTTGATGAGCGCAATGGTGCCATTGATGATTTCCGTTAAATTATGGGGCGGGATATTGGTCGCCATACCGACGGCGATGCCTGATGTTCCGTTCAACAGCAAAAGAGGCAAACGCGTCGCCAGAATCGCAGGCTCCATCAGAGATTCATCATAGTTGGGGACGAAATCGACCGTTTCTTTTTCCAGGTCGGCCATCACCTCATCGGAAATGCGCGCCAGGCGGCTTTCCGTGTAACGCATGGCAGCGGGCGGATCTCCGTCGATTGAACCGAAGTTTCCCTGTCCGTCGATCAGCATGTAGCGCAGCGAAAAATCCTGAGCCATCCGCACCATCGTGTCATAAATGGCCGCATCACCGTGCGGATGATATTTACCCATGATATCACCGACGATGCGCGCGCATTTCTTGTAGGGTTTATTATGGCGGTAGCCCGTTTCATACATGGAATACAATATCCGGCGGTGCACCGGTTTCAGACCGTCACGTACATCGGGAAGCGCCCGGCCGATAATAACGCTCATGGAATAATCCATGTAGGATTTCTTCATTTCATCTTCTATATTCACCAGCGTTTGCTTGTGGTGGATATCTCGTTCCATTTTGTTCTTTCCTCTCTATAAAAAAACGATCGTGTCGTTGCGAACAAGGTGAATCAATCCTGTTGTTTCAGATTGCCACGCCGACCGAGGGTCGGCTCGCAATAACATCAAAGTATGTTTTTCAAAATTCTCTAAATATCCAGATTGGATACATTCATGGCATTTTTAAAAATGAAGTCGCGGCGCGGCTCCACCTGATCGCCCATCAGGGTGGTAAAGATTTCATCGGCTTCCACGGCGTCTTCGACAGTTACCTGCAACAGCGTGCGCTTTTCCGGATTCATCGTTGTTTCCCAGAGCTGTTCCGGGTTCATTTCACCCAGGCCTTTGTAGCGCTGAATCGTCAAACCTTTCTTTCCCTGGTTGATGATATATTCAACCAACTCCTTGGCGGAAGGTATAATGATTGGTGTGGCTGATTCCTCCGGTTGATCGCGGTAAGGCGCCTCCCCCAGTACGGATACCTGCCCTAACAAGCTTCTGATTTCGCCAAATTGCGGCGTGCGGAAAATTTCTCTGTCCACACAGGTTGTAAATATATTTCCGTTATTTTTCAGGTCGAACACTATTTTGTAGCCGCCATGATCGGGATCGTCGTCAATGCGGTAGTCGGCAACAACATCGCTGCCCAGAGCAACAACCGTTCTTCCGGCAATTTTCAAAAGCTCCTTTTCAGTTTGAAACGTTTCATCGACTAACGTGGGATCTCCGGCAGCGATACGGATGATGTTCCGGTCGCGATGTTCCTTTTCAAAGCGGTCCAGCAGATCTTTGATACGTGTGATTTTTTTGATGACGGTTAATAATTTGTTTCCCGTAACAGGAAAGGGACTGCCGTCGCCCATGAATAGGTTTACTTTCTCCACACCGTTTTCCAGAATATAGTCTCTCATTCTTTCTTCATTCTGGATGTAAAGCTCTTTTTTCTTTTCCACTACTTTATAAAGCGGCGGCTGAGCGATAAATAAGTAACCCCTCTCTATTAATTCCCGCATCTGGCGGAAAAAGAAAGTCAAAAGCAGCGTGCGGATATGAGCGCCGTCCACATCCGCATCCGTCATGATAATGACTTTATGGTACCGCAATTTACTGACGTCATAATCGCCGGGGCCAATTCCCGCCCCAAATGCCGTAACCATCGTTTTGATTTCTTCGTTTTGCAGCATCTTATCGAAACGTGCTTTTTCCACGTTGAGGACTTTACCGCGCAACGGCAAGATCGCCTGGTTCTTCCGGTCCCGGCCCTGCTTGGCCGAACCGCCGGCCGAATCTCCCTCAACCAGATATATTTCACTGAGCGCCGGATCTTTTTCCTGACAGTCGGCCAGTTTTCCGGGAAGGGCGCCGACTTCCAGAGCGCTTTTGCGCCGGGTCAACTCACGGGCACGCCTTGCTGCGTCACGGGCGCGAGCCGCTTCCATGCATTTATTGAGGATCTGTTTGGCAATCGATGGATTCTCTTCCAGGAAAGATCCTATTTTTTCATAAACAATTCCTTCCACCAGACCTTTTACATCGCTGTTGCCCAGCTTTGTTTTCGTTTGTCCTTCAAATTGCGGATTGCGAACTTTGACGCTGATGACACAGGCCAGACCTTCACGCAAATCCTCGCCGCGCAGGGATTCCTTCCCGTCTTTAATGATTTTATTGGCGGTGGCATAATTATTAAAAACACGGGTGAGAGCTGATCGGAAGCCGACCATATGCATGCCGCCCTCGACTGTGTTGATACTGTTGGCAAAAGAGAAGATATTTTCCAGATACGTTTCATTGTATTGCAGGGCGACTTCCACGGCGCAGTCTTCCCGCGACCCGGTGACATAAATCGGATCCTTGTGCAGCACTTTTTTATTGCGATTGATATATTCAACAAAAGATACAATGCCGCCCTTATAGAAAAATTCCGAAGATTTATCGCTTCGTTCATCCACCAGGGTTATTTTGACGCCGGAATTAAGAAAAGCCAGCTCTCTCAGGCGATTGGCAATCACATCATAACTGAATTCCGTCTCTTCAAAAATTTCATCATCCGGCAGAAACGCAACTTTGGTGCCACGGCCTCTCGTTTTACCGACCATCTGCAAAGGCCCGTCCGGAACTCCCTTTTTATAGGTTTGCCGGTACACATTTCCGTCACGCCGTACTTCCAGTTCACAGGCCTTGGAAAGGGCATTAACGACCGATACACCAACGCCGTGCAATCCTCCTGATATTTTATAAGTATCATTGGAAAACTTGCCGCCGGCATGAAGTTTGGTCATCGCCACTTCGGCTGCCGAAACCCCTTCCGTCTTATGAATATCAACAGGTATACCCCGACCGTTATCATCCACGACAATACTGTTATCAACCCGGATTTTCACGGAAATCGTGTCACAAAACCCCGCTGCCGCTTCATCGATACTATTATCGACAACTTCATATACCAGGTGGTGCAATCCTTCTTTACTGGTAGAGCCAATATACATTGCCGGTCTTTTCCGGACAGCCTCTAGACCTTCTAAAACTTTAATACTATCGGCATTATAAGTTTCTGTCATTGTAGCTTACGTACTCCTTTTAGAACTGTTCAAATTTAAAATTATTTTTCTTTATATTTTTAAGGGCATGACAATACACAGATAATTGTCACCTTCCGCAGGTTTAATCAACGTCGGTTTCAGTCCAACGCCCACCTCCATGATAATACTGTCAATGGAGATCACAGAGACTGCATCAATGACATAATTAACATTAAATCCAACATCCATGTCTTCACCTGCATAACTGATATCAATTTCTTCCGTCGCTTCACCTACATCTAAATTCGTAGAATTAAGCGTCATTTTTCCTGATGTAAACGATATAATCACGCCACTGTACCGTTCTGAAGAAACAACATTCATTCTTTTTAACGCGTGCAGGAATGATTCTTTATCCAGGGTCACGACCACACCTTTTTCTGCGGGAATAACTCTTTTATAATCAGGATATTCCGCATCAACCAGGTTGACTTTTAAAATCGTGTTTTCCGTTTTCACAACAAACATGTTTTTATGAATACCGACACTCACGTTTTCATGAACATCCGTTATCTTTTTTACTTCCATTAAACCCTTGCGGGGAATGATAATCCCCTTGGCCATCTCGGGACATGGTTCTGCTGTAATAACTTTGGCAACTGCCAGCCTGTGTCCATCTGTTGCTACCATTCGCCAGATATGACTGGTTCCATCCGATGTTGTTTCCAGTAAAACACCATTGAGATTCTTTCTGCTTTCATCAAAAGCCATCGCAAATGATGTTTTATTTATTAAATCCTTAATGGCCGAACCGGGAATATTAAAGAATTCAACATTCTGACTATCGGCAACACTCGGAAAATCATCTGCCGGAAGCCCCGGTATTTTATAGACAGCCCTCTGGCAGGTCACTTTGACTATATTATTGGCGCTTTTTGTAAAATGAATAATTTCACCTTGAATTTCTCTAACCATCTCATAGAGCTTTTTAGCAGACAAAGTAATTTCACCTTTTTCCGCTATATCCGCATCATAGTCGGAAATGAGGCTGATCTCCCGATCAGTTGCAATAATTTTCAGTTTATTGTGTTCCGTTTTCAAAAGCACATTATTTAAAATGGGTGTTGTTGTCTTTTTCTCGACAATGCCTAAGGTTTTTTGAATACCATCCAAAAAGGTATTTCTGTTGATTTTAAATTCCATCCTCGCCTCCCATCGTATTTAATTCTTTTTATTTTTTTTCTTTAATATATAAAACTAGTATTAGTAATAAGCCCTGTGGATATGTTGATTACCTTAATTTTTACTATAATTTCCTATATCTTTACCCATAAACCCTGTTGAGGAAAAGAGTAAACGCCTGCTATGTTTTGTTGATAACACTATCTTCAATATCCTGAACCATTTTTTTAAAATTTGAGTCTGCGTCTATAGCATTTAAAATTTTATTATTGGCATAAATAACAGTTGAATGATCTCGCCCGCCAATTTTTTGACCAATATCAGGATAAGAAAAATTGGTTAATTTCCGGGAAAGGTACATGGATATTTGTCTGGCTAAAACAAGGTTTTTATTTTTATTATGGGCTTTAATATCGGCGATTTTCACATTCAATTTACCCGCGACTATTTTGATGATTTCTTCTACACTTACTTCTTCTTTGTTGTTGTGTTTAACCAGTTTTTTAAGCACTTCCTTAACAAGATCCAAATCTATTTCACGATTAGTAAGAGAGGAGTAAGCGGAAATACGAACCAAAAAACCTTCCAATTCTCTGATATTGGACTCCACATGAGAGGCGATATATTGAGCGACGGCGGGTGATAACTCTATTTTACTTTCCTGTATTTTCTTTGCAATAATGGCTATTTTTGTTTCCATTTCCGGCGGTTGAATATCGGCGATTAATCCCCACTCAAAACGGGATCGCAATCTTCCTTCCAAATTGGGGATATCTTTTGGAAATTTATCAGAAGTCACGACAATCTGTTTGCCTGAATCGTGAAGGGTATTAAATGTATGAAAAAATTCTTCCTGCGTCCTGTCTTTGCCTGCAAGAAATTGAATATCATCAATTAATAACGATCCGATGTTTCGATATTTCTCTCTAAACTTGGGCATCCGGTCGTAGCGGATGGAATTGATCATTTCATTCATAAAAGCTTCTGCGGATACATACATGACGTTTAAATCAGGATGAGAGGCAATGGTCATAAGTCCTATCGCATTAAGAAGATGGGTTTTTCCCAGACCAGAACCCCCATAAATGAAAAGAGGATTATAGTTTTTTGCCGGCTGCTTGGCGACGGCAATCGACGCGGCGTGAGCAAACTGATTTGACGGCCCGACAACAAAGCGGTCAAATGTATAGTTGCTGTTAAGATAGGATATATTCTTATTTCTTGCGACGGCGGCTGCACCCTGTTGGGCCTTGCCCTGATCAAACGGCAGCGTAGCGACCTCCGGTTTCTTTTCCTTATCCTTACTCAACATAAAATCGATGTCGACATTAATACCGATAACACTCTGCAGGGTATTCTTTATCATCGTTAGGTAGTTGTCCATCAGCCAGTCCTTAAAAAATTTATTCGGCACGGCCAGTTGGACACATTTATCTTCCATTGCCACAATCTTAATCGGTTTTATCCACGTATCAAAATTCTGCTTCGATACTTTTTCCTGAATAATTTTAGTGGCTTTATCCCAAACAGATTCCATTTACAGCCTTTTATAAACAATATTATCAACAGGTGTTGATAGGTTTACGCTTTACAATTCATCGAGGAGATAGCGAGCGAGACGGTTTAATTCATCCATAGATGTGTAGGCGATTTCAATAGCGCCTTTATTGGCGGTACCTTTCAGGTGTACCCGGGCCAGACATTTTGTCGTCAATGACTTTTCCAAATCGGCCATAAAACGGTCTTTAACGAGAGCTTTTTTCTCAGCAGGATTTTGTTTTAATTTTGCAATTAATTTTTCTGTTTCCCGGACATTGAGACCTCTCTTCAAAATTATATCCAGGGCTGCAATTTGTTCATCCGGTGAAGTAAGTGCCAGAAGACTGCGAGCGTGACCGGAGGTAATCTTTTTTTCCGTCAAAGCGGTTTTCACTTTTAACGGTAATTTTAAAAGCCTGACCGTATTGGCAATTGTCGATCGATCTTTTCCGACCTGTGCGGATATCGACTCCTGGGAGAGGTTGAACTTCTCCATCAGGGTCACATAAGCGTCCGCTTCTTCCAACGGACTGAGTTCTTCGCGCAGCAGATTCTCAATAAGAGACAATTCAGCGGCTTCCAAATCGGAAGCCTGCCGAATGACAATCGGCACATCCTTAAGGCCGGCAGCCTGCGCCGCGCGCCAGCGTCTTTCCCCGGCGATAATTTCATAGCCGGATTCGGCCTTTCGGACAATAATCGGTTGAATGATTCCGCTTTGTTTGACCGAGGCAATCAGTTTTTTCTGGTCTTCGTCAGTAAAAGTTTTTCTCGGTTGATAGGGGTTAGGGCGTAACTCCTCAATACCACAAGTGTTAACAGATTTTTTCCTGTCAGTGTCGTTCTCGAGCAAATCTGAAAAAATAGCACCGAGCCCTTTGCCCAGTGCATCTTTTTTTTGCGCCATTTACATTTCTCCCTGAAGAATTTCCTGCGCCAAATCCATATAGGCCACAGCTCCGCGCGATTTTATATCATATAAAATTATGGGCAAGCCGTGACTGGGGCTTTCCGAAAGCCTGACATTTCGCGGAATAATCGTTTTAAAGACTTTATTGCCCAGATGCTTGCGCACGTCTTCCGTGACGCGATGGGCCAGGGAGTTACGCGCATCAAACATCGTCAGCAATATTCCACCCAAAGCCAGTTGCGGATTCAAGTTAGCTTTTACTAATTTCACCGTGTTGAGCAAGTACCCCAATCCTTCCATGGCGTAATATTCACACTGTAAGGGAACAATCAAAGAATCTGCCGCGACGAGAGCATTAACCGTCATAAAACCGAGCGACGGCGGGCAGTCAATTACAATGAAATCATAAACCCTGTCCAGCGATTTTAACATCCGCCGAAGACGTACTTCGCGGTCATCCAAGTGAACGAATTCCACTTCCAGGCCAATAAGGTCCTGATTGGATGGAATGATATCCAAATTGGGGAGCGCCGTCTCAATAATGACTGAAGAAAGCTTCACCTGATCGATCATGGCATGGTAAAAATTCGCTTTATCATAACGCATGCGATCGATACCCAAACCGCTTGTCGAATTGCCCTGTGAGTCGGCATCGATGAGCAGAATTTTCTTATTTGCCGCGGCCAGAGAGGCGGATAAATTAATAGCCGTCGTTGTTTTGCCAACGCCGCCTTTTTGATTTGCGATGCATATGATTTTATTCATTATTTATGTGTGAGTCTTTCGCAAAATTTCATTGGAAAAACCTTTACATCGAGTAACAC